>Ga0315279_10001213_pt1 | contig 43784 bp, 46 predicted proteins | sample YL17G06_20_MG_FD_203694 | JGI IMG/M metagenome (GOLD analysis project Ga0315279, IMG submission 203694) | Sediment microbial communities from Yellowstone Lake, YNP, Wyoming, USA - YL17G06_20 | ecosystem: Environmental > Aquatic > Freshwater > Lake > Sediment | place: USA: Wyoming | collected...
CTGTCGGAATTCATGAGCAACTTCAAGGGTGTCATAGAGAGAATCAGGTCGTTGGAGACCGAGCGAAAAAACATACTGCTGGAGATCGAAGAACTCAAGAAAATGGCTGACTCCAAAGCTGAAGCGTTGGAAAATGAGGTCAGCATGTTGCGCGAAGAAGTGAAATCTTTGCGAGTACTCCTCAGTGGCGAAGAACCGCAGTACGAGCCAACGCCCAAGAAAAAAGGTTCGCAGAAGTAATCATCAGCTTTTTTAGGCAGTGGCAAATAGACATTTTCCCTAGCCGAAGCCAGAAGTAATCGAGTGCCAGTCGTTATGCCTATAAGATACCTTGAAGCTCCAGACGTTAAGAAACTTGCTGACGAGATAATAGAGCATTTGAATCTCTACCACGTAGTGCCGCAGTTCGTCTTTTGCTACAGAAGCAAAGGATCAACATCAGGCCGCACGATCGCTCGAATTCATGGGATGGGAAAAATCTGGCAGGAGGCCTTGAATCTTCCACCTTCATATGTCATCGAGGTTATCTCTGAGCGCTATGATAGACTGAGCGGAGCAGACAAGGAAAGAACGATAATACACGAGCTGTTGCACATACCGCACGGTTTTGCAGGCGGTTTTCGTCCTCACAAGGGCTATATCGATCAGAGCACTGTGGAAGAATTATATATTGCGTTGCAAAAACAGAGAGCGGCAGAAAGCAAGAGCGCGAGTGATCCGACTTAGATGAAATACAAGATGCAGACCCTTAAACATAACGGCATCTATGTTCCTCTGTACGAGGTCAAAGGATTTTCTGTCAAGATCAAAGAGGTTCCGATAAAGCTGAGTCCGAAGACTGAGCAGATGGCCGTTTTTTGGGTAAAGAAGGAGCAGTCAAAAACCACCCCGCCTGACAGGCTTTTCTACAAGAATTTCATGGAAGATTTTGTGAGCGCACTCAGAGTTGAAAACCCTTCGCTAAGGATTTTGGAAGACGTGCAGATCAGAGCCGACGTTGACCCTTTGAATGATGGAAAACCGCAAGAAGACATGGAGGTCGATTTCTCAGAAATCAGGCGATACGTTGTGCAGGAGCAGCTGGACAAGCTGAATGTGTCTAAAGAGGAGAAGAAGAGGCTTGCGCACGAAAGAAAAGCGAAGAGAGAGAAATTGAAAGAGCATTACGGGTATGCTATGGTTGATGGGAAGAAGGTAGAAATAGCGAATTGGACTACTGAGCCTTCCTGTATTTTTGCGGGTAGAGGTGACCATCCGAAGCGTGGGAAATGGAAGGAAGGCCCGAAAGAAGAAGACATAGTCCTTAACCTCTCTCCTGATAGTCCTAGGCCTTCTGGTAGCTGGAAGGAACGCATCTGGCAGCCAGAAATGATGTATGTTGCTTGCTGGAGAGACAAACTGGCTGATAAAATGAAGTATGTTTGGTTCTCGGATTCTGCATTCCTGAAGCAGGATAGAGAGAAAGAGAAGTTTGACAAGGCCAACAAACTTGACGACAAGGTTCCGAAGGTCATAGAGCACATTATGAAAAATCTCAGCGATGAAAATGCTGAAAGACGAAAAACCGCCACAGTGTGCTGGCTCATTCTAGAAGTGAACTTGAGGGTTGGAGATGAAAAAGATCCTGAAGAAGCGGACACTGTAGGAGCAATTACCCTGCGTCCAGAGCATATTACTATTCAAAGCGATGTTCTTCACTTTGACTTCCTCGGAAAAGATGCTGTAAGATGGGTCAAAGATGTGGAGGCTCCTCAAATCGTGATTGAGAACATCAAGCATCTTTGCGAGACATGCGGGGAACATCTTTTCGAAGGAATAGATTCAAAGAAAGTGTCTAGGTTTCTCAACGAAAAGATGGAAGGGTTGACGGCAAAGGTTTTCAGAACCTGGCGGGTCAGCAGAACCGTTAGAGAATACTTGGAGAAAAGCAAGGCAAAGAGGGACGATCCGGAGTACGTGAAGCAGTATGAAGCCAAGCTTGCTAATCTTGAGGCTGCCAAGATAGCCAATCATAAACGTAAGGTGCCTTTGAACTTTGACGAAAGACTGGCGAAGAAAGAGGACAAGCTCAAGGAACTTGAGGCTCAGTTGAAGGAGAAAGAGGCTCAGGGAAAGAAGACCGAGGCGCTAACTAAGAGGCTGAGCAAGGCTAGGCTTGATCTGGAGTTGACAAGGGAGACGAAGGAATACAATTTGGGGACTTCTCTCAAGTCATATATTGACCCTAGAGTGTATGTGCAATGGGCTAATGAGGTCGAGTTCTGCATAGACAAGTTCTATCCTAAGACTTTGAGGAATAAGTACAGCTGGGCTATAAAGCAGTGCAAGTTCCGTTCATCTGATTCTGATTGAGCTGTAATGGTCTGGCCTGAAATAGACGCCTTTTGTGCATCGCTAGCGTGCCAGAGAATCATTGTACTGTGAAATGTCTGATTCTTGAAGAATCTCGCGTCTCTTCACGATTTCGCCGAGATCTACGAAATCTCCGCCTACAATTTTCAGTCGTGATTCGATCTTTTTTCCTTTGGTTTCTATGACGTTGTACGAGTTGCAGAAGAAGCCTCTGAGTTTTTCGCATGAAACACTTCCAGCATGAACTACGAGCATGTCTTCTATTCTCCATCTCCACGGTCTGTGCCTGTGCCCGCATAGTACCAGATTTGTCTTCGCTTTTACCAAGCTTCTTAGTGCATCGCCAGCGTCGACGACGGTTATTTGGTCTGCTCCGGTGTCCGGAACTGGGATTACATGATGGTGTATTGCGACGATCTTGGTTCGGTTCCTGTATTTTTCGAGGGTTCTTTCAAGCCAGAGATTCTGTCTATGGCCGACTTCGCCGTCGTCTCTGTCAGGTCTCGCCGAGCTTAGCACTAGTATGACTGCGTCATCGGTTTCCGTGATTTGTGAAAATGGGAAATACTCTCTGAATAACAGGTAGCCCGTGGAACGGTAGTCGTGGTTCCCGCTGACATACAAGACTTTTTCGGCCTTGAGTTTTTTCAATTCAGCGGCAGCGGTCTTGAATTCTGACATTAGACCGTTTTCTGTCAAGTCTCCGGTTACAAGAATTACGTCTGGGTTCATATGGTTGATTTCCGTAATGGCGGTCGTGAGTTTTTCCTTTTGGAACATTGGACCGCAGTGGATGTCTGAGATCTGAGCCAGCAGCATCCAATCACGGGCTAGCGTCTATTCTCTGCTTGCGAGCACTACGATATAGTCAGCAGTGTCTGAGCACATGTCTGCAGCCTGCTCAATGAACTCGATTAAATCATCATAGATTACCAAGGCGCCGCAGTTCATCTGGTCTCCGTATTTGACGAATGAAGTCTTCGTCTTGAGATATATGTCATCAATTGCGTGCTCTATTTCGTCCACCTTTCTTGCTCCGTCAATTGCTTCCTTCGAAGTTGCTGACATCTTTTCAATGCTATCGCGTAGAGCGTGGGCGCAATCCACTAGGCCTGCCGTCATTCCTACGGTGTTTTCGCATAGTTCTTTTGGAATCTTGGCGTCTACGAGCATTTCGACGCATCGGGCGGCGTCTTTCACGTGGTCTGCAAGTGTGTCGAGCCGTTTGACGATGTGGAGCAGGTCTTCGCGGTAGTCAGCAAGCAAGGCTGCGCCCTTGGACAATTCTTTGAAGACTTCAGCTCGTAGTCTGTCGACTTCTTCTTCTGTCTTGAATAGGCTTTCGATTTGTTGGATTGCTTCTTTCTTTTTTGATTCTGAGATGCTTTTAACAGCTTGGTGTAGCAGGGTCACGGTGTCGAGGGCTCTTACTATCTGCTCGTGAGCCAAGTCTAGGGCTTTCGATTTGCGTCTTCTTTCAAACCACGCGTAGCTTCTCTTTTCCAAGTTCGTCTAGTCTCCTTTACATTACTTTTGATGCTAGCCTTATTAACGCTTATCGAGGTTTGATGAACCTGTCTCTATTTGTTCATGCTTGTTCAGATCGGTTGGTTCTTACTGACAACGTTGAGTCTGTTCTGGTTCAAGTCAAATCTGTTGAGTCAGGGAGATGATGGTTTCGCGCGGAGGTTGTTGTCACCATCTTCCACGTTCCGTGTATGCATGTGTGGTGTTGGTTTTCCTGGGCTTTTTTGTGTGGTTTGTTGAAACATTGGCGCGCGCACTGGCTGGGCATTTCCCTGAATGGTTGGCTTTGTAACCCGTGTCCTCGAGTCGTCGCCTCAACGCATCTCTGATGAAGTCAGCTTTGGTCGCGCGCTAAGGTGATCCGTTCGCAAGTCTATAATAGTTGAAGTCACCCTATGTGGTCGAGATAATCGGATCAAATGACGATGTCTTCACAGTCTCGGTCTCTTCTGCAACCCTCTTTTTTGGCACACTTCAGTGCTATTGCGCCAATTTTCTTTCATTGGTTGATTGAGTGAAAATAGTGCAACAATCCGCTTTCTTGAACGTCAGAAAAGGTGTTTTCCCGTTAGAATTGGTTTTCCACCTACTCTGCTGGTGATTGTGTTTTTGGATCCTATTTCTCGCAGGCGTTCAGTGATGATTTCTGAGCTTTTCTTGTCGGTGTTGATGAATACGGATGGCCCTGTGTCAATAGAATACCATGCTGGGATGCCGCCATTTCTCATGCTGGTAACCTCTTTCATGATGCGCACAGTATCCGGTTCCCAGAGAACCATGCACGATTTTCCGGTCATCGTGATAGCGTGAAGGCTCAAAGTGTCTTTTTCAGCTAGGCGTCCTATCTTTGAAATATCTCCTTTCCTTATGGCCTCTTTCATCTTTGCAATCAGATTGCCGATGCCTCTGAGTCTTGCTGTGAATAATGGAGAACTGAGCACTTCCGCGTGTGCTTCATCAGTTTTCGTGTCGGAATGGATGGGCACAATGACCATTGAAAAATCCATATCTATTGGCGCCCTGAGCTGTTCTGAATAGGATTTGCCATCCTTATCTGCGTACCAGATGGCGAACCTTCCAGCTAGGCTCCTAGTCGAAGACCCCGCTCCCAAACGGACCGTTTCCGAAAGAGAAATCGCATCTAGACTGAGGCCAAGGGCTTCAGACGCCGCCAGACCCAAAGCTGCAAATCCTGACGCAGAAAAACCCAAGCCCTTACCGGCTCTAAGGCTGTTTTCAGAAACCACTTTCAGGCTGCCTGAGAATCTTGCCAGCCTTTTCAGTCTGTGAAGGACAGTCTCTACGCGTTCCCTGTCCTTTCCCGTTGGCAGCTTTCCATTAATCGTAATCTCATTCGCTCTGCGTGTCTCTGATGTTTCAACAGTGGTTATGGTGGTTAGCGCTTGAATGCAAACTGAGATGCTGTCATGATAGGGAATTCTCAGGCTGGGGTCTTTCAGTCCGTGATACTTTACTAGTCCTTGAATAGGATGCGCCACAGCAGTAGCTTTCAAAGGTAATCATCGTTGGAAATAGAAGATGAAAACCTCGCTATATAAGTCCTAAAGTCATCTTATAAACACGCTGTCTTCTGAAATACTATTCGGGCGCGCGGGCGAGACCGTTTTGTGGATGCTGAAAATGCTTAAATGCTTCTGCAAGCTTGAAGTGTGACGGTAAGGTGACTGGATGAAGGTTCTGATCGTATATGACTCGGTTTCTCCTATGAAGTTGACGGCGAAGGTTGCCGAAGCCATCGCTGTAGTGTTGAAGGAGAAGGGAGTTGAGGTTGACTCCTTCTTCGTTAAGGACGTTGACGTGACGAAGGTGAAGGACTATGGTTGCGTCATCGTGGGCGGACCGACTATGTATTTTAAAATGTCGAGTGGAGTAGCCCAGTTTCTTGACAGGTTGCCCGAAAGAGGTTTTCTTGGAAAGCTGGGGGCTGCTTTTGACACGCAGTTGCAGTCTAGGATAAGCGGAAACGCGGCCAAAGGCATTGACAGTAGGCTGAAGAAATTGGGTCTCATGATGATTGCGGCTCCACTTACTGCTTATGTTGAAGGCAAGACGAATGCGCAGCATCTGAAAGAAGGAGAGCTGGAGAAAGCGAAGAACTGGGCACAGGAAGTTGCGAAAGCGCTTTCCAGTAAGACCTGAATGACTAGCGTCTGATCCGCCTCCGGCGCATATTCTCTTGCTGCATTGCCAAATATGCTGGTTTGACACGTTGAGGTCGGTGTGAAGAATGGGAGAGATAGGCCGGTTCCAAGAAGTGACTCGGAACCGTGGCTGGAGCACTGAAATGCTTGACAATGTAGCCGTGAAGAATCGTGTCTATGGACTAATTGAGCTTGACGTGACGAATGCCCGAGAATATATCCGCAGCTATAGGGAGAGAACGGGTGAGACGCTGTCTTTCACAGGATGGTTCATCAAATGCGTTGGAAAGGCTGTGAGTGAGGACAAGCAACTGAATGCTTTTAGAAAGGGAAGAAATCGCTTTGTGGTCTTTGATGATGTTGACGTGTCGATTGTTGTTGAGCGGGAGGTTGCAGGTGAGAGGCTTCCCGTGCCCTACGTTATTAGAAAGGCGAACCAGAAGAGTTTCAGACAGATTCATGACGAGATCAGAGCCGCTCAGAAGCAGGAGATAAACAAACCTGGTGCTCTCGGAAACGAGAACATGCCGTGGTTTGCGAGGGCATTTCAAGTATTGCCTGGCTTTCTCAGAAAGATTGGATGGTGGAAGTTCAGGCGGGATCCATTCCTGAAGAAGAAACTCATGGGAACAGTCGGGGTGACGGCAGTGGGCATGTTTGGCGAATTTGGAGGGTGGCCCGTTAACATTGGCTTTCATTCTTTGAAGTTCGCTCTAGGTGGCGTTTCGAGGAGGCAAATCTTGGTTGATGGAAAACCAGCGACTCGTGAGTATCTTAGCGTGACGTTGATGTTTGACCATGACGTTATCGACGGTGCGCCAGCAGCCAGATTCACAGCGCGCTTGGCACAATTAGTGCAAGAAGGCCATGGCCCTCAGAGTAATATAGGTGCGCACGCGGGATCCATTTCCCACTCGCCCGCCACAAGTAGACCACTGAGGCTTCTGCAGTATTCTTTATGACGGCTACCTTTTTTCTGGAAATCTCGTTTCCGTCGTGTTCGCAGAAATTCTCGAAACCAGCTCCTGTCAGCTGAGAGATTTCCCATTTTGGAGCAGCGACTTGAACCTTTTACTCGTGACTCCAAAGTGTACGATCTGCCAACATCAATATTGGTGAGCGTATGCAGGTCAGAGGGTTTTTCCGCGTTCCGCTTCCCAATACTCTGCTATTTTTCCTTCTCTTGACACTATCTGCTCTTTCTTGAAAATAGGCGCCTCCTTCTTGTATCTTTCTACGGCCTCTTCAAGAACGGGAAACACATCTTGCCGGTGTGAACCTGCGACCAAAACATACACGAGATCCTCGCCAACATTGAACTCGCCGAGCAAATGGTGTATCTGAACGTCAACTATTCCAGTCTTCTTCTTCAAATCAAGGCAAATCTGTGTCAGCGTCTCATCCGCTCTTTCCTCGTAGGCCTCCAAAGTCAGTTTTTGAACTTTCTCGTTCTTCGAAGTTTCTTCGCGAACTACGCCTATGAATAGAGCGACAGCTCCTGCTTTTCGAAAATCAGTTTGGTTCTTCAAACCATTTATCATATCTGAGAAAGAGAAGTCATCTTTTTTGTGAACTCCAGCCGAGATCGTCAAAATGACCACCAATCATCGGATAATTACTCTGATAGATTCTAAGAGTATTAGCATTTTGCTTTACTGAATTATCTTAGCGCGCAATATAGTCTTTGCATATACCTAACCTTGTTCTAAGACGCACTGGGGCTTTTTCTTAATTCGTTTTTCTAAGCTTCTCTCTCAGAGCGCAAAGCAATTCGTTATATTCACGCATTTTTCCGTGAGCCTCCTGAATCGTGACTTTAGAGAACTCGATTGTGTCGTTTGGCTTAGCTTGTCCAAGGGCATCAATGTCTGGCGTAGACGCTACAGCTATCTTCAGGTATCCTCCAGTCGTCTGGGCGTCCCGCATTATCAAAATCGGCTTCCCATTCTTCGGAACCTGAATAGCGCCCGGCAAAAGACCGTCTGACACGGTGTCTGCCCTTTCTTTGTGGTCAATGATAGGCCCTTCAAGCCGATACCCCATGCGATCCGCTTCCAACGTAACCTTGTACTGGCTCGAAAGAAAAGTCTCAACTCCCTCTTCCGTGAACATGTCTGCTTGCGGTCCAAGAAGCACATTTATTCGAAGATTGCTTGAGAATTGCGGTATTGTCTCCTTTGGCATTTCATACACGGTTTCCAGAGATGAGGCATCGAACGCATTGATCAAGTCTCCCGTTTTCAGTTGTCTTCCCCCAATTCCCCCGAACTTGCCCCGCGCATAAGTCGATCTGCTTCCAAGAATCAACGGTGCATCTATCCCGCCTCTTATTGAAATGTACGCTCTGCATCCGCTTTCCATTCTACCGAAAGAGACGATGTCACCTTCTTGAACAGTCAACGTTTGCCACATTGGAGCACTTTGGTTGTTGATCTTGGGGGAACAGTCTCCGCCGGTTATCGCAATCTGCGTCTTCTCCCAAGCTTGAAGTTCCGGACCTGTGAGGGTCGTCTCAATGCATGCGTCGTTAGTGTCGTTCTCCACTAAGAGGTTAGCGGCAATGAGGGAAAACTTGTCCATTGCGCCAGAGATTGGAACTCCAAACCTCAGATAGCCGTACCTCCCCAGGTCTTGAATGGTTGTGAAGAGCCCAGGTTTTTGCACTTTAAGGACTTTCATCGCGTCTGTTCCTCAATCGAGGCTTTGAACGCGTTTTCGGAAATCGGCTCGAATGTGACGATGTCTCCGGGCTCTAAGAGCGTAGGCGGTTCTTGGTGCGGGTTGAACAATCTGAGAGGCGTTCTGCCTATTATTCTCCATCCGCCCGGAGCTTCACACGAGTATATACCTGTTTGTTTTTCGGCTATTCCGACTGAGCCTGCTGGCACTTTCACTCTGGGCGTTTCAAGTCGCGGAGTTGCGATTTCATCTGCCACTTCCCCCATGTAGGGAAAGCCAGCAACGAATCCCAGCATGTAGACTCTGTACTTTTGACCAGAATGAAGCTTGACAACCTGTTCTTCGGCTAGACCGTGGCATTGAGCAACAAAGCCTAAGTCAGGCCCATATTCACCCCCGTAGACGACGGGTATTGTGACTACTCTGCCGATTGCTTCTGGGCTCGATTTTTCCATGGTGTCTTCAAGATCCTTTACTCGAGCAATCAATTGACCATAGGCTATCTTCGTAGGATCATAGCGAACTAGCAACGATCGATAAGTCGGGACAGTTTCTTCGATTCCCTTGATTCCAGCTCTCGCTATCGCTTGGTCAAGAGAGATTACTTTACGATTTGCTGTCGGATTTATCGTATTCCCGAATTCTATGAGTAATGCGCAGTCGCCCAAGGGCAGATAGCGCGCAGCCGCGTACAATCCGATTTCACGTCCGGGGGCAGAAAAGCTAGATGAAGTTGCCCGCTGGCTCAACTTCAATATCCGCCTTGGCGAATCCTCTTTTCAGCGCCTGCGCAAGTTTGACAGCAGATGGCGCGTCCCTGTGCACACAGACAGTATGTACTTCGCCCAGCTTCACGGATTTGCCATCAATGGCCAAAACCTTTTCTTCCTGAACCGCTTTGATGGCTCTTTCAACAACTGTCTCTTGATCTTCAATTACAGCCTTCGACTGCTTTCTTGAAACCAGACTTCCATCCGAATTGTAAGCCCTGTCTGCAAAAAACTCATAGGCAACGATTAATCCAGCCTTTTCAGCGACCTTGGCCAGCACTGATCTAGGCGGGGCAAAAACTAGCATGTTGGGATCAACAGTTTGCGTGGCCTCCACAATCGCCTTCGAGAGTTTCTCGTCTCCCGTAGCCATGTTGTAAAGGGCGCCATGAGGTTTGACGTGCTGGAGGTTCACGCCTGCGGCTTTGACAAAACCTTGGATTGCACTCACCTGGTAAATCAAGTAATTCTTCGCCTCTTCGAAAGCCAGCTGCATTTCTCTTCTTCCAAAACCCATCAAGTCAGGAAAACCTGGATGCGCCCCGATCGCAACGTTATGCTCTCTTGCAGCGTTGACAGTTTGCGCCATCGTCATCGGGTCACCAGCATGATAACCGCAAGCGATATTTGCAGAACTTATGTAGGGCATTATTTTCTCATCGTTTCCGACCTTGAATGCTCCGTAGCTTTCGCCCAAATCACAGTTGAGATCGATTTTGGTCTTCAAAACAATCTCGCCTCTAGTCATTGTCGCTCTGAGCTGAAATGTATTTCCTCAGATCTTCGGGCGTCGCTGAAGGCACAGGCAGATCTTTCATTGTGAGCAGGCCTGCGGGGGCATTTATCACTTTTGGAATGGCATTAGCAATCATTGCTACTGTGCCGGCATCGCCGTGAACACATGGTTGAATCTTCTGTCTAATGTTTGGCACGCCTTCGATCGTTATGGCGTCGTATTCCTCTTTTGCTCCGATGTATGCTTGAAAGTCCAATGTTATGATTTCTTTGCTCTTAATGATGCCTTTTGCTTTCTGCCTCAAACCTGCGGCATGCCCAGCTTTCACTTTAAGGTCCTTGCTCTCCACTGGGTTTTCCGCTATCACAGGTTCGACGGGCTCAAGCACTATTCTGTCAAGCTTCCAAGCCAATGCGTCTGCAATCATTGCAACGGACTGCTCAAGCCCTACATGGCCGGTTATCTGTTTTGTCCTAATCTTCTCTTGAAACTCCTTGACTGGCAATCCTGCGCCTATTTTCTTTTGGAATGGGACGCGTCTCGTAGCCGCATTCATTATTCTGACTGCGTGGATTCTGTCTATTTTTTGGCATGGTGCTGTAAGTGTTATGATAAGCGTGTCCATCAGGAAGCCTGGGTTAATGCCTGTTCCAAGAACGGTCGCATCATGCTTTTTCGCCAGAACGTCAAGTCTCTTAGCCAACTTGGGTTCGGAGACATAGGGATAGGCGAGTTCTTCACACGTGGAAACCACGTTTACGCCGTTCTTCACTATTTGAGCGATTTGTGGAAAAGTGTCTCTTAGGTATGAAGAGGTCGCATGGACTGCAATGTCGGCTTTCTTCTGCGAAAGTACAGCGTCTACATTATCGGAAACCAGTATTCCCATTTTCTTTCCTAAGCTCATCACTTCGCCTAGATCCCTGCCGACCTTATCTTTAGCTACGTCAATTGCTCCGACGATTTCGAGTCCTTCTTTTTCCATCAGAGACTTTGCTATTAAGCTGCCCATGGCTCCTACGCCATACAGGGTGACTCTTATTTTTTGCATTTTTTGGTGCTTCCCCTATTTCTGAGCTATTGTGTTCAACTTCATAAAAAGGAATGTGCTTGCAGCATCGGTTTCCGTGGATTCCGTGCAGGACCTTTACGTTTGTAAAGTTTTATATTTGTGTCCTCCCCCCACTACTAGGGAGAGTTCAAAACTTGTCAACCGCCAAGACCCTCATCCTCAGAGACATCCATGAACGACTCCTGGATCTTGAAGGACTCAAGAACTGTTACGAATGCGGTATCTGCACAGCCAGCTGTCCCATGGCAGAACTGCTGGGAAAAAGATACAACCCCCGCGCTCTGCTAGAAAAGATTTTTCTGGACTCAGAAGGCGTCCTGGCCTCAGATGAACTCTGGTTTTGCGCCTGGTGCTACCGCTGCCACAGACACTGCAATCAGGCTTTAAAATTGCCAGAGATTTTTCTTTACATGCGAAAGATCGCCGTGGAGAATGGCTATGTGCAGTCAATTGAAAAGGCACTGAAGGTAATCGCTGAGAACATCCCTCTTCCAATGGTCACAGCTTTAGCCTGCTTCCACCCAGAACGTGCCGGATTGAACAGAGAAGAGATTCTGGCGAAAATTGGGCAGATGCATGATGACTATCTGAAAAGGGAGAAAGCTAAGAGAGCGCAGCAAGTTTTGGAGGAAAGAATTGCAGTTATAGGTTCCGGTCCGGCGGGGCTCACGGTTGCGTATGAATTGAGCCGCAAAGGGTACGGAGTTACAGTTTTTGAAACGATGCCTGAGGCTGGTGGGATGCTGAGAAAATGCATCCCTGATTTTCGTCTGCCGAAGCGATTCTTGGAGAGAGAGATTCAGTCCATAAAGGATTTAGGCGTAGAGATAAGAACAGGCACCGCGGTCGGTCTAGACTTGAATCTTGCTGGGCTTCGAAGAGAAGGTTACAAGGCCATTTTTGTTGGTGTTGGTGCCCACAAGACTCAAAAGTTGAAGATCGAAGGTGTCGACTTTAAAGGCGTTGTTCACGCTCTCGATTTTCTGTGGGCTGTGAATTCTGGTGAAAATGCCGAGATCGGGGAAAACGTTGTAGTAATTGGCGGTGGGAACGTTGCAGTTGACGCTGCTAGGACCGCCTTGACCGCCACTGAAGCTTTGAGAATGGGAGCAAAGAGCGTCACAATTCTTTATCGGCGATCAAGAGATGAGATGCCCGCTATTCCGTGGGAAGTAAAAGAGGCGGAGACCGAAGGCGTGAAAATAGAGTTCTTGGTTTCACCTAAGAGGATAATTGGCGAGAATGGGAAAGTCTCAGCCATTGAATGTGTCCGAATGCAACTGGGTGAGCCCGACGAGACTGGACGAAAAAAAGCAGAGTCCATAGAAGGTTCAGAGTTCAAGCGAGAAACAGATATGGTTATTCTTGCCATCGGGGAAACCCCTGACGTGGATTTTCTGCCGAAAGAGATTGAGCTAAACGAAGCTGGTACTGTGTGGGCTGATCCGATGACTATGGAAACCAGCATGCAGGGCGTTTTCGCGGCCGGAGATGCAGTCACCGGACCCGCTACCGTGATTGAAGCGATTCTGGGCGGAAAGCGCGCCGCTGAATCCATTGATAAGTACCTAACATCTTTGAAGAGATGATGCAATGGCCGAGAAAAAGGGATCTGAACCTGAGCGAGAGCCTGAGGAAATTCGAATTGGAGTCTACGTCTGCCACTGCGGTTTAAACATTGCAGGCTCGGTGGACTGTGAAAAGGTGGCAAAGTACGCTGCCACTCTTCCGCACGTTGTTCTAGCTCAGGACAATCGCTACATGTGTTCCGATCAGGGGCAAGAAGGGATCAAGAAGGACATTAAGGAGAAAAAACTTAACCGCATAGTAGTCGCGTCATGTTCGCCTCGCCTTCATGAGCCCACCTTCAGAAAGGCATGCGAAGATGCTGGATTGAACAAGTATCTATTTGAGATGGCAAATATCCGTGAGCATTGCAGCTGGGTTCACTTGTATGATCGTGAAGCAGCCACAGAGAAGGCCAAAGACCTCGTAAAGATGGCTGTTGGCAAAGCTGCATTGCTGGAACCCGCCGACGAGGTTGAAGTACCGATAGCCCGCAAAGTCCTAGTCATCGGCGGCGGAGTGGCTGGCATTCAAGCTGCCTTAGATCTTGCTGACACGGGTTACAGAGTGTACTTGGTTGAGAAAGAGCCAAGCATTGGCGGAATGATGGCTCGAATAGACAAGACTTTTCCAACCATGGACTGTTCAATCTGCATCCTAGCCCCCAAAATGTCAGATGTAGGTCATCATCCAGGCATTGAACTACTAACCAACAGCGAAGTCGCTGAAGTCAAGGGATACATCGGCAACTTCAATGTCAAAGTGTTGAAGCGGCCACGCTATGTTACAAAGGATTGCTCAGCTTGCGGAGAATGCTCGAAAGTCTGCCCAGTCATAGCGCCAAACGAGTTTGATGTGGGCTTGGCTCTCAGGCATGCGATCTACACGCCGTTTGCACAAGCTGTTCCAGCTACATACATTATCGATATGAACATGTGCCTCAACAAAGACGGCGTAGTGGTGTGCGATAGGTGTATGAAGGCTTGCGAGAGACAAGCGGTAAAATACGAGATGACCCCAGAAACGATAGAGCTTGAAATAGGCACCATAATCGTGGCGACAGGAGCAGACGTCTTTGATCCTTCGATACTTCCTAACTACGGCTACGGTAAGCTTCCGAACGTAATCACATCACTTGAGTTTGAGAGGCTAATCAACGCTGGCGGTCCTTCTCATGGGCATCTGATCAGACCCAGCGACATGCAGATACCGAAGCGCGTGGCCTTCATTCAATGCGTCGGCTCGCGTTCGGACAAGAACGGCAGGCTGTACTGCAGCAACGTCTGCTGTATGAACACGATTAAAGACAGCTTGTTGATTAAAGAGCACTGGCCTGAAACTGAAATCTACGTCTTCTACGTTGATATCCGAGCCTACGGAAAAGGCTTCGAGGATCTCTACAAACGAGCAAGAAAGGTGGGAGTCAAGTTCATTCGCGGTCTCCCAGCCGAGATAAAAGAGGACAGGAAACCTCACAATTTGTGGCTCATGGGCGAGAATACCCTGCAGAAAGAGGTTTACAAGATCAACGTTGACATGGCAATTCTTTCAGTAGGCTTGGAAGCAAGAAAGGACAGCGAAACAATACAACGTTTGCTCACCCTTTCAAGAAATCAAGACGGCTTCTTCTTGGAGGCTCATCCAAAACTACGGCCAGTGGATGCAGCTACAGGAGGCATATTCTTTGCAGGATGTGCCGAATCTCCCAAAGACATCAAGGACAGCGTGACCCAAGCTAGCGCCGCAGCAGCACGTGCTGGCATTCTGATGTCCAAAGGCAAAGTGACAGTCGAGGCAATTACACCAATTTTTTTCCCAGAAAAGTGTAAAGCATGTGGCCTTTGCACAAAAGTCTGCCCATACAATGCTATAACGTTGAACAAAGAGCAAAAGCGGATTACAGTGATAGAAGCCGCATGCGCAGGCTGCGGTACATGCGCTGCAGAATGTCCTTTCGGTGCTCTGACTCAAAGCCACTTCACAGACGAGCAACTCATCGCGGAGATCGACGCGGTAACAGAAAAGGATGCTGACAAGAAAATCGTAGCCTTCTGCTGCAACTGGTGCTCATATGCAGGGGCAGACTTCGCCGGCGTCAGCCGAATGCAGTACCCACCAAATGTTCGGATCATCAGAACCATGTGTTCAGGTCGCGTGGCACCAAAGTTCGTTGAGAGAGCCTTCGCGCGAGGCGCTGCCGCAGTAATGGTGACTGGTTGCCATCTTGGCGATTGCCACTACATCAACGCCAACTATCAAACTCAGAAACGGGTGGAACGCCTATGGAAGAAAATGGAGCAAAATGGCCTGAGAAAGGAGCGTTTGCAGCTACTCTGGGCTTCTGCAGCGGAAGGAGAGAGATTTGCGTCCAAAGTGCGCGAAATGAAACCTATAGTTGAGAGTGTCACATCAGAAGAGATAGAAAAGGCTCGAAAGGTTTTTGAAAAGGCGCTAACGGATGGTTGAATATGCCAGAACGTATCAAACACGAGCCACTTGACAGCAAAGAAGTGAAGCGCCTTAAGGCCGAGATACATCTGATCAAAGATCAATGCAAGGGTTGTGGATACTGCATCGAGTTTTGCCCGAAGAAGGTTTTTGAAGAATCGAATGAGATAAACGCTCGCGGAGTACGCCCGCCCCGCATAGTGGACGAAAGCAAGTGCATCCTCTGCAATTTCTGCACTGCTGTCTGTCCTGATTTTGCGATTTTCGTCGTGGAAAAGAAGAACGAGGTCGAGTGTAAAACATGACGGGAAAGAGAGCTTTGCTTACTGGCGCGCATTTCATGAATGGCGATGTTGCATGCGCTGAAGGCGCCATTGCAGCTGGATGCAGATTTTTCGCTGGTTATCCTATTACGCCTGCGACTGAAATTGCGGAGCACTTGTCTCAGAGGATGCCCGAGTTCGGTGGAATATACATTCAGATGGAGGATGAAATTGCCTCTATGGCGGCTATCATCGGCGCTTCATACAGCGGCCTGAAGGCCATGACGGCAACTTCCGGACCTGGTTTCAGTCTAATGCAAGAGAACATCGGTTTGGCAGTCATGACTGAGACGCCTTGCGTTGTTGTGGACATAATGCGCGGCGGCCCAAGCACGGGGCAACCGACCTTACCAGGACAACAGGATGTTATGCAGGCGAAGTGGGGAAGCCATGGTGATTATGGTATCATTGCACTGTCTCCTTGCTCAGTTCAGGAAATGTTTGATTTGACGGTTGAAGCGTTTAACCTTGCCGAGACTTATCGCGTGCCTGTCTTGTTGATGGGAGATGAGATCGTTGGGCACATGTGGGAGAAGGTGGTTATCCCATCTCCAGACAAGATGAAGATAGTCAACCGCAAGAAGCCAAATGCTCCGCCAGAAGAGTACGCACCGTTTAGGCCTGATGATGATTTGGTTCCGCCCATGGCTTGTTTCGGCGAGGGCTATCACTTCCACGCTACCGGCCTGACGCATGACGAGTACGGATATCCGCGAACATCCAGTTCAGAGGCTCAAACCAAGCTCGTAAGGCGATTGTGCGAGAAGATAAGCCTCAACGCGGACAAAATAATCAGAACAGAGAAAATCATGCTTGATGATGCCGATGTTGTGGTCGTCGCCTATGGCATTGTTGCTCGCGCTGCGATGAGCGCAGTACGCAAGGCCCAGGCAGCAGGAATCAAGGCTGGACTTTTGCGGTTGATCACTCTATGGCCTTTCCCGGACAAGCAAGTTGGGATGATTGCACAAAACGCGAAAGCGATTGTTGTTCCCGAGATGAATTGTGGCCAACTCGTCAGGGAAGTTGAGAGAGCAGCAAAAGCCACGCCTGTAAGCTTTCTTGGAAAACTAGGTGAAGATCCACATACGCCTAACGAGATTCTTGAAGCTATCAAAAGGAGTTGCTAAAAATGGTTCAGCAAACTATGGAACATCCGTACTCGAAATACTTGCGTTCCGCCATGATCCCGCATATCTGGTGCCCTGGATGCGGCAACGGCGTCGTACTAAACTCTTTTGTGCATGCCTTGGATGGACTACAGACGGATCTAGACAAGCTCGTCGTAATCTCAGGCATCGGTTGCATTGGCAGGACAGCAGGATACACGAATACTGATTCGTTTCACACTACCCATGGGCGGGCACTTGCTTTTGCTTCAGGCGTAAAGCTCGCCAATCCTGAACTGGAGGTTGTAGTAGTCAGCGGCGATGGTGACCTGTTTGCAATAGGCGGAAACCATTTCATTCATGCCGCTAGGCGAAACATGGGGATCAAAGTGATCTGTGCGAACAACTTCAATTATGGCATGACAGGCGGGCAACAGGGTCCCACAACGCCGCTTGATTCTATAACCACTACAAGCCCATATGGGAACATTGAGCATCCATTCAATCTTGTGCACTTGGCCGCTGCTTCAGGCGCGGTTTACGTAGCTCGCTGGACAACTTTGCACGTTAGAAGGCTTACGCAGTCAATCAAGAAAGCCTTGCAGAAGGAAGGCTTCTGCTTCATTGAGGTAATCTCGGCATGCCCAGAGATCTTCGGAAGATACAACAAGATGCGATCGGGCTTGGAGATCATGGAATGGTTTAAGAGAGCTTCGGTACTTGAGAATTTCTCCGATCCATCAAAGGCAGACATTACGCCTGAAAGAATCGCAGTCGGCGAGTTTGTGGATATTGAAAAGCTGAGTTACGAGAAGCTGTTGCACGAAAAGATAAGCAAGATTAACGAAAAGGCAATGGAAAAGGTGAGCTAGGAAATGCGGATTGAGATTAGATTTGCAGGCTTCGGCGGTCAAGGCATCATTAAATCTGGAATAATCACCGCTGCGGCGGCAAGCATACACGGAGGCAGAAATGCCGTTCAAACCCAGTCTTATGGTCCTGAATCGAGAGGCGGCGCGTGCAAATCTGAAGTAGTCATCTCTGAGGAGGACATTGATTTTCCGAAGGTTGTTGAGCCAGATATTCTAGTCGTAATGTCGCAGCATGCCTACAACGATTACATCGACGACATCAAGGCTGACGGCACGGTGATCTTAGATCCTGACATGATTCCGAAGGAAAAAGAGTTGAAGAGTGTCAAACTTTTCAAGGTTCCTGCGACAAAGATCGCTGAAGAGCTTGGCAGGAGAATTGTTGCAAACATCGTTATGTTGGGCGCCTTCGTCGCGATCACTGGCGTTCTGAACGAAAGCTTTCTCAAGGAATCGATCAAGGAAAACGTTCCAAAAGGAACGGAAGAACTGAACTTGACCGCCTTTGACAAGGGCTACGAGTACGGCAAAAAACTATCGAGAAAATAGACTGCTATTCAGCCTTTATCTGCGGTGCCAGCTGCATTATAAGTTTAGAGTTCCTTACGCCGACGTGTCTCAGCGGTGCAATCTTCTTGGCTTCATTGTATATATCCGAAGCTATTTTGCCGAGCACCATTTCCTGCGCAAACTGGTCAATCGTCAGGTTCGCAGCTTTTTGTTTGATAATTTTATCCATTATAGCACGGATTATTTTCTCCTGGGAGGTTTTCACTCTGGACAGCGTGAGACCCGATATGCACACTCGCATATTGTAGCCGTCTCTGAGAGCCACCTTGAATTGCCCATCGACTTTTGTCGTTCTTCTTCTGACAAGGCTACGCAAGTAATCTCGTGAGTATTCATGTCCCTTGAATATTGTTCGGGCGTTCTTGCCTTCAATCTCGTTTATCTGGAAGTACATTTTCAAGTACTGATGCGCAAAATCTCCGGTTATGTCGTAAAGTGTTGAATCTATCACTCTTCCAACAAGTTTTTCTGGATCGTCAGCTGGGATTCCGCCTAGCTCGACGTTGCCGAAGTAGGGCGGTGCCATCACCATGTACCACGACTTGCCGCGCCACTTGTCTCGTACACGCTTGGTTTTGGAAGACACCTTAATCCTCCGAGTGTAGCTTGAGAATTCACATCAGAGTATTAAAAGTTTTACCGTTTCAGCTTTATTTCCTCTAAGTCGCCCATGTACTTTCTCAACGCTTCTGGCACGATTACAGAACCGTCTTCTTGTTGGTAGTTTTCAAGTATGGCAACCATGGTTCTGCCTGTGGCCAATGCTGTCGAGTTCAGAGTATGCACGAATCCCTTTGGTGCTTCGCCTTCTTTCTCCCTGTATCTTATGTTCAATCGCCTTGCTTGGTAGTCAGTGCAATTGCTGCATGAGATGATCTCGCGATAGCCGTTCTGTGCAGGCATCCATGCTTCTATGTCGTATTTCTTAGCGGCAACCGTGCCAATGTCGCCAGTGCAGACATTAACGACACGGTAGGGTATGCCGAGCTTTTGGACGAGTTCCTCTGCGTTTTGCAGGAGTTCTTCATGGGTTTTCCATGAGTCTTCGGGTTTGCAAAAGACGAATTGCTCTATTTTGTTGAATTGGTGGGTACGGAATATGCCTCTGGTATCTTTGCCGTGTGCTCCTGCTTCTTTTCGGAAGTTTGTGCTTAGACCTGCAAGCTTGAGCGGCAGGTCTTTTGCCATCAGGACCTCTTTCATGTACATTGCCGCCATCGGATGCTCCGAAGTGGCTATGAGGTACAGGTCTTCGTTTTCTATCTTGTAGAGTACGTCTTCGAAGTCGCTGAGAGCTACGACGCCTTCGTATGGTTCGCGTCGCATCAAGAATGGTGGCTCTATGGGGATGTAGCCTCTCTTGTACATTTCTTGGAGCGCAAAGTTCCTCAGTGCCAAGTCTAGGAGTGTGCCTTCGCGTTTCAAGTAGAAGAATCTGGCCCCTGCGATCTTGCCCGCCCTTTCAATATCAATGACATCTAAGTCTAAGCCAATTTCAATGTGCCCCTTAGGCGTGAAAGCAAACTTTGGCTGTTTCCCCCAAGTCTTGACTTGAACGTTGTCGTTTTCGTCCTTGCCCGCTGGAACTGACTCGTGCAGAAGGTTTGGAAGACGCATGAGATAATAGCGGGTTTTTTCTTCGCTTTCAGTAACCTGCTTTTCTAGCTGCGTTATTTCCGCATCAACATTCTTGGCTTTCAGTATTTCGTTTCTGGCGTCTTTTTTATTCTTCTTGGCCGCTGCAATTTCGCCCGTAATCTGTTTCTTTCCATGGCGAAGATCATTTAGTTTGGTTAGGCCCTCTCGCCATCTGCGATCACAATCAGTCAGCTCATCAAGCATCTGCAGATTGGCAAGGTCGCCCCTCTTCCTCAGATTAGATCTCACAAGATCAGGGTCTTCGCGAATAAGTCTAATGTCAAGCATGATCCTTCACCTGCGATTTTACGTAATATGGATCTTTTCTCCAAACTCTAGCCTTGGATCAGCTATTTAACCTTACTATGAAGCTGAGAATTGGCAGTTTTCTCTATCATACGGTAGAAATTCACATTAGGTTGATGGCTTCTTTTGCTTATCCTGCTGATGACTACCTGATTTGTTCTCGCTACTTTTCATCAGTAAAGCTCTCAAATCCGGAATGAACTTGTCAAACATTTTCACTTTGCCGCTTTCCTCAATTAATGAGTCGCTCATTACATATGCTCCATCTGTGTCAACCTCTACGATAGCTCTGCCCTTCTTGGCAGGCTGTCTGCGCTCAAGTGTTCTATCTTCATCGGGTGTTATGAAAAAGACTTTTATATTCTTCGTGATGGAATCGTCGGAGAGCTTGATTTTCCAATAGCCGGTTTGAGCTATTCTTTCACGCAATGTAATCTTGCTTGAGATGACGGCTACTATTCTACATGATTCAGGGTTGTATATTATGATGTCCACATCAGGGAGATGTGATCCAAACTGGCCGTAATCAACTAGCAGGTTTCGCTTCACAGTATTCAATTCGAGGTTGAGATTCTTGCCTTGGGTCTTTTCAAGGGTGTTGCCGCCAACAATTCTAAGACCTAGGTTTTCAACTTCCTTCTTGATTATGTGCAAAATAAGTTTCTCATAATTCTTGCCTTTAAATGCTCGCCAAGACTGCTCATGGTCACCATCTCTGGTTGGTTTCTTCAACCAGTCTTTGTGATGGACGATTTTCGCTTCGGTTAGCAGTTCCGACACATGTTTGTAGGTTTCATCCGCGTAGACGTTTCTCTTGTTTTCGTATAATCGAACAAGATCTTTGAAGTCCATACGACGCTAACCTCTATCATAATACTTCCATTCAATCTTGCGCGGTTCCTTTTCAGAGATTTGCCCTTTGGAAGGCTTTCTCATGATTATGAGATATTTGAAGCCTCGTAGAAAGAAATTTAGTCTTTTCGCGCGATTGTGCCACAGCCCCGTATTCGAAGATTGTCCTCTCCGTGTAACACAGACAATATCAACGGGCTCAAAGTATCTGCACAGGCGTTCGTATACTTTCAAACCAACTGGAGTAAATCGTTCCTTAACCCATTGATCTCCTATTAACCAGCCTAGGATCTTTCCATCTTTCAATATTCTTTGCGATTCTTTCATCACTTTTTCCAGTTCGTTATAGAATCTCTCATCTTCGCTGGAAATGTGACCAATATTATCGGGATGATTATTATATCTGATATTGTCGCTGTAAGGAGAATCGATGAAAATCAGGTCTACCGTCCCGTCGTCCAATGGTATTTTTCTTGCATCATTTTGAATTATGTCAGCTCTCACTGAGGATATATCATATCCCATAACTCTTCGTTTTTCTTCTTTGCAGACATCAATTGTTGTGCCACTGCCACACATTGGGTCAACGATAAGATCGCCGGGATTAGTGTATCTCCAAATGAGATTGAATATAATCAGGGCTGGAGTAACACCAGGATATTTGTTGTCTCCCTTCGGGGCTAGACCATAACTCTGCCTTGGGAAGTCCCAAAGGGTAGTCGCTTCGACTTGGGGGATTTCCGGTTCTATGTCCACCTCGTCAACTTTGCGTTTTATCTTCTCCACTTTCTCCAATATCAGTTTCGCTGTGCTTTGTTCTTCTAAATCCATCTTTGTTTGTAGCAATGTCGTATTCGGAATGAAAAGCCTCAAAAACTCGATCAATCTCTTTCCAAACATTGGAGTGCTTCTTTTGAATTCGAACTTCCGGAGGATTCTTTTGGCATTTTTGATTGTTGTTCTTTCACCCAGACTTTTTACTTTAACTTGATAAGGATATCTGCCCTTCCATGCATCTTTCTGGATGTTGAGATTGCCATCAGACGATGCCTCGAATACACCATACAGCACGTCAGTTTCTAGGTTATGTAGAAAAAGAAGGTCTCCATTCCTGATTCTGATGACAACAGGTCCAAATACTCGATCAGATCCAAACAAGAGTCTGTCAAAACATTCGACTTCAGTCTTCTTGCCACATGCGAAGACAAATCCGCGTATGGGTCGATCCTCATTAGCACTTACCATCAGATGTCTCCGTGAATGTTGGGTCACTATTGATATCTTGAGAAGTTGCACATATAAGAATGCGCATGACGAAAAGCAGAGATAAATCATTTGCACGTTGAAAGCCTATGAGCATAATCCATACCTCAGTATTCCGTTCTGTTTATGCAAGAGTCCAAGAAGGCTGATCTCTGAACTTCAATTCAGTCAACATGCTTCGATAACTGTTGTTAGGATAACCACCTGAAGTCTCATATTACCTATAAATAGCGCAAGATTACCGATCGCGAAATACCGGAATGGCTCTGCATGGGACTTTCCTGTGTTTTCTCTATGGGCTGAGGTGTTTCTTGAAGAAGTCAGTGATTCTTGTGTAGCAGACGACTTTATTCTTGAACTTCATAATGTCGTGCCCTTCGTCTTCAAATACTAGAAACTCTGTTTCGACTCCGTTTGCTCTGAGGCTGTCAGCGACATCTTTTGATTCTGCCTCGACTACTCTGGGGTCGTTTCTTCCTTGGAGGATCAGCATTGGACACTTGATATTCTTGAAATAAGTCTTTGGTGAGCGTTCCATAAGGAAATCCTTGTCCTTTTCAGGATGGCCCATCGTTAGGAAAAAGAAAGTTTGCCAACTCTGGGGGAGCCTGTGTATGAACGAAATCAAATCGTACGGGCCGAACATGTCGCATGCAGCTTTCCAAAGGTCTGGGTGTCTTGAAGCCAGTGTCAGGGTCATGTATCCGCCATAAGACCTTCCAATGACTGCTCTTCTTGATGCGTCGATCCGCGGATCCTTCTCCAGCATCTTCAGCCCCTCAATGTGGTCAAGCACATCCTTGCCGCCCCAATCGTGATCCACTTGTATCATGTACTGCAAACCATAGCCAGTGCTGCCCCGCACGTTGGGTACGAATACGGCAAAACCATTCAAGGTCAGGAACTGTATCAGTGGCATAGAGAACCACGTGAAATCGGGGCGCTCTTGACTTTGTGGTCCGCCGTGAACGTACAGCACCAATGGTCTTGGACCTTGGAAACCAAGATGCTCTGAGGGTAGGTACAGCCGTGCTGAGACTCTCAATCCGTCAAAGCTTGCAAAACTTGCATCTTCTCCGAGTGACAGGAATTTATGTTCAATGCCTAGAACGCGCTCCTGAGATAAAACTTTTGGAACTTCTGACTGGTTAGCGGGTGAGTACAGGTAAAGCTGAGCTGGGGTATTCGCCTTTGCGAAAGAGAGAACATATCCGACTTTGAGTTTTGCTGCTCCCTCTTCGGTTTCGGTCTCATATCCCATCAGGACACCGTCAGCCAGCGGCGGCAAACCGCACAATGCTCTCAAAACATCAAGTCGTTTCGAACCACCATCATCGTGATACCTGCACTCGTACAACCAGCTGCATCCATCAATGTTATACTCCAGCAGATAGTGGTCATGTTTCACGGTTTTGAGGTCAGCAAGTTCACCAGCCCCTTTGTGTTTGAGTCCAGAAATGGGCACTTCAACAACATTCTCTGGGGTGTCAAGGGGGAAATGGCACACGGTCCCAGCATCGCTGAACAGGTTTGACTTGAAGAGCAATCCCTTGCCGTCAGGCGTGAAATTGCAGGTTCCGAACCCAGACAGCTTGATGGACTGATCGCTTGTTCTCTTCTCTATCGGAATTCCGTAAAGAAGCTGTCTTTCTGCTGAACCTTTTCGCCAAATATACAGAACCGTGTCCGCAGCCGTGTAGCCATCAGCCAAGATTACGATGGAATGGTTTTTGTCGACGCCGTTAAAAGTATTACCGTACAGGCTCTTACCCAGTGAAGTGACTTCCAACGTAGCCAGATCAACTCTCAAGCCTTCAATGTTCGGGGTCTTCCGATCATCCCTGAAGAAATATGCAATATTCTCGTCAACGTCACAGTGCAGGCATGCAATTTGCTCACTCTTGTATTTGTCTCCGAAGATTGGCTCCGGAATTCCTCCAGTCAGCGGAACAAAGCAAGGTTGATAATTCTCATTTCCATTTTCATCAATCATTACCAGAACTTTGCCAAGTTTCGGCAGGACGTAGAAGTTGTGACCAGCCATGAGATGCGGATTCTGTAAAGCCAGACCTGCAGGAAGCAAGGGTTCAGGAATACTTCCGTTCTGATCCATAGCATACAGACTCATGACTCCGCTCATGTCACTCATAAAGTAGACTCTGCCCTTTGCCAACTGAGGTGAGAGCAGCAGTCTGGCTGAAAGCAGAGATTGAATAGAAAACTTGCTGGTGGTCTTCTGCTCGCCCATACTATTCAGTTCTCCATGCAAAACACAAGCTAAACCTCCGCACATATAACAGTTTCACAGACTCACTCAACTCGTAGCGAGTAGCAAGTCAGGGCTTCGTTGTTGGCATCTTTTCAGAAGAACCGATCAGGTGTCCGCCAAGACCGGCTCCCCACAGCAGTATGGGATAGGCAATCATGCGTTCCATTCCCCCAGCGCCCAAACCCAAATAGTTGCTCGAGCCGAATAAGACAAGCGCTACGAGTCCCATCGTTCCAAGAACAACCGACAGCCAATTGAAAGGTGTCTTCTCCACTTTGTAGAACGCAATTGCAGAAAGCCCACCGAAAAGAAACGTAATCAGAGAGAAAACAACATGGATTCCTCCAGCTGATTCTGTGAACACTCCGACCCCCATTGCCCCTATGCCCGCGAGCGTCAGAAGAACAAGGAGAAACCTCGACCGGAAAACACGATAAATGAAGTACGTGCCAGCCACTATCATCAAACCGAACAAGATTATTGACGAGTTGAAGATGAGAGCGCTCGGTCCGACTCCCAAGTCGCTGATATAGTTATCTGATGTGCTGTAATTCGGATAGAGTGTCTCTGCTATTATCATTAATACTATGAACTGTGCTGCGCCAACAAACAAGATCGTTCCGGCTACTCTTTTGTTATCAAACTCCATGTATATAGTATCTTGTGCAATGTTATCTTAAAACTTACGGCAAGAAACAGTTTCACTCTTTCGGTTTCCTGACATGATGCCAAAGCTCATTGTCTGCATCGGAAAAGCAGTTGTGCGAACTCGTCTTTGTAGTGCAAGCTCGGCTTTCCGCAAGCCATAAAAACATCTGTGAACGACATAGCAAGCCATATCAATCGGAGAAATGGTTAGGCAGTGAGTTAGGATGGTTGATCAAAGGGTCGAAAGGCTCGCGGAACTTTGTGTCCATTACAGCGTCGCCGTGAAACCCAAAGAAAAGGTCGTCATAAGAGGAAGCGTACAATCAGCACCTCTGATTACCGAAATATACAAACAGTGCCTGTTGAGCGATGCCTATCCGTGGGTGCTGCCTAGTCTCTACGCTGACTACACATTCTACAAACATGCAAAAGAACACCAGCTAAAATTCGTCTCACCCTTTGACAAGTTCATCTACGAGAACATGGACGTCCAGATAACTGTGCTTGCTGAGCCCAATCCCAGAAGGCTCTCAAACGTCGATCCTTCGCGGGTCAGAATGTTTCAGGCCTCCAGATTCGAACTTACGGAGATCTTCCATAAACGAGAAGCCGAAGGAAAACTTAGATGGAACCTCCTGCCCTTTCCGACGTCTGATGAAGCCCAAGAAGCATCTATGGCGTTGCCAGAATACGAAGACTTTGTCTACAACAGCTGCCTGCTCGACAAGAAGGATCCAATCGCTGAATGGAAAAAGATCCGCAAACAGCAAGAGAGTATCTGTACCTTCCTGAACAAGGCAGCCAGAATCCGCATAGTAGGCGAGGACACAGATCTGGCATTCAGTGTCAAAGGACGAAAATGGAAAAACTGCAGCGGAGACAAGAACATGCCTGACGGCGAAGTCTTCACTGGGCCGGTGGAGAACACCGTCAACGGTAAGATAAGATTTACGTTCCCAGGAATCTATCTAGGAAGAGAAGTCGAAGACATAACATTGACTTTCAGGCAAGGCAAGGTTACCAAGGCTACTGCAGTAAAAGGACAAGAGCTTCTCAAGGAAATCATCAGAATCAAGGGCGCCGACCGCTTGGGCGAAGTAGCCATCGGAACAAACAATGGGATAACGCGGTTCACTAAAGAAATGCTTTTCGACGAGAAAATGGGCGGAACTATCCACATGGCTCTGGGAAACGGCTACTCCGAAACCGGATCGAAAAACCACTCAGCCATACACTGGGACATACTAAAAGATATGAAGAAAAACAGCGAGATATACGCCGACGGAAAACTCTTCTACAAAAATGGCAAGTTCCAAATGTAGCCTCGTCAGGTCTCAAGCTTCTTTGCTGTCCAAAGTGCCTTCTCAGCAGTTGAAACGCAGGAAAGTAAATCATCAACAGTTGCGATGAATGTCGGTAGCTTTTCGTCGCAGACTATTTTCGTCACAACTCTTTTTTCGTTCAGTGACGTCCTGATCGACAGTCCAACTGGGGTCTTGAAGTTGTCTGGCGAAACTGCTTTGGCAACGGCTTTTGCCGTTCTCGGGTCTTCGTATTCAAGCACTATTTCCGCTTCCAATCTTCTCGCCTTTCAGCTGCTTGCCAACCAGTTCGTTGACGATTTGCACGAAGTCATCAATGCTTTCTAGTGGAACCTGAGCGCCTGCGGCCACGTTGTGTCCTCCGCCTTTTCCTTGAAGCTTTTCAGCCGCGATTTGCATGATGTCTCCAAGGTTGAGTCCTTTATTGACAACAGTGTCAATTGTCCTCGCGGAGATCTTCGCCAACTCTTGATCTTGAACATGCGAATAAGCGATCAACGGTTTCTCAGGGTTTGCCAGACTTGATGACAGTATGGATGAGATTGCGCCTACTATTTTGTCGTTTATGAAATCTTCGCCATTGACAACATAGATGTTGTCCAATTCCTTCATTCGCTCGGGTTTCTCCATGATCCATCCTAGATATTTGTTGAGGTTTCTTCGATAATCTTCCAGAACCTTATTTGCTTCTTCCAGCGCTGAGCCCCGGTCACCCATACAGATCGCAACGCCCAAACTTGCTCTGTCCATGCGGCCAGCTGCATTCAGCACAACGCCGAATTCTCTAGCATCTCTGAGGGGTGTCCAGGGCTCTTCACGATTCAAAACGTACACGTGTCCCACCAGGTTTGATGCTTCATAATGCAAACCTTTTGCAAGCAAATATTCCGCAAGGGCAGAACACAGACGTTTTTTCTCTTCATCTGAAAGGTCTCTCAAAGCCCGCCATTTTTCCCCGATCTTCGGTTTGATGTCTACGCTTGCCAGGAAAGCCAAGCTCTTGTCTTCTTCTCCGCTTATGCCCGGGATGAACGGGCTTGTCGTGGACGCCAAGGTTCTGTGAATCGGACGAGTCTCTCTGCCAAAGAACACTAAATCTTTTTCAACAGTAAGGAGTTTTGACTCAGTCGCATCTTCGACAATTTTTGCGTTCAGTCCGCCCAACATTTTCTGATCATACTTGTCTTGAATGTCTCCTAGGGCTCCTACAATAGCTATGGGCGCAGAATCGACATTTACTGCATCAAGAGCTTTGGCCACGAAATATGCAACGCCAGAACCACTGACGTCTCGGGCTCCATCGATCCCCTGCAAATGCGGGTTCACATGGACAAAATCAGCTGATTCTCCTCCGACAATCTGATGATGATCTAAAACTACAATCTTGAAGTTTGAAAGCTTCTCTTTCAAGAGGTTAGCATAGCCGCTTCCCAAATCAGTGAATATTATCAGTTCAGGTTTTTCGGCTACAATTTCGCCTATGATTTTTTCCTCAATCCATTGGGTTATCTGAATGCGGAATCTTGCGTCGAGTCTGAACAATGCTTTTCCAATAATTCCGGCCGCTGCAACGCCATCAGCGTCCAAGTGCGAAAAAACCTGAATAAGCTCGCCTTTGCTTGCAGATTCCCTAATTGCTCTTGCTGCATGCTCAGCTGATTCCAAGAAGCTTGAGACTTGGGCTTGATCCAAAGCCATGGGCATCACGCTAGGGTAGGAACCTAAATTATCTAAGGATTTAAAGCTGATGCCAGCAGCATTTTTCCTGTGAATCCTGGACCAGAAAGGAAGTGGCTTATTATTCCACTAAACGAGAGACGCGACCTTGGCTTCGTATTTCCAGTTTTTGGCCAAAATGCCTTGACGTTTGTAGTATCTTGACAGTTTGTAGATTCTTGCTTCGGTAATTTGAAGCGACCTCTTGTTGTGGAGGTCACCTTTGTTCTTCTCAAGGTGAATGGAAAGACTTTCAGCAGTTTTGAGCAAGCTTCCGAGATCCTCAGGCATCGTGGGAGCAAGTTCGGCTTTCTTCAGCGTTTTAGTCACTGTTTGTCCGGTTATTGGTTTTGCAAGAGGAATTGCATACTGGTCTCTAAGGATTGTTCCTATTAGGCTAGGAGTGTTTCCCTCTTTTGCCAACTTGACGATCAAGGCTTCTACTTCTTCTGGTTCGTACTTGCACCAGCTGGGCGGTCGCTTGCTGATTGGTCTTATTTGATGTGACTTTCCCTTTTCCTGTTTGGGCATCTCTTATCCCTGAACTCGTAATCAGCGAAGGTAACCGAATATTTAAGATTATTGATCAATAACCTAGGCAAGCGTTTCCTGCTGTTGCATCTTTCTGTACCATTCTCCGAACTTGCGCAAAGCGTTTGCCCGATGCGAATGCTTGTTCTTCTCTTTTAGGGTCATTTCTGCGAACGTCTTCTTGTTCTTTTTAGGCTTGAAAATCGGGTCAAATCCAAAACCCATCGCGATGTTTGCTGTTCTTTCTTCTTTCGTAATCTCTCCAAGTACTCCGCCCGAGAAACACATTGGCGTTTCCAGTCTTGCAGAGCGAAAAGCTATTACTGATTGAAATTCGGCCTCTCTATTTTCGACGCTTTTCATAAGTTCCAGCAAACCCTTGTTGCCGATAGTCTTGTAGACGTACGCAGCGTAGGGTCCTGGGAAGCCATTCAATTTCTTCACAAACAAGCCAGCGTCTTCCACTATTATTGGAAGGTTGCATTTCTTGTAGGCTTCCTGCACGCTTGCTTTGGCAATGTCTTCTAGGCTCTCGCTTTGAATCTCCAATGTTTTGATTTTGAGCATGCCTGTGATTATGTCATATTCGGACAGAACCGCGCGCGTTTCGTTGAATTTGTGAATGTTTCCTGTTGCAAGGATTATGATCCTTCCTTCCAGATTGAAGCTCACTGTTTACGCCGTCCTTTCTTCTACGTAGCGTCCTCTTCTCTCTATCTCTTTGGCCTTTGACAACACCATCCGTGCTTCCTCAAGTCCCAAAGTCTCAGAATAGCCTTCAACTACTGAATCAAAGCATTTTTCTGCGAATCCGCAGTGCGTACTATGCAAGGCCCTCTTCATCAAGTGTAGATCAACTCCTCTGGCTTCGGTTTCGCTTGACCTTTCTCCCAGCCCGAAGTCTACAAAGAAGATCCTTCCTTCAGAATTCATGATCATGTTGGATGTTGTCAAGTCACCATGTATTATGCTGTTGCCGTGAAGCTTGCCAATCAACTTGCCGATTTCGAGGCATAAGCCCTGCCTTTCTCTTGGTGAAATCTCAGTCAGCATCTGTTTGACCTGTATTCCATCTATGAACTCCATTATTATCGTCGCATTTTTGACGTCAACCATAAAAATCGTCGGTGTAGGCACACCAGCCTTTCTTGCTTCGTGCATTAGTTGAGGTTCGTGGATCGTTCGGAAGATCCTGATCTGAGTGTCGAGTGCATTGGGGCGATACTTCTTGGGCAATCGTTTCTTGAGAATGACTTTTCTGTCATGCCACAAGCTAAGGTAGAGGCTAGCTTCGGCCCCTTTTTTTATCAGGGTGGGCGTTTTCAGCTTATCCATGGAATTTCGACTTCCTCAAGCCTCCATTTCAATCTTACAAAGCTTCTATCGATTGGCGTGACCATGCCATGTTTGAAAGCCAATATGCCTGTCCAAGCAACCATGGCTCCGTTGTCAGTTGCAAACTGGCTCGGAACAACTGCAAATCGAGCGTCATGCTCTTCTGCAATAGTCTCGATCATGCTCTGCAGCCTCTTATTGGCAGCCACTCCGCCTGTCAGCAGGACTTCTTCCTTCTCGGTGTGCGCCAAAGCTCTCTCCGTGACCTCGGTAACCATCGAAAAGGCAGTCTCTTGAATGCTGTAACACAAATCCTCGATCCTGTGATCTCTCTTCCTGAAAATGTTGACAGCGGCAGTAAGCAGCCCGCTCAGGGAGAGATCCATGCCTTTCACAGTATATGGAAGAGGAACGAGTTCCTTTCCATCAAGGGCAAGTTTTTCAATGACGGCTCCAAATGGTAATCCTTTCTCTTGGTGCAATCCAGCTTCTCTAGCGAAGACGTCCAAGCAATTTCCAAGTGCGATATCCAGAGTCTCTCCAAAAACCCTGTAGCGACCTGCGCTAAAGGCCGCAACTATCGTGTTTCCGCCGGAAACGTACAGGGTAATTGGGTCTACTGCTTCGGTTTTCAGTTTGCCTATTTCGATGTGGGCGATGCAATGGTTTACGCCGATAAGCGGAATGTTGAGGTAAGATGCTAAAGCGCGGGCCACAGTCGCGCCGGTGCGAAGACACGGGCCCAAGCCTGGACCCTGGGAGAATGCAATAATCGAAAGTTCACGCGGTTTTGTCCCTGATTTCCTAAAAGCTTCCTCCAAGACTCTGCCCGAGACTTCCGCATGATGTCTGGCTGCTTCTCTGGGGTGAATGCCCCCCTCAAATGGAATATAAGCGTCTGTTATGTTAGCAAGTATTTCTCCATCGAACGCTGATATTCCGATGCTGAAATCATCTGCTGTCGATTCTATTCCTAGACTGTAGGTTCCACAGGGTTTCTTTCTTGCCATTTTCTGCATCCTTTAACATCAATCTTCCCGATTTTCTACATACACCTTTCTATCAGACTTGATTGCTGAAGATAAAGTTTATAACTCGATACGGTGGCGCGCTCTGCCTCCCGACCAAATATGGAATCTGGACGTTAAATGCCACACGCCAAATCGTGAGGGCTTTACGTTTTGTGCATAACTTGAGCTTAGAGAAATTTAGCGATCATGAATTGATGGAAAGAGAGAATGTTGTAAAGAATGTCGCCAGTTCCCTTGAAACGGCGCGCGCTTGCCGTGGTCACGTTACGTTTTGAACTTGAACTTACAAGCGACGAACTGTTGGAGTTTGAGAGCCTGTTTGAAGATGCTGACTCTTTTACGGACTACAGACTGAATGAAATCGGGAACGCCATTAAGGAGTTCAGGGAAGATTGGCAACTATGGAAACGTAAGCGTTTCGTTGCATGGTTCTTCCTGAAGGGACTGAGTGACGGATGGCTCATCGACGAAGTTGGTGGCGTGTAAATGACGCAGCACAAGTGCCCTTATTGTTCCTGTACTTTCGAAACACAGCACGACCTCGATGCTCACATAGGAACGTTTGGCACGGATTCGAAGTTACACGTTCTGAAGCTAAGACGTGCTCACGAGAATGGCGAGCGAAACAGCAGATTCAGAAAAGTGTGAAGATGAGCGCGCGCTAGGCGACGTGGTTTCGACCTATATCTTCGCTCGTTGCCACGCTTAAGGCAGAATAACGCACTCTTGCGGTCAATCAGGGTGGAAAAGTCTTATTGGTCAGAAGGAACTACTAGCAGGGTATGGAGTCCTTTCCCCATCCCAATTACATAGATCTCTTTGCTGGGTGCGGAGGAATCTCGCTTGGTCTGTACAACGCAGGGTGGAGAGGAGTATTCGCTCTCGAAAAGAGCAAGATGGCATTCGTAACTCTTAAGCACAATCTGATCGATAGGGCTGCTCATTTTGATTGGCCAAAATGGCTCCCGGTATCTGAACATGACATTGTCGATGTTCTGACGAGGTACAGTCATGAATTAAGCTCGCTGAAAGGAAGTATTGATCTAGTGACAGGCGGGCCTCCATGCCAAGGTTTCTCTTTAGCAGGCAGAAGAGATGAACGAGATAAGAGAAACAGTCTGGCCGATTCCTACATCAAGTTTGTTAGCTTGGTCAAACCCAGCGCTTTGTTTTTTGAAAATGTGAGAGGTTTCACGTTTGGTTTTGGAAAGGAGGATACCAGAAGCGAAGCATATTCAAATCGTGTCTTGAAGGAATTGCAGGCTCTCGGGTACTTAGTAAAAGACGAAATAGTTGATTCTTCAGAATTTGGAGTACCGCAAGCGAGGAAAAGGTATATTCTCGTTGGTTTACTTTCAGGCAACTCAGATGATTTCTTTGCGAAGCTTCATGACATCAAAGGAGACTTTCTGAGAGCGAAAGGACTTGACGTTCAAGTGACTCTGAAAGAAGCCATTTCTGACTTGGAAAGAAGGAACGGGGAAAGGATCTCCCCGGAATTCAGGACTTTCAAGGAAGGGATCTACGGTAAAACGTCAAGTCCGTATCAGGAACTGATGCGGAAAGGGAGTGTAGGATTCCCCGACAGTCACAGATTCGCAAATCATAGGAAAACGACTGTGAAAAGGTTTGAATATGTTCTCGCGAATTGCCCAAAGGGAAAACCTCTCGGAGATGAGATCCGAGCCAAATTTGGCTTGAAAAAGAAGACGGTAATTCCTTTGGACGAGGACGGTCGGTGTCCCACACTAACAACACTGCCTGATGACTACATACACTACTCCGAACCCAGAATACTTACGGTAAGAGAGTACGCTAGAATACAGTCTTTCAGCGATTGCTTCGAGTTCAAAAGTAATTACACGACCGGTGGCGGTAGAAGAAGAATAGAAGTACCTAGATATACGCAAGTGGGGAATGCTGTGCCGCCGCTTTTTTCGGAACTGTGCGGTGCCGTGTTAAGGACGGTCATATAGGTGGCAACGTCACTTCAATTCAAGGTCAGTTCTGAGCTGAAAAACATTATTGGAAGGGAGCTAATTACTGATGACTTCATCGCAATTTTCGAGATAGTCAAGAATTCATATGATGCGGATGCGAAGAAAGTGGAGATAGTATTCCAACACATCAAGAGCAAATTCGAGTCCAAGAAAGCCAAGATATACGTGATAGATAATGGAGAAGGCATGTCTTATGATGACTTGGAGAAGAAATGGCTCCTTGTAGGCTACTCAGAGAAAGGAGAGCTCGAGAAAGAGCTTGATAGAAAGGATTTCAGAGACAAGATAGGGAAACGGAGAATATTCGCAGGAGCTAAGGGCGTTGGCCGCTTCTCATGCGACAAATTGGGAAGCAAACTTGACCTTTACACAAAGAAAGAAAACGAGAACATTATTCACGCACTGCATATGGACTGGGACAGGTTTGAAAAGGAGCCAACTCAAGAATTCCAGAAAATCAAAGTCGATTATGAGCCCTTGCGTCAGATAGACATCGGCATCTCAACTGGCAAATTCAAGAAGGGAACAATCCTCGAGATTTCTTCTTTAAGAGATGACTGGGATAGATCCAAACTGATCAAACTGAAGAGGTACCTTCAGCGACTGATCAACCCTGCTCAGATTGGTGCCCCGCAGGAATTTGAGATTCATTTGAAGGCTGAGGAATTCGTTGACGAAGATGACAAGTACAGGTCCAAAGGGCATCACGAAGTGATAAATGGAATTGTGCGTAACGTGCTTTTCGAAAGTCTCGACATAAAAACCACTCAAATCAGCTGCATCGCGGATAAGGATAGAATACGTACTGAACTGGTTGACAAAGGCGAGTTCATATACCGTGTCGAAGAGGAAAACGAATATCCTCCACTGCACGACGTGAGCATCAAGCTCTTCTACCTTAATCCCTCCGCGAAGGGTACCTTTACAAGACTCATGGGTATAGAACCTGTCCGATACGGGTCGGTTTTCTTCTATAAGAATGGTATCAAGATAAATCCCTATGGGGACGAGGGTGATGATTGGCTTGGACTTGACAGGAGAAAGACTCAGGGTACGAGAAGATTTCTAGGCAATAGAGATGTCGTAGGAAGGATAGAGGTAAACGGGTACCAACCATATTTCAGGGAAGTCTCAAGCCGGGATGGAGGAGTCATTCGGACTGCTGAACTCGAATCGTTGAAGCAGTTGTTTCTGGAGAAGGCCCTTAGAAGGCTCGAAAAATACGTCGTTGAAGGCATTGACTGGGATTCCGAGAGGAAACCAAGGGATCCTGAGGAAACAAAATCGCAGAGTTTCGAAATAGTCAGCCAACTTGTTGGTCAGATGAAGGACGAGGGGCGCAAAGTAGAATTCAATGAAAATCTCCTTGAAATCTATGCAAAGAAACAGATAGAAAAGACTCCGGAAATCATAAAGAACATCCAGACAGTGAAGAACCTCATTGAAAGTAAGGACCAACGAGCCTACATAGACGTGCAAGTCAAAGCAGTCAAAAATGCTTTTCAGGACCTTCGGAAAACACAACGGGAACTTGAAGACGAACTCAGGCAGCGAGAGAAGCAAGCTTTGTTCTTGAAATACGTCGCGGAAGAAGACAAGGGAGAGATAATCGCATTACAACACCAAATTGGCTTAGGTGCAAACATAATAAGGAACCATTTGATAATGTTGAAGAACAAAGTGGAAGGCGGAGAGCCCGTTTCCAACAAATCCTTGATTGACCTTGTCGATGTTATCATGCTGCAGATTCAGATGATGACTTCAATCACGCAATTCGTGACAAAAGCAAAATTCGACATCATGTCGCAGGAGATAGAGCAGAATCTCGCATTGTATATGAAGCAGTACATTGAAAATATCTATATTCCTTTGAATGAGGCCCGACTTGATGAGAAGAATGTCAAGGTAACCGTGGACTGTGAGCCAGATGCAGAATTCACCTATACCTTCAATCCCTTCAAGTTCATCGTGGTAATTGACAACCTCATAAGCAATTCAATAAAGGCAAATGCAACCAACGTGAATGTAGGAATTAGGATCCTTGACCATGACACGCTGGAGATGCGAATCAGGGATGACGGTGTTGGAATACCTGACGAAAGCATGAACAGGATTTTCGACTTCGGCTTCTCTACAACTGGTGGATCGGGCATCGGTTTGTATCACGTAAATAAGATAGTCAAGGAATATGGAACTATAACCGTTAATAATCATCTGGATAAGGGAGTAGAGTTCGTGATAAGGGTGAAAAGATGAGGCTTGAGTACGGCATAGCATGGTTCGAAGATTCTAAAGATTATGTCGAATCGTTAGAACCTCAGTTTCGAGAATATCTGAAAGGTTTGGGGTTCGACTTGGAGCTGACGCAAAGAGCTGACGACAGTGACTTGGTTGAAGTGATTAAGAGCAAGGACCTGAACTTGATATTAGTTGATCAGAATCTAAGCAATCAGAAGAAAGGCGCCAAGTTGATAGACGCCATAAGAGACAATGAGTTGTATACTGAGGTTGTGTTTTACTCTCAGTATGAGGATTTTCTGAAGGAAATAAGAAAGCAATTCGAGGGCATCTTTTATGCGACGAGAGACAACCTATTGGAGAAAACCAAAAAGATAATCGATCTCACAATTAAGAAGAATCAGGATATCAGCAACATTAGAGGTTTGTTCATCGCAGAAACAGTAGATGCAACAGGCCAAATGGAAGAGATAATATCAAAAATACTGAGACTCGGTGGAACCCAGCTGGAATTCTTTGTTGACTGTGTGGTTCAGGAAGAGTTCTTTACGGAAATGGCGAAGTTCAAGATCATTCAACGTTTTCTAAAACAGAAGGCCAGATCTCTAGATGAAAAAATAGAGAAGGCCACAGGAACGGAGAAAGCTGATCTTTCCCAACTGAAGACTGAGTTGGACGAAGCCGCAACTCAATTCAAAAGCTTTCAGACTGACGTCATCGAGCTCAGGAATGAACTGGCGCACGCCAAAAAAACACCAGGTAAGAAAAATTGCCTGACTGTCAAGAACAAAGACCGCGGGTGCTACGAAGACAAAGTGTTCGATGACGGAAAATGCAAAGGAATCAGGGAATCCTTCATCAAACACGCGCAGAATCTGGGATCACTTGGAAAGTTGCTTGACAAATTGTAATCGGATGACACTTTGTGGATCGCATCTCTAAGCAAAAACGTTCAAGAATCATGTCCGCGATACACTCCAAGAACACTAGACCGGAAATCATCTTGAGAAAGGTCCTCTGGTCCAAGGGGCTAAAATACAGAATTCATTATGGCAAGGAAATGATCGACATAGCTTTCCCAGCCGAAAGACTGGCTATCTTTGTAGATGGATGCTTCTGGCATGGTTGCCCAGTTCACTCTCACCTACCTGAGAGCAATAAGGAGTATTGGCTTCCAAAATTGAAAAAGAACATCGAACGAGACGCGGCGAAAAGTGAACAACTGAAAATTGAGGGTTGGCACGTCATGCGTATCTGGGAGCATGAACTTAGCGACACTGGCGTCATTCTAAGGAAAATTCAGAACGCGCTAGAAGCAAAGAATAACCAGCGTGCACAATAATCTCGATTTAGCAGACTGTGTGTGGGGTGCCTCGATGACCAAATTTCCGAGAGCATCAGGATCGAGACCCAATCTATTATACCACCACTACGAGGAGCTTCAAGCTTGATATATTTACATTGGGCAACAATGGAGAGTGCGCGATTAAACGTGTGCCGCAATGTTCCGTATCTTTAGCGCGCGCTCTTGATGATCTCGTACAGTTGTGATAAATCCTTCAAAATTCTCTTGGCAAATTCCTCTGATAAATCCCTGCATTTGTAGAACTTACCGTGCTGCTCATGGAGACTACGGATAAATAGAGAGTCCCCATAGCATACGGCAGAGAAAGGAGCGCCTATTCCTCGAGCATATTCTCTAGCCTGCTGCAAGGCCCCCATATGGTACTTGTAGCTACCTGCATCCAACAACCCCTTATCCATTGCTTCCTGTAATGTTATCTCTCCAAGAATTGGAAACACGAATTTCTGGCCATAATCAGTTTCATCTTCATGTTCTCTAGATCTCTTTGTCTCAATAACCACGAACGGTTTTTCTTCTCCTAAACTATTCTTGATAAAGATTACCAGATCTGCTCTTCTTCTACTCGGCTTCATGCGATATTCCAATTCTATCCTGCAAATCTCTACATCATCAAAGTGAATCTTCTCTTCAATGGTCTTCTTGAACATACAATATAGGTCTGCTTGAGTTCTGATTTCCTTAACCGACATCTTCGCGTTCCTTCCATAACAGAGTTACCGTTTTCTGCTTTATAAATTGAAGAAAACAATAGTAGCTTCGCCTTCTTCTCCTATTCAGAAAACTAGAGACTTGTAAGTTCACTGAGTGCACTCTATCTAACTAGAAACGCGCGCCCTTGGAAAGAAATCAGACACATCGAACGAGTCTAGCTGCAAGGCATAAATATGTCACAATCAGTATAAGGGAACGGTGAATAGCGAGCTGGGGATACCGTGGAAGAAGACAAGTACAGACTGTGGTATCTTGGGATAGTAACAAGTCTCAGCGCTTCTTTCACAGTGGCGTGTGCTGTGCAATCAGTGAATTCTACTGGGCTTGTCAAGGTTTTGTGGAGTATGTTCTTCATTATTGGCGGCACTTTCTTTTTTGAGACAAACCGGAAAGCCGGAAAAATAATGACTGTCCCGAAGAAGTATCTCACAGCCTTACGGATAGCAACCATTACTATGGTTGTCTCTGGAATCCTAGGGCAAGCAATAACTGAGGTCCTCCTGAAGTAGCTACTTTTTTTTTCAGCTAGACGGGTTTTCGTGCTGAGAGCGCGCCCTATGATTAAACATGTGCCACGATGCTTACATATCTTTAACGATTACGCAAGATATACCTTTTTATTTAAATAGTGTACATATTAAATTGGAAGGTTCGGAACTGGTCGAAAATGCCCAAACGCAATGATTTGGAGCAGAAGGCTCTGCAGTACATAATGAACACCGGTTTTAAGGGAGTGCTTCAGTCAGACTTGTGGCATGAGCTCAGGGCAAGCAGCAGGGAAGGTTCCAGAATTTCGATAAAGCTTGAAACTAAAGGGCTGATCCGCAGGAACAAAGAGCTTTGCGAGGGAAGGTGGACCTATAGGCTCTTTCCGAAAAGAATGCCTGCCTCCATAGAATCGATAGCCGATTGCCCATGTCTTATGTGTGCGGACGACCCAAGATGCGATCCATCAAGCTCAATCTCGCCGAAGACCTGCGACAGGCTTACTGATTGGGTTCTGGCCGTGGCTCAGAACGAGCTTGGCTCTTTGGGTGACAGTTAGTCTTGCCCAAAGCTTGGATTCAAGATAGGAAAAGAGACTACTATTATCAAAAGGCCAAACAGGAGAAGTATCGTTCAAGAGGTTCATACAAGCTGTCACAGGCGATCGAAAAGTATCATTTCCTGAAGTACGGAGATGTTGTCATCGACCTCGGAGCAGCACCGGGCGGTTGGGTTCAAATCGCAAAGAGGATTGTCGGCAACAAGGGATTTGTCTTAGGCGTAGACTTGCGGCCGTTTGAACCTTTTCCGCAAAGTTATGTTCGAACAGTGATTGGGGATATAACTGATGAAGTAACTGTGCAACAAATTCTTCAACTGATTCCGAGAAAGGCCAATGCGGTGATCTCAGACGTTTCGCCAAACATCTCTGGAGTATGGGAAGTTGATCACGCGCGTCAGATAGATTTGGCAGAGCAGGCTCTTAGAATAGCTTTGCAGACGCTTGAAGTTGGGGGCAACTTTTTTGCGAAGGTTTTCCAAGGAGACCTGTTAGACGGGTTTGTCAAGAAAGTGCAGGAATACTTCGAAACCGTAATGGTGATAAAGCCGAAAGCTAGTCGAGCTCAGAGTTCTGAAATGTTCGTTCTGGGAATGCGCTTGATGCAAGGAGCAAGCCGAGGGCAAAGCTAAATTCATTATGTATTCTGTATAATGTCAAAGGTGGAATGTTTGAGAATCATCGCGGCCGATTCATCTTCGGCCATATTGAATGAACGTTTTGAGCCATTATTGATTGTCTCAACAACGTCTGTACTTGTTGAGCCCCCCTATAGAGAGCCAAGCGCTTGTCTAGACGAGCCGGTTTTTGTCAATGCGACAAATGGGCACGAAGTTGTCGTTCATGAGGCAGAACTCTGCAGGGACTTGCTCGCCAAAGTGAAGGCAGATGTCGTGCACTTGGACATGTCTTTGGGCGCGAAATCCCTGGAGCAGATTTCACCCATCGAATTCTCCAACATGAGGATGTCAAGCCAAGCGAAACGCCATCTTCTCAAGACTCTGCCAAGAATAAGGAAAATCTCCACCGAAATCACGCAGAAATATGGAATCGAGGTCTTAGCCATAGGGAAAGAAAGCGTTCCCGTGAGAATTGCAGAGTTAACATCCGGAGCACATGCGATTCTGCACGCATGCGAGAAAGCCGCGAAAGAAAACCAAACCGTTCTGTTGGGCCTGCCCTCCAAATGCCAACCAAGATTCACTGACGACAGCGTGTATCTCTATTCACTGATGGCCGCCGAACACGATGTAAGGGGTTTTGCTTCGGATGCTATCAGTGTCTTAAAGAAGGTTAATATCGCAGAAATGTTAAACCCCTGTGCAAGAGGTTTCAGGGTCCTGAAGCTAAGCCTGAAAACACAGAGTGCATGAAGAGGTTATGATCTTGGCATTGGGTTTTTGGAAGAAATCATCATCAAGAATGAAGAGGCTTTTGAGCATTGGGGCTGTCTTCATTCTGGCTCTAATAGTAACTGTTGCAGGCACCTTGACCCCGCTTAGTCAGTCTGAGGCAAACGATCTGAATCAGGAGCTTGAGAAACTGCGGGAGAACGTGGACGTGCAGTATATTTTCGGCAATAATATGATGATTTGCCTTATAATGTTCATACCCTTCATAGGACCGCTGATTGGTTTCATTACGTTGTACAATACTGGTCTTGTGATAGGAGCAGCAGGCGTTACGGCACAGGTGTCTCCTCTTCTGGTTCTGATGACCTTGTTCATTTTTCCATTTACGTGGATGGAATTTGTAGCCTACTCTACTGGACTAGCAGAGAGTGTATGGCTGATCTGGCGATTGGTCCGACGCAGAGATTTAGCCGAGCTTAGAAAGGCGTGCATATTCGTTACAATCTGTGCTGTCATACTGCTGGCAGCAGCTGTCATAGAAATGGCTATAATCCAAGCGATGCCGAGAGCCTGATTCTTCTCTCATTTTGTTTTGCTTTTCAGAATCTCTAGGCTTATGTCAAGGGCTTTGGTGCTGTCTGTCAATGCGCCTAGGCTCACAATGTCAATTTCGGCCGAGGCATAAGCGAGAATGTTGTCCTCTGTGATTCCCCCACTTGCTTCTAGCAAGACTTTTCCCAGAAATCCAGCTTTTTTCAGCAGTCTGCTGGCAGTTCTTACTTGTTCTGGGGAAAAGTTGTCTAGCATTACTATATCCGCGCCTTTTCTTGCTGCTATCAAAGCATCTTCGGTTCTTGCCACTTCGATTTCGATCTTCTTGCTAAAGGAAGCCTCCTGTTTGGCCTTCTTCAATGCTTTCTCAATGCTTCCAGCAACCGAAATGTGGTTGTCTTTTATCAAGATCAAGTCGTCCAGATGCAGCCTATGAGGGTCGCCTCCACCTATCCACACTGCTTTTTTGTCAAAGTAGAGAAGTCCAGGCGCCACTTTCCTCGTGCAAGCAATCTTTGTTTTGAGGCCCGCCTTGCGTAGCTTCTCGACAAGCCTTCTTGTGGTTGTGGCGATGCCACTCATTCTCGAGAGTATGTTCAAGATTGTTCGTTCAGCGGAAAGTATGGTTCTTGTGTCTCCACAGATCCTCATCAGTGCTTGCTTCGGCTCCAATCTGTCCCCGTCAACGATCAGAGTCTCAGTTCTAAGACCAAGGCTTTCCAAGAGGATCTCCGCTTCTTCTAGCCCAGCTGCAATCCCCGTCTCTTTCGCGATTATTTCCGCCTCTGCTGTGCTGCATGCTGGAATGAGAAGCGCGGTGGTTACGTCTCCCTGCCCTACGTCATCGGCGAGCATTTCTCGAAGCTTTTCCTCCAGAATTTTGCGTGGGACAAACATATTCTCACCATCTTACTGCTGGACTTAAAATACTTACTTATCTTCCTGCGAGTTCGGCTATTGCTTCCAAAGCGATCTCAAGGCCGTCGTACTTCTGAACTTCTTCTTGAATAATCTTGAGCCTATTAGAGGCTTCGCCTTCCAAGAGCTGGGCGACAGTTCTCAGTAGTTTTCCTTTGCTTAGATCTTCTTGTAGGACAATCTTTGCGACGCCGAGATCTTGAGCTTGCTTTGCATTGCTGATCTGTTCTGTGTGTCCAGGCGGGGGGATAAGTATGATGGGTTTGCCATAGCACATTGCTTGCGTTATAGTCCCGTGGCCCGCCCTACCAATTACCACGTCGCATGCTTTCAGAAACTCAAAGCGGTTTGGGATCCAATTGTAGATCGTCACGCTTCCGTAATGAACGGGTCTTATGTCGTTGTCTGGATAACCGAGAGACATCACGACTTCATAGTCCTCGGGAAATTCCAGCAGAATCTTCCGCAACACTCCAGTTAGGAAGGCTTTTTCCTTGACTGAGCCGCTCACGGGGGCGAAAATAACGGGCTTATCTGTTGATAATCCGAGTTTTCTTCGAAGCTCCTTCTGAGCTGGCAGCTGGTTTGGATGTAGTTCCAATATTGGTCCTATGAGTCTAACGTTTTTTCTGTAAGATTTGGGAATGTTCAGGTTGCCAATAGATATCGTGTAGGGCAACGGAAAATCAGGAATCAAGACCGTGTTTCCGCTGGTCCACATCTTTCCAACAAGTGTCAGAGTTATTGAATCTGCGAATCTTGCCAACCGCAAGTTGTGTCTCCTTCGCGGGATGATCACTTGAAACTGGTTCAGAATGCAGATTCTAGGTATTTGAAGCAATCTTGCCGCTAGCAATGATGATAAGCGAGAATCAGATACGACTATGTCTGGCTTGAAGCGTTTGATAAATCGAAGTTCAGCAGTGACTTGCTTCAGAACAGTGAAGGAAGATAGAAGTGGCCCAGGGTTTATTGCGGTTTGCCTGAAATCTATTGATCCGTCTGGCTTGACTTGGAACCCTATTGGTGGCGCTTTCAGAAGTGGCAGCTTTTCGCTTTCAATATAGCGGATGCCGTCGCGGTAAGTAGAAAATGCTACTTCAACGTTCTTCTCCCGCAGTTTTCTTGCTATTGGGATGAGTCTTCCAACATGTCCTAAGCCTATGCCGCAGGGAGCAAAATAAACACGCATAGGGTCATGTCCCGCCGAGAACTTTGCGTTTTATCTCTCCTTTTGGCTTTTCTTCCTCGAAAATTATGGCCTGAAACTTGTATATGCTCGTATCTTTCATAAGCCAACAGTCCAGTGGCAGTCCAGCCTTGCCACAAGCCTGGCATAGGAATTCCTCTTCATCCCATTTCCATTCAATTGGCACTTGCGGCAGAAGTAAGCCCTTGAACATGCCTCTTTCAGCGATTAAGCCGTCTTCGCCGATTTTTATTCTGTCTGGGTATTCAGTCGGCTTTTCTACGTTTATTTTCTGCGGAGGCGTGAGGATGCTTATCTCGAAAATGGTTTTGTCCAGTTCTTCTGCGGTTAGTGGGTTGAAACGTGGATCCTGTGTGGCTGCGCTTATTGCTGATTCGATGATTGCTTCTATCAGTGGGTCCGTTGGATATGGATAGCCAATGCAGCCTCTGAGTTCCTTTTCACCGTGTTTGATACTGTTCAAAGTAACGAATACGCCGCATGGTCGCATGAGTCTCTCAGAGACGTCTTGCGGAGCGGTTGCGTGTTTTCCAGCTTTGAGGTATTCTTCCACAGCTCTGCGGGCAAGTCTGACCAGTAATTCTCCTTCTTCTTGGGCGAGTTGAAATGACAATATTCTCTTCTCCCAGCTGGATACGAATAGCTTAGTACGTGGAGATTAAGGTTTAAACCTAATGCGATTAAAGTTTTCGGAAAAAGGGTCTCTGCATTCTAGAATTTGATTGATTCCTCTGTTATTCCCTCTCTGGTTATTATCAGGAAGTCTATGCCGTCGCCACTCATAATGTCTCTGCTTATAGCCGACTTTATTGATCTTGTGACCAAGTCTTTTGCCTCTTCCATAGCCATGTCGTCCCTGAAACCTTCTTCGAGAACTCCAATAGCGATTTCAGTCCCAGAGCCTACAACCGCGTACTTGTCAGATATGATTGAGCCCAAAACGTCCAGCACATACACCGATGGTCCTTCATCATCGACGCCGCCGACGATTGTCTGAGTAATCAACGGAGCATAGCGCGTGTTGAAAAGAAGGTTTGACATGAGTTTGGATGCTGATCTAGCTGAGATGGGTCTGCCGACATCTAGGCTGTAGAGTTTGGAGTAAGCTTCAACTTCGCGAACCAAAGTTTGCATATCTGAAACGAGGCCTGCGCACGCTGCGCCTATATTGTCGGTTATCTTGAAAACTTTCTTACCGCTCTTGCTCACAACGAGATAACCATAGGAGACACGCTTTTCAGAAGCCAAGATAACGCCGTCCTTGAATACACTGCCGATGGTAGTCGCGCCCGGGA
>Ga0315279_10001214_pt1 | contig 43768 bp, 27 predicted proteins | sample YL17G06_20_MG_FD_203694 | JGI IMG/M metagenome (GOLD analysis project Ga0315279, IMG submission 203694) | Sediment microbial communities from Yellowstone Lake, YNP, Wyoming, USA - YL17G06_20 | ecosystem: Environmental > Aquatic > Freshwater > Lake > Sediment | place: USA: Wyoming | collected...
CATTTCTATAATACAGAGTTGAATCTTGATACACCAAATTATCAAAAACTAAACGATTTCCATTTGTATCATAAATTGATGCTCTGATTTCCTGGTTAATAATAACAGTGGCTCCTTCCTCCCAAGCGACTAGAAATTCGCCGTTACCATATGCCACATCAGGGTCCCACGTCCCCTCATTGTTTGCGTGATTTGTAATTTTTTCGTCATCACCCCAATTTACCTGCCAACTAAAAACATTATCAAAGTTACTTTGGCTTGTTGCAGATGGATTACCATAAAAGAGATACATTGTACTCGTCCCAATGGGAATTGTAGGTATTTCAACCCACACATATGCTACTGTCGCATTATAACGTTCTATCCAATAATCTAACCAAATAGTTGGATCATTCTCATGCTTGAATCTTATATCTTGATATGCTGACTGCATCCCTGATTCGTGATTGATGGTCAATTGCAACGCATAATTTGTAAGGATTTGACCACCTGAATTTGTAATAGTAATAGGCTTCATCTTTGTCCATGCCGGATCAGTCCATGCAGGATATGTGTTTATCATAGTGACTTTGCTATTTGCAACTACATAATTATCTGATTGACCAACACCTGGTGGAGTTGGGTCTATTTTTGTAGCATTATCGAATTCATCTTGCCAGGTAATTAAACCCTTTCCATTGCCACCAAAAGACGAGAATGTTTTTTCTATTATTTTTGTTAATTTATTTGGTTGATAACTAGCCTGCGCTGCTGAAGTAGCTAACAAAACAATAAATATTGCTACAACAGCTATTTTCAAAATATTGTTTTTCTCCATCTTCTACCCCCTTGTTTTTAAAATATTTAATTTATTGTGGATTTCCACATCTGATTAACACCAATAAGTGTTAATCCAGCTTCACCTCATCTATGCTTGATTTTGTCAAGCATTATATATTTGTGTTGTTGTCTTATTTAAATATATCGAAATTTATGATTATTATTAAGTCTAAATTTTGGATTTTTTTTGAAACAAATGGAAAGAAAGGGTTTGGGAGTTTGTTGTTTCCAAGTGCTGTTTGTTTTATTGTGGGTTTATTTTATCCTCTAGTTAATTTTTGTATTAAAATTTACTGATTGGTTGGCATCATACTCATAGACTGCTGCATTAAAATCTGCTCTTCAGCTGACAATGTGTTCATGTATTGCTGTAACAGAACCTGCTCATCCGCTGACAAAGTGATCATATATTCACTTATAGACTGACTGCCGTTACCGCCACCTATGCGAATCATAGTAATATCCTGATTATGTTTAACTGGTTGTGATGAAGTCAATCTTACAAATCTGATTCCCGGTAGATATTCACCAGGTTTGCGAGCTATCACCAAGAAAAGCCCCATTGGAATATCAGAAAATGAATAGTAACCATTTGCATTTGTAGGAGTGCCCTTTCTAATTGCAAAATTGATACCTCCTATGAGTTTACCACCAATTAAAAAGACTTGGGCATCTGCCACTGGTTTAGCTCCTGTTCCATCAAGTGGAAGACCGTATACAGTACCATCAACAGAAATAGTGCTAGTAGAAACCACCATCTTCTGTACTGTAGTTTGCTGCAAAGTCACCTTTGGCTGAGCAACCAATGCTGTAAAAGTAGGACTAGCAATTACTACACACAACAAAACCAAAAAAATTGTTGACAACGCTCTTTTCTTCATCCTTTTCATCCTCCCTCGCCTGTTGATATTAAAGGGTGATGATATTGTCACCGACGACGCAACAATTCACCTCTTCCCTTGGCTTGATGCTATCAAGCTTATGGTTATTTATTCCTCAAATCTACATCCTGGCTAATAGTATATAAGTTTTATAGTTCAAATATCCTGCAATAGACGATTTTTTTAATTTTTCTGGTGAAATAACAGAGAAGTTGACAGCCTATGCTCTAATCATTTTTTACGATGCAAAAAGAAAAATAAATGTAAGGATGGCTTGACAGCGTACCGTGAACCCTTGGATTTCAGGCAGTGGAGCTTACCTCAAAAGGTTCCCGAAGGATCCAATCAAGGCTCTCCACCTAGTCCAAAGGTCCAAGCCCTCTTAAGAGGGTAATCTTCCCATGGGCTCGCGCGCCATGGTACAGAGGATTACGCAGGTGAGCTTAACTGCCGGGTTCGGAATGAGACCGGGTGTTTCCCCACCGCTTTGACCGTCAAACCATCGTTACCCTAAATTTTGTGATTTTTATACGCAACCTGTTTAACGATTGAGCCAGTATATATGAACGATTAGTAGCTACGGGCTGAACATGTCGCCTAAGCTTCATGCTTACACCCTAGCCCTATCAAACGAATCTTCTATTCGAGTTCTATGATGTCTCGTCTCAGGGTGGGTTTCATGCTTAGATGCTTTCAGCATTTATCCCTTGCAGCGTGGCTGCCCAGCAGTGCCCTGTCGGACAACTGGTAAACTAGTGGCTACAGACCCCTGTTCCTCTCGTACTAAAGGGTCTTTCCCTTCAAACATCAACGCTTCTAGAAGTTAGCAACATACCTGTCTCACGACGGTATAAACCCATCTCACGATCCGCTTTAATGGGCGAACAACCCCACCCTTGGCAGCTGCTGCACCGCCAGGATGCAGAGAGACGACGTCGAAGTAGCAAGCCTTCAGGTCGATATGGACTCTTGCTGAAGACAACTCAGTTATCCCCGGGGTAACTTTTCTGTTATCAATCGCCCCCATAAAAGAGGCAGATTGGTTCGCTAGGCCCTGCTTTCGCAACGCGGATTGTTATTGATCCAATCCGTGTAAAGCCACCTTTTACCCTTGCATTCTACAGGAGATTTCTGACCTCCTTGAGGTGACCATTGGGCGCGCTTGATATCTTTTCGAGCGCGTGGCGCCCCACCCAAACTACCCACCTATCGGTGTCCTAATTTCTAGTTAGCAATACGGCGAAAAAAGGGTGGTGTTTCATTGTTGCCTCCACCTCAACTAGCGTCGAGGCTTCGATGGCTCCCACCTACACTGTACATTCATCACCGTATCACAACGACAGGCTGTAGTAAAGCTCCACGGGGTCTTCGCTCCCTTCTAGAAGGTACTGGACTGCACGCCAGTAAGTCAATTTCACCGGTCTCCAGGCGGGGACAGTAGCGCCCTCGTTAAGCCACTCATGCAAGCCGCCAATTAAGCGGCAAGGTATTACGCTCACATCTGTTACTTATGGGACCTTCTTTTCTAAGAAGGCGAATTGGCATTTCTGTCAATCTCCTCATGTCGCCATGAGGGTCGGACTATATCTTCACTTCTTTTTTCGAAGTGTTCGGCGTATAGTCTCTGAGGATTCTAGATACTTGGATTTTACATGGTTGTTCATGGAACTAGCTAACTGAGCAATTTTTCCTAACCCTTTTTTGGTTAAATGCTCGTTATCGTCCATGAGGATGATGATTTGAGAGAATGTTTCGAAGTTTTCTTTTTTTGTTGTTTGAAGAGGATGTTTTTTAAAGAATTCTATTAATTTCTTTAAATTTTGTAATCCTCGGACTCGGACTTCGAAGCGATCTCCGTGATTCCGTGTGACGTGACCGACTTCCAAGGTTTTACAAATCGTATGCAAGATGTTGATATCTCTTTTATGTTGTACGATTCGAAACTCTGGAAGGACTTGCCACCCAAGTGTCATCTTGGGTTGTCTGTTAATTGCCACATGGAAGCAACCTTCACCATCGACAAACCCTACAATCCACTCAGCATCTAGGCTTTCCTGCTGATTATCCGCACTCATTGCATTGTCACTACAATTTTAAGGTATAAATAAACCTTATCATTACAGTAGCTTGAGATACACGGACGTTCCAGCATATAGCCGAATTTGATTAAGGCAACATTTTGTGGTTACCTTAAGAGGGTCATGGTTACCCCCGCCGTTTAGCGGTCCTTCGCCCCATTGAAATAGGTATTCAGATACCGCCACTGGGCAGGATTCGGCGACCATACACATCCTTTCGGACTTGCGGTCACCTGTGTTTTTATTAAACAGTCGGAGCGCCCTTGTTACTGAGACCTGCTTTCTACAAAGCAGGCACCCCTTATACCAAAGGTACGGGGCCAATTTGCCGAGTTCCCTCGCCTGGATTAAGCCGACACACCTTAGCCTTCTCGGCTAGGGGCACCTGTGTCAGATCTCGGTACGGATCCACAAACTACATCTCAAATATCTTTTCACGGGCACTTGGGATAAACCAAATTCATCTAAAACGATAGATTCGTAACGCTTTGGTCAAGTTCTCACCATTACGGTACTCCCTCAACTTAATACGCTTGAAAAGGCAGACAAGCCTTCAAGGTCTACCCGAATGCGTCAAAATTTGAGCAAATGTTTGTAGAGTACAGGAATATTAACCTGTTTCCCATTCGACAACTTCGATTAAGAGTTGCCTTAGGACCGACTAACCCTCGACTGATGAACATCGTCGAGGAAACCTAGCCCATTCGGTGGTAGAGATTCTCACTCTACTATGCTGCTACTTTTGCCAGGATTCTCGTTCGAACGCGGTCCACTTGACCTCACGGCCAAACTTCTACCCACGCACGACGCCCCCCTACTCAATCTCCTTTTAGGAGTGCTTATGTATCGGTGATCAACTTAGCCCCGTCCATTTTAGAGGCATATAACCTCGACCAGTGAGCTGTTACGCTTTCTTTAAAGGATGGCTGCTTCTAAGCCAACCTCCTGGTTGTCTGAGGTCATAAACACTCTTCGTTCTATGACACTTAGTTGATACTTAGGGACCTTAACACAAGGCGGGGTTGTTTCCCTTTCGGACATCAAGCTTACCCCAGATGCCCTCACTACCCTGAATCTACGATGATTGCACATTCGGAGTTTAACAAGGTGTCGAGGAATTTCTTCCCCTAAACACCCAATTAGTGCTCTACCGCACAATCCATCTCCTCAGAGATCTACCTGCGAGTAGTCTCGGGGGGAACCAGCTATTTCCAGTCTAGATTGGTCTTTTGCCCCTATACGCAGCTCATCCGAACGATTTGCACATCAGAACCGGTTCGGTCCTCCACCCCGTTTTCACAGGGCTTCAACCTGGCCACGCATAGATCGATTGGCTTCGGGTCTCTAAGTAATGACTACAGGCGAGCACACCTAGTCCCTTGTTGCCTGCGGACATTTGCTTTCGCTATGATTACGGGTTCTTCACCCTTAACCTCGCCATTACCAAGAACTCCCTGGCTTGTTATTCAGAACGAATAATAAGACACTGCTCCACTACCGAAGGTAGTTTCGTCGCTTTCATGCCTTATAAGTCTGTAACCATTTGATTTCATGCTCTTTGCACCTCCCGCGAGGGGTACTTTGCAACTTTCACTCACGCTACTATTACGCTATCGGTCTCGAGTTGTATTTAGGGTTGGAAGTTTATGCCTCCCAAATTCACGCGCGATATCCAACGCACGTTACTCTGGATACCCAAAAATCTTCCACTGGTTTACCTCTACAGGGCTATCACCCTCTGCGGCGCCCCGTTCCAGGGGACTTCGAGTTAGCCAGTTAGGAAGTAAATGAGTCCGAACTCCACATCTCCCCATACTCGTCGTATGGGGATTCGGTTTGCCCTGTTGGGTTTTCGATCGCCTTTATTAACCCAATCTCTATTGATTTCTTTTCCTCTGCCTACTAAGATGTTTCAATTCGGCAGGTTCCTTTTCACTAATGTGAATACCGCCGAAGCGGTAGGATGTCCCATTAGGTAATCTCCGCATCAAAGGCTCCTTGCGCCTACACGGAGTAATATCGCGGCTTGGCACGACCTTCTTCAGCACTCGAACCAAGCAATCCACCAAATGGCGTAGCACTGGCTCAATTTACGTCCAGGTTGCGTATGCAATCCATTGCATGTTATTCGCAATGGGACGATCATTGACTGAATATTGCGAAGATGTCAGTCTACGTCCTTACCATCTAATTTGTGTACCAAACTAGATGGCGTTTCTATGAATTTTTATGAATTGGAAAATCGGAATGGACCGGATGGGATTTGAACCCATGGCCTCCTGCTTGCAAAGCAGGCGATCTTCCGCTGATCTACCGGCCCAACTCTTATCCAATTAAAGTATCGGATGGTGAGCCGATAGAGATTAATATATTTTTTGATCAACGTATGTTTTTAGTGTTTGATTCACCCGTTTTTATTTCTTAGGAGGTGATCCATCCGCAGGTTCCCCTACGGATACCTTGTTACGACTTAGCCCCGCTCACTAAGCCTAAGTTTGAATGTAGCAAAAACCACAACCTCACTTAGACCCAATTCGCATGGCTTGACGGGCGGTGTGTGCAAGGAGCAGGGGCATATTCACCGCGGAATGTTGATCCGCGATTACTACGGATTCCACCTTCATGAGGGTGAGTTACAACCCTCAATCCGAACTATGACTAGGTTTCGAGATTGCCTTCACCTCTCGGTGTCGGGACCCATTGTCCTAGCCTTTGTAGCGCGCGTGTAGCCCGGAGGATTCAGGGCATACTGACCTACCGTTGCCCTCACCTTCCTCTGATTTATCACCAGCGGTTTCTCTAGTGTGCCTGATAAGCGGACTTACCAGTTGCAACTAAAGATGAGGGTCTCGTTCGTTGTCTGACTTAACAGAACGCCCTACGGTACGAACTGACGGCGGCCATGCACCACCTCTCGGAGAATCAGGCAAGGTCGTCAGCCTGGCCTTCATGTGACCGTCGCCTCCGGTGAGTTTTCCGGCGTTGAATCCAATTAAACCGCACGCTCCACCCGTTGCGGTGCTCCCCCGCCAATTCCTTTAAGTTTCAGTCTTGCGGCCGTACTCCCCAGGCAGCTTGCTTAACAACTTCTCTCCGACACTAATCGGGCTCGGAGCCCGACTAACATCAAGCAAGCAGCGTTTACACCCTGGACTACCGGGGTATCTAATCCCGTTTGCGCCCCAGGGCTTCGTTCCTCACCGTCAGACCTGTTCTAGCTAGACGCCTTCGCCACTGGTCGTCCCCCTAGGATTACAGAATTTCACCTCTACCCCAGGAGTACCTCTAGCCTCTCCCAGTCCCAAGTCCAGCAGTCTACCCGGAATTCGTACGGTTAAGCCGTATGATTTACCCAGGCATTTACTAGACCGGCTACGAACGTTTTAGGCCCAATAATAGCGGCCACCACTTGAGCTGCAGGTATTACCGCGGCGGCTGGCACCCGTCTTACCCAGCTCTTACTCTCTCTGTTTTCTAGACAGAAAAACAGCTGACTCTTACGAGCCAGCACTTGGGATTCCCTCATCGTGCTTTCGCACAGTGTGAAGTTTTCGCGCCTGCTGCGCCCCGTAGGGCCTGATATCGTGTCTCAGATATCATCTCCGGGTTATTGCTCTCACAACCCGTATCCGTCGTAGGCTGGTCAGGTCATTACCCTGACTACTACCTGATAGTCCGCAGACTCATCCTTAGGCACCGAAGTTTTTGATCTAAGTGCATTCCAGCCTCCTAGATCTATGGAGTCTTATTCTCAGTTTCCCGAGGTTATCCTCCACCTAAGGGCAGATTATCCGCGTGTTACTGAGCCGTCAGCCGAGGGCCGAACCCTCGCGACTCGCATGGCTTAGTCGAATCCCAATAGCAGTGACCTCCGGCAGGATCAACCGGAATCGTGCACACTATTATTATATTATTGAATTAGCGGGTGAATCAAAATTCACCAACACACGTCAATCGTCAGATTCAAGAGAGCGCAAGTCGCCCCTAAGGGCATCTTGTTTTTCTTGAACCTCCACATCCATTTTTTGTAACCCAAATCTGAAAAAGGCCCACTCACGGATAGTGCGATGACATGCTCTCATAGGCCAACCGGAAAGGTTTGGGTCATTAACTTAGATTTAAAAGGTATATGGTAGTTATATATAAATGTTATACAAATATTTTATGTTTAAAATGTCGACTAAAGCCGAAATTTATTGATAGTTTATGATTTTGACATTATAAAAAATTTTAGAAATTGACTTAGGATGTTGTTTATGTCTTTTGGTAATTATAGATGCACTTATGTATCTTCTTTGAAGTCAAACTCCCGAACTACTGCCCAATGACCTTTGAATGTGCCGCTTGATAGATGCATTCTTATTTCAGCTCTGTTAACCGTTTTGGTTGTTCCTCCAGGGGAATTCCATTCTGTCCAGTCATAATTATTCCATTGACCGGCTGTGAAGGTTTTTGTGAACTGCAAAGTGATACCATAGTATAGTTTTACTTCCAGTTGGTCAAGGTTGTCCCCTGCTTTTGCGTTGATTCTGAATCCATTGCAATTTATCGTGTTGCTAAGTGTTAGTATGAGCGGATCACCTGTCCAACCACCATGTAATCTACGGTAAGACGATGCTGACCAGCTATTAAGGTTATCGTCGTGTGCTCTTCGTGGGTAGAACCACCAGTTTTGTACATGATCGTCTGGAGTAATCCATTCTGAGCCGGGGTCTGAACCTCCTCCGCCAAAGTCTGTTAATCTGATGGAGATATTTATTGTATCGTTATCCGCTGTAGAATTGATGTCATTTCCTTGTCTCTGAACTTTGACTTTCATTGTGCATCCAGTGAATGCCTCATTCGAAGCATCGATATATAGACTGATTGGTGTAAGCGGATCACCAGGATGTATTACCCCTTCATTTGGAGTAAGGGAATAGGTGATCAAACTTGGATCAAAGCTGTCATTAAATGTAACATTGGAGATGACCCAGTCTAATTCCTCCCAACGGTTACTGAACACCCAGAATAAATTATCAAATGTTGCACTATTGCCTTTCTCCACATATAAAGTTTGCTTGCTGTCTGGCAAGACTTCCACCAAACCATACCATATATCAAAATCTACCATTACACGTTCACCAGGATTATTGACGTTATTAACATATACATACCAATCTGCACGTGGATCATAGTCGCCTGGTATTGATGGCGGTACGAACGAGAAATTAACAGTCTGATTTTCGCCTGGGCCCAACACGCCATTTTTCCTATCGAACGTCCAATTCGTGCCATATTTCATATTGTCGTAGCCTGTTATGTTCCATACAAGTGTGTAACCAGGTGAATACGTTTCATTTGCAACATTCATTACCTCAAATGAGCCATGAAGTTTCCCGTCGGCTCCTAATTCCTCACTGATTTTTTCGAAGTCCCACGGGAATGTACCCGAACCAGACCACTGAGTTTTACCGTTATCTGGAGAAACCCTCAAGTATTTTTCCACAACATTCACAGTAAACGTATCGGTTGCAGTGTCACCAGAGTTACCATGGTCAATAACTGTCACAGTTGCAATGTATTTTCCTGGAGCCGTATAATTGTGGTTACTCAGAGAACATATTTTTATTGGTACTTGTGAGGCGCTAACATATACTGTTTCTGATGGGCTTCCATCGCCGTAGTTAAACACAAAATCATAAGGCCCATGGTTATTTGGCCCGGGTTTGTACCATGCTGTAAAATTTAGATAATCGGTACCTGGCAAAATTTCCCATGAACTCACATGTAACTCATTTTTAGTAGCTCCGCTTGCTTTTCTTGAAAGAAGTGTTACGGCCCCTTTAACTACAGGAGCTGGACGTGTGTCTAACAACGGAATTCTCACCCAGTTTTCGTTGAAAGGATTCCATATCCACAGATACACTTTATCAAAGATGTTATGTAGTTGCTGCATGATATTTACCCCGTTGATTACAAGGTTTTCATTTTGGCTGGGGCCAAGTATTGCATCGCCTCGAGTGTCTTTTATCTCTATTTCACCATTTTGGTATATCTGCATATTTCCCTGTATCATCACGTTTCCTTCAAGATCCGATATTGTAACATACTGGGTGTTTTGGTTCATTACTAATAATAGTTGATTTGTCTCAACGAGATAGTCTCCTGAGTCCGGGTTAAAACCAATTGAATGATCCCATTGTCCTGCTCCTGCAAATGCAAATCTCAGAAATTCTGGATATGTTACGTACCTGGTCCCTGCCCAATTGAGGCTCAAGTGTGCATATAAATTATTTCCAATAGAACCGCTGGCTTGGAAATCTATATGTGCGTCTCCCGATCCATTAATATCGCCGATGCCCAGGATCTTTGCTCTGTCGATGTTTCCTTTTATATCAAATGATACGTCAATATCTCGCTCATCATCTCCCAGTAGCGTTAAAAACGAGTTGATGTCCAAAGTTAGTTCTATATATCCTACGACATCTTGCAGTATGGGGAGAGTTTCTCCTGTAAGTGTAAGTAACTTTATTGTAATTGGAAAATCTGTATACCCAAAGAAGCCAATAGGTCCAGATATAGGATCGGCAGAGAAAGTATCTAAACCATCTATATCTATTGCAAAAATTCCGGGCTCAAGCTCAAATACTAACTTTCTTTCACTCAATAGTCTGACACCTGGATAATTGAATGATATTGTAGATGATTCGCCTACATCTCCCTCAATGTGGTACCAATAACTGCTAAACCCTAATAACAATGGGTCTATCTTTCCATCAAAGTCAACATTGGTCAAAAGTTTGCTATTCATAAGTAATAGCATATCGAAATGCCACAAACCATCGAATCCAATTAAGATATTGAAGATTTTGTCAACTCCAATTGATACATTTGGCCCACCATCTACTCCGTAAAGATTTATTATGCCGGCGATAGTGAATTCATCAGCTTTTATTCCATCTACAGCATTTATTTTAACGACAGCTAGTTCATCTCTTGCAAGATCTGCGTCTATATTAATTACTGTTGGACCAGAAATTAATAGATTTTTCACTCTGATTTCTATATAGGTGATGCTAAGAAAGGCCCATAAAGTGTTCACAGTGATATAGGAATCTCCACTTAGATCGGCTACAATAGTGGCATTTCCTAAACCCCCAGAAAGATTAACAGTAAATTCGACATCTCCACCTACGAAGCTTATGTCTGCATCCTCGAGCATTAGTTTCAGGTTTATATTTGGATCTGGTATAACAACATCCAGAGAGGTGTTCTTTATAACGAAATCTGTTATACCTGAACCGCTAATGAGGCTAAAGCTTTCGTCTACAACTATCTTTCCGCCGCCTTTGATCTCTAAAAGGCCTAGATCAAGTGTTATGTAGACCTTAACTGGGTCGTAATTAACAACAAGATAAAGATCGCTTGCAGTTATATCTCTCGAGGCATCTATTACAATGCCATGACCGATGTTTATTGATATACCATCTTCAATCTTCAGTAGATCAAAATTGACAATTACGTTAAAACCCAAAGATCCAATGCTTGCATTAAATGAGAAGTTTTCAATTACGATTCCCTCAGCATATTTGCTATCTGATCCAGGGCTAATGCCAACCGTACCAACACTAGCGTTAATGTAATCTGGTGTGATAACGATGTTAGCATTTCCATTTATTGATATAAGATCAACATAGAGTAATATGTTTGTTGATTTTTCTGTATTCATGAGGCTGAAACTGAGGTCAGTAATCTCAACGTTTACAGTACCGGTGAAATCAACCAATAAATCACTCATACCAGTCTGATTAAATTCTATCTTAATTACACCAGAAACATTGCTGGACATTGCCACATCAACTGTGCCATCGAGTGACATGTTAAATTTATTGTTTATGTTTATGTACACATGACCATTGTCAAGTGATATCCCTGCCTCATTTACAGCTAGTGTTATCTCACCGTTTTCCATGGATGAATTTATATCAAAACCTAACATGAAATTCTCAATTGAGGTGTCTACTAGTAATTCGTCTGTCGTATCATTTTCGAGATATAACTCAAATAATTCTAGGTTTAAAACCGCGGAGCCGTAAACATTGAATCCAATGTTACTCGACAGATTATATATGTATATCACAAAAGTGTCATCGCCGGTTGTAAGATTCATTATAGCGTTGAGGTAACCAATATAGTTGTTGATGTGTATAGTAGTATGAATATCTAGACTAGCTCTACCTTTACCACCGATTTCAATACGTATCCAATCAGAACCAAAATCTATTTTTACGTCAGAAGTCAATGTGAAACAAGCACTACCCCCCCAGGTTACATCGAATGGGCCGTAGGATGACTCATTGAAACTGAACGTTAAATCATCTATGACTATACCAAACACATCTATGCAACAAGTAATTTCTAATTCGTCCTTATAATAAGAAATTCCAGCATGACCATCTGGTTGAATATTTACGCTTTTTGCACTAATAGCAGCTGTACCTTTGGAAGAAATAACTTTGAATTCAAAATCTGTTATAACCAGATTTGTTAACCCATCATATGATACGCTAAGGTTAAACAAATTAGTGAACTCGGCTGTTATTTCACCGTATTCTGATAAATCTAGGTTTCCACTTATTGAGAAAACACCAAGATCAGTGTTAACAGATAAATCATCTATATGACATTCAATTGAGTCACTAGATAATGTTATTTTTTTGTTTATTATTGAAATATCTCCGGTTCCACTAAAGAATATTCTATCTGCATCGGCCGAAATAATACCTTCAATCGCGATTACTAGGTCTTTCACATCTATCATGACACGGTCTTTATCTTCACCAAGGATAAGTTTACCAGATTCATCAAACGATATTTTTGCAGATGCGATTCCATTAAGACTGAATGTAGTGTTTTTAATACCAAACATTTCGTCTACGTGTACATAGATCGATGCATTCAATTCTAATTTTATTGCAGATTTGGAAAGTAAAACCGCTCCATGTCCATTGAATTCCATGTCTAAGTTGTCTAATAATTTAGTGGTTACCGATGTTTCATTTGTTATAGATATGGAAGTATCTTGAATATTCAAAGATCCTGATGTCTCTAGAGAGATGGAATCTTTACTAACTACTAATGATCCACTACCTGAGGCAACAAATGAAGAAACTGCTAAGTCAGTTATATTTCCTAAAGAGTCATCTAATTTAATCTCAAAATTAGTAACGTTTATTGATGCTTCTACCAGATTAAATTCTGCAACATCGCCAGATGGATTGATATTGGCATGAATATAATCTTCTGGTGTTATGAAGATATTTCCGTTTCCACTTATGAATATCTGATCTGCAGAAAGAACAATATCTGTTGAGGCTTCTTTGGAGCCGGTTTTATTATATTTAATATATCTAAAGTCTAGACCAGTAATATCCACGTGAACATAGGCGTTAAAGTCTATGTTAAGTAACGTAAGAGCAGTTTCATTAAATTTAGCTTCTATTGTACCTGATACCCCCACGGAGGATGTCGACATATTAACAGAGCCGAATAATGAAAACTTAAATTGGCCGGCGATATCAGCATAAACATGTCCCTTATCTAATGCTATTCCGCCTTCTTTTATGTCAAGCAAGATGCTACCGTTTTCTCCAGATGCATCTAAGTCAAAGCCAACTCTGAGGTTTTCAACGGAGATGTTAACTATGTCTTCAAAGAGTACTTTATCTCTTAGAACTAAATCGAATTTGTTTAGGTTCACCGATGCGCTACCATCGATATTAAAACCTTTGTTGTCTGATTTAAGGTTATACAGATATATCACAAAGGTCTCATCGCCTGTTACTAATTCTATATCAACATCGAGATAGCCTTCTTTTTCAGCAACGGAGAGTGTTGCATATGCGACTATATGTGCATTTCCATTGCCTCCAATTGTTATTCTAATCCAGTCAGGTCCATATTCAATTAAAATATCTAAAAGTAGGCTGAACTTAAAACTACCTGATCCGCAAATATCAAACGGAACAGTTAGGGAGCGATCGTCGAAAGTAAGGGCTAAACCGCTACTTATGCATATGCTGGAGAAATTAATACAGCATGTGGCATCTGCGTTCTCTTTATAATAAGAGAAGTCTACATAGCCTCCGGTATCGATAGTTACAGTATCTGCACTTGCACTTACATTACCGGATTTAGAACGGATCTTGAACTCTGCGTTGGTAATTACAAGGGAGCTTTCTCCCGTATAAGACAAGTTGAAGCTGAGCGATTTGGCAAATTCCAAAGATAACGTTCCAGTTTTTGAGAAATTGACACTACCACTTAAATAGAGTATGCCTAAATCCGTATCTATGTAGAGGTTATCTAAGACGCATTCTTTTAACCACCCATTTACTATTAGTTTGTTATTTACTATCGAAATATCTCCCGTTCCATTGAATAGTATTCTATTTGCACCAGCTGAAATAATTCCTTCAGCTTCTATCTTTAGGTTTTTGATATCTAACTTGACATGATCTTTATCTTCGCCCAAGAGAATTTTACCAGATTCATCAAACGATATTTTTGCAGATGCAGTTCCATCAAGACCAAATGTGATATTTTTGATATTAAGAACTCCAGCCGCATGGATGTAAATCGATGCATTCAATTCTAGAGATATAGCAGATTTGGAGAGCAAAGCTGATCCGTATCCTTTGAAGTTCACATCTAAATCATCAAGCAAGGTTGTAGTTACTGATGTTTCATTTGTTTTGGATATCGAAGTATCTTGGACATCTAAAGAACCCGAGACTTCCAGAGAAACAGATTCTCCACCAACTTTTAACGATCCGCTTCCGGAAGCAACAAACGAGGAAACTGCCAAGTCAGTTATGTTCCCTAAAGAGTTATATTTAACCTCAAAATTAGTAACATTTATTGAAGCTTTGGAAAGGGTGAAATCCAAATTACACTTAAGTTTTATCCATACAATTACAGAATCTGAGTTAGAATCATCTTTTTCGTCATAACTATTTGCATATATTGTGTATAAACCAGAAGTTATACTGGTAGTATCCAAATCATAATACCAGTTTCCATGCTCATCAACTGTTACTTTATTAACTTCAATCATTTTAAAGAGAATATCGAGCATATCCAACACGTTTATTATAGTCAAGTTAACTGTGAGTTTATCTCCATCTACATCATTAGCTGTACCCTTGATACGAACGATGCCCTTTAATATCTGTAAATTAGAAGGAGCTGTTATTTTAACTGATGGTCTCCATTTATGCTCAGCGTTATTCACTATTACGGTTATGGTATCCTTATTGGAATTAGATTCGCTATCAAAGACTTGTGCAGTAATTGTATGATTGCCATTTGGCAAAGCAGTTGTATCCCATTTATATGACCATTCAGTTGTTCCATCAACTAATATAGAGTCGCCGTTATCTATGCTGATTGTTACCGATTTAATAGTTTTACTAGGTGGAGCGCTAGCAGTACCAGTGATAGTAACAACGTCTCTGACAGTATCTCCATCCTGTGGATAAGTTATGCTTACAGTAGGTGGTTCAACTGTTATGAGGTTTATATTACAATCCTTTAACATCACATCCGCATTTTCCACATTCATTGCAACTGTGTCTGCGCCAGGATATGGTTTAAGAACAACTTTACCGGCATCTGCACCAGCTTTGAGGTTAAATGAAAGTAATGATGCAGTCAATTTGAGTTTTTGTGGTTTTATAAGACCCGAAAGGTTAAAATTAGGTACATCAACATATAAGTCGGATAAGGTCGCAGAAGCAGATGCATCAAACGTTAAATCGAAACTTTTTCCTCTGCTTAAACCTATTAGAGCTCCTATTCGAGTTAGACGATCCGCATCCCAGCCTAGACGGAAATTTACGCCCGTTTCAGGTTTAAAACCAAGTGATATCGCACCATTAACAGCAGCCTCTACTTTTCCAGTACCAGAGCCGTGGGTATTAAGTTCTATGTACCCTTTTGGTGCAAGTAACCAAGACAATGTTATTTTTTTAGGTAGATTATTTATGGTTAAAGAAGCTCCATCAGTTCCCATTACATCTTTTATGAAAAGTGAAACGTTCGAAGGTACAACATTCTTCCTACTAATCTCTAAGGTTTGACCTCTTCTGATAAAATGATCCTTGCTTAAACTGAATGATATCTCATTTTTAATTGCAGGGCTATTATTAACCTGTATGGTCAACTCAGATTTTTCTGTTTCATTTGAAATGGAAAACAAAAGATTCAATTGGCTTTTCCCAACTATGGAAACTGGATTTATTGATATTCGTTGTGTAGTTTTTAATCTAGGATACAGTAAATGAGGAATATCTTTATGAGTCACTATACAGGTTTTAGGTACTTCCCCACCTGCTGGAGTTTGATAACCTATTTTAATGTGAAAAGGAGTACTGCCTACGAGTTTAGATATAACTTTAGGAGTCCATTGTAGGTATATCTCAAAGGGACCGTTCTTAATATCATCATTGAGACGACGAACCAATAAAGTTGTCTTGATGCAGGCTGCCGGAGGATTAAGATCTATACCAGGTAAGCGGAAAATCCAGACGCGGATATCTTTTTTACCGTCATCATTAACATCTATAGCGGTAGGCAAGAAAAGTTTCAAGCGAGTGGTTGTCTCGGTGCCATTATATTTAGTAACAACAGAAAAAATAGAGGTTCTATTACGTTTAAGTATTGACAATTCTTTGAAGAGATCACTAAATTTGGTTTTTGAAGCAGGTGCATTAGCTGCTGCCCCTTTGCCAGAATCGCCTGTCTTGTCGCTAACATATCCACTTATTTTATCTATTACTTTATTTATTTTGTCTCTTATTGAATCTTTTGATTCTTGAGCAGTTATTATTGATGAAAATGCCGTTGTAGTTAGTAATAGTACCAACAGTATGCTAATGATTTTTGTTGAAATATGATAGCCTAATTTTGTTTTTGAACGAATATGATCCCCCATTATTATACCTTCTTTTCTATTTTAATAGAGGTTTCTACTTACTCCATATTGTACTTATACTAAGAAGTATATATAATTTGCTATATAAAAGTTACCCAAATAAAAAGTAGACTTATTATATCAACTTTTGGAAGTTGGAAGGTAGGCTGCTGAATCCTATGAAATTGTATTCATTGTTGCAAGGCAAACTGATAGTTATGAAGATTAGATGATGTTGATATTTTAGAGCCATATTTCCCCATTTCATAATGCTTCTTTATTGCATAAAATTAATAAAAAATCGATTAAAATAATTTTTGTCGCTGTCACCCAACAACCACGCAATTGTAGATGCTGGGTGTTGTTACATATCTATCCTGTAAGCAGCAGAGGCATAGACATGCACCAGATATCGCGACATATGTTTGATACCATGGTTGTCTTCTTATCATATCTTGACTTTACGTCTGATGGATCAAAGAGGGACCCTAAATTGGTATCAATTTGTTGCCTTGATCTTGCCGATCCAATCACGTTATCATGGAGCTCTTCTTATCAAGGCAAATAAAAATCATGAAAACTGTTGTTAATTAATGTTTTGGTTGGGTGAATTTCTATCGATATTTGTTAATTTCTTTTCGAAGAGACGATGCCTTGTCTCTAGACTTCTCTGCAAAATCTTCGTCAAGCCCTGCATAGATGATCACTCTCGAAGAGTTAATAATTGCCATCTCTCCCTTGTCATTTGCCCCGTTTTTTACTGTTTTTTCTACATCTCCACCTTGTTTACCTATGCCAGGTATCAACAGGGGTGAATCTTCACCTAGAATATCGCGTATTATCTTTAGTTCATCCGGATAAGTAGCACCAACAACTGCCCCACAATTCCCATAGATGTTCCATTCTCTTATCTTTTGAGCAACCAGTTGATATAACGGAGTTGATGAAACTTTTAGATCCTGAAAATCAGTTGCCGATGCGTTCGACGTTCTACAGAGAATAAAACTGCATTTATCCTTATACTCTAAAAACGGCATGACTGAATCTTTTCCGAGATATGGGTTAACTGTAACAGCATCAGCGTGGTACGTTTCAAAAAGAGACTGGGCATATTTCTGTGCCGTGTTACCAATATCATTTCTTTTTCCATCTAGAATAACAACGATTTCCTTTGGGATGTATCTGATTGTTTTCTGCAATAAATCATTACCTTCTTTTCCTAAAACTTCGTAAAAAGCCATGTTTAATTTGTATGCGCAGACAAAATCTTTCGTAGATTCAATAATTGATTTGTTGAACTCTAAATAGGGATGTTTACTTGATTCGAACAAAAACTTTGGCATTTTCTCTTTGTCGATATCAAGACCAACACAAACTAGACTATCGTTTTCATGAACAATATTTGATAACTTTTCTCTGAAGTTCATACAACCCCTTCCAGTGCTAATAGAAATCCGCATATAAAAAGATGCCACATTTCCAGTTAGGTATATATGAGAAAAAAGAATATGGCACTTAGATGAAGATAATCTACGGGGTCTGTTCCTGGGGTCTTGGACATGCAACAAGATCCTTGCCAATGATAAGAAAGTTGATAGACGAAGATAACGAATTAACAATCATATCTCATGATAGATCCTTAGAATTACTAAAAAAAGAACTCGGAGAAAACATAGAATATATTGACATACCAGACTATCCAATGCTACTATCAGAAAATGCACGGCAGTTCATGGCAAAAAGCGTGATCTACTGGCCTAAATTTATAATTGGTATGCGGTCAGGCCTGAAACATCTCACAAAAATGCTAGAAAAAAGAAAATGCGATCTTATCGTATCTGATGCACGCTATGAAATTTATAGCAGAAAAATCCCATCATTTTTCATCTCTCACCAGATGCGGATAATGAATCCGCTCCGAATTAAAATGCTAGAGAAGGGTAGTGAAATCTTTAATTTATTCTTTTTTAGAAGATACTGCGGGGTGATCGTACCAGACTATAAAGAAGATGATATCTCTGGGGATCTTGCTCATAATTTGAAAAAAATTGACGAAGATAAAATTCACTATGTTGGTATTCTCTCTGATTTCAAAAAGAGAAATACGAAAAAGGACATTGATTACCTCATTTCTATTTCTGGACCGGAACCACAAAGAACAATACTTGAAAAAAAATTGTTATCACAGATAGATCAGTTGGAAGGAAACATTATTGTAACTTTAGGAAAGGCAGAAGAAAAAAATAGTCTTAACAAAAAAAACATTACGACATATTCATTCATAACAAAAGAAAAACGAGAGGATTTTTTGAATCGCGCAAAACTCGTTGTATCGCGCAGTGGTTATTCTACAATATCGGATCTAGCAGTAATAGGTACAAAAGCATTAATGACTCCAACCCCTGGACAAATAGAACAAGAGTATCTTGCGGAATATCATAACAAAAAAGGTACATTTTATTCATTGAACCAGGACAACATAAATCTAGCAAGAGATGTAGAAATTGCAAAAAAGACAACTGGAATCACAAGAAAATGTGACGTAAAAAAGACCGTTGAAAACATTATGAATGTGATAACTTCAGTAAAAACAAGCCCGTTCAAATAGTATTGAATTTATTACAACATGGTTTTATCAAGATAAATTGATATATGGTGAATATATATTGTGAGAGGATGCAGTTAGACTTTGCTTCAAAGTTAAAAAAACTTACAAGAAATTGGATTTTCTGGTTAATTGTAATTACGGGGCTCGCTATTGTCATAAGATCAATTCCAGCTTGGACCAATGCAGCATGGGGATGTGATTTTGGAATATACTATGGACTTACAAATTCTCTTGTAAAAAGCGGTGAGTTGTTTAACCCATATTATGGCTGGGGTGGCTCGTATCAATATTTTCCAGTTTTGTATGCCGTAACAGGGATAGGCCATTGGATTAGTGGAATAGATACTCTCACCCTCATGTCAAAGATCGCACCAATCTTTGGTGGTCTTTCGGTATTAATCTTTTACTTTGTTGTATATGAATTGATAGGCGATAGGAAAATAGCCATTCTTTCCAGTCTTTTCCTTGCCGTTTTGCCATTCCATGTTTATCAGACAAGTCACGCTGCACCATTGACCATGGGACACTTTTTCATGATGCTTTCGTTATATCTTTTCATAAAATATAGACAGGACGCAAGGTATCTCACCCCATTGTTTATTTCTACTGTTTTGCTGATAATGTCCCATCATCTAACAACCTATTTCTATCTCATATCTCTGATATTCATAGTATTTTTCGAGAATGCCAGCATAAAAGAGTGGACGTTGCATGTAAAAAAGGATGTCCTGTACATTCTCCTAACAAGTGGTCTAGTGTTTTCCTATTGGGCGTTTATTGCATATCCAGTCTATGAAGGTTTTATGAACTCAGGATTTAGGTTAGGACCAATACATATAGGATCAAGTCATCTATTGGTGTTATTTTACGTACTGTTTTTTTCGTCATTTGGAATTATCTGGCTGAAAAGAAGATACAACTTATTTGTAGAAAGAGAAAAACCATCGGCCAGATCCTGCATTGCGAAATTTTCCGTAACACTAATAATATGTTTCATCATAATGGGCGTTTTTTCGTTTATTAAGATGCCCTGGACAAATTTCAGTTTCACCATCTTATCAATTATTTATGCCATACCGTTGCTTCTTATTTTTGGGTTTGGAGTTGCGGGTTTAAGATATACAAGATTCATGAAAAACGGTGGTTTTGTGCGAGGTTGGCTTTTGGCAATACTAGTCTCATTTACATACGGAACGGTTACAAACAGCTCAGTTATTATTCCAGATAGACATTTTGAATACATGATGGCACCTTTGAGTATTATTGCAGTATATGGCCTAGAAGGTATTTTTTTAAACACAAATCATGAACCACTTTTAAAATGGTGGAGAAGGGGAATTCCGCATATTCGCAAACCGCAGTTTGATCTATCTGTAAAAAAAAGAATTGTACAAAAACGTCAAATAATATACCTGTTTGTAGTAGTTCTACTTGTTACAACAAATGCTGTATCGGTTTATCCATCACAGGCGTCATTATTAAAAGCATCCTATGAAGGTATAGGAAATGAGGATTTGGCCGCCATAGAATGGATGGATAAAAATCTTGATAAAAACACGAGCATCATTGCTTCAGATCACCGTCTTGCAAGGATGACAGAAGCCGTAGGATTTAATACCACTCGCGATGATGCAATTGCTATATGGGGGGCAAAGAATTTAACCGGATGCATTAATGAACTATGCGGCATCGGAAAAAACTATAGTATAATCACCCATGTTGTAATCGATGATGTCATGAAAGATATGATTGTTCACGTTGGAGCTGATAATGTCTATATGACAAACGAGACCTCACAGGAGGCCTATGAAAAGTTTTTACATCAACCCTTTGAACTCATATACAGAAACGAGACAATTGATCCTAACACAGAAACGGCAACACATTGGGCAGAAGTCTATCAGGTAAATTGGACGTATATTGAAAGACTATCTTTAATTTAGATTTGGTAACAAAACGTTTTGATATCATGAACATTGCAGAAATAACAACGTATAAGGTGGGTGGGATATCCAACTACGTAACAGATCTAGCGAAAGGCATAGATGAAAATATACTAATTATCACAGGCAATACAACAAAATCTGGATACCGAAAAGAAGGTGGGGTAACTTTTTATCACATACCGTGTGCATTAAACTTTTGGGAACTTTATTTTATAAATCCTCCAGGCTCCTACCAAAAAGTAAGAAAATTAATGCAAGAAAATAAGATAGAGCTTATTCATTTTCACAATCCTCTGTTCACTTTTATCACCGGGTTTGTCATGAAGCCAAAATTACCACTTGTTATGACTGCCCACTACGTGGTAGATGTTAAAAGCAACAAACTAATTTCATTCATATTTAATAGGGCGATAAAATTGATTACACTATACATTTCTAAAAAGGCTGACAAAATTATATGTCATAACGAAGACTACATTAAGCTATTCGCTAGTTGGGGCGTTGATAGAAAAAAACTTGTTTTTATTCCAACGGGCGTTGACACAGATAAGTTTTCTCCAGGAAAATCAAACATAAAAAAGAAGTTAAAATGTAAAAATCTGGTTATTTTTTGGGGTAGACTTGGTTACCAGAAAAACATTCCGCTTTTAATCAAAGCGTTCAAAAACATTAAGACATCGGATACAAAACTGGTCATAGTTGGAAAAGGACCAGATATGAAAAAACTGAATGCCCTTGCGGGTAAAGATGAAAATATTATTTTCACCGGCTATTTACCGGATGATAAATTGCTGGAGTATATCAGAGATGCTGATGCGGCAGTTCTTCCGTCACGAGGGGAAAGTTGGGGCTCGGTTATCGGGGAAGCAATGGCTTGCGAATTGCCAGTAATTTCATCTGATGTTGGAAAAGCAAAGGAATTTATTGGGGAAGATAGGGGCATCATTCTTAAAGATGAAACGGTAGAGGAACTAACTGAAAAAATTGATTATTTACTAAATAACAAAGAGATGGCAAAAGAAATGGGGAAGAAAGCACGAAAGAAGATAATTGAAAACTACAGATGGGGAAAAACGATAGATGAAACAGCAGAACTGTATAGAGATGTAATTAAACAATTCAAAAATAAACGTAAAAATCAGAAAAATATCACTTGAAAATATAAGGACTTAGAGAAGAAAAAATAGATGACGGAGATGCAAAAACATCGGTCGCAAAATATTGATACCAACCGCAACTCCGTTCGCAGTTTTTCATATCCTCTCTAGCCTTTTTTGCTTTATCTGTTTTTAAGAAATCTATGAAGGATCCTTGAGTAAAGTTGTATATTCTCTGACCAACTGTTCTACAAGGATAAAATAGGCCGCCATCAGAATCAATAATTATTGAAGATGCGGAGCATCCGTGAGGTTTGTTAATGTTGTCTAGAAAACCTTTGGGCGTTGTTATAGTGTTTTTATATTCTTTCTTAAGGCGATTTATTTCTTTTCTAAAGTCTTCTGGAGCAGGATAGTAATCGTCTGTTCCATCTAGATGACACGCCGGCATTACAACAGTTCTTGCATTAACCTCGTATACTCTTTTTACCTTTTCTTCCAGCACGGGCATTGTCTCTTTTGTTACAACGATTTGAATGCAGATTTCTGGACCGTAACTCTGAAACTCTTCTAGCCTGTCAAAGAATTTGAGGTTGTCATGTCCCTCATCGATGCTGATGTGGAGGTAGTCGATGTATTTTCCGTATTCTTTCATCGGTCGTTTGTCTAGTAGATGGCCGTTAGTGGTGAAGAAGAGGTAGAATGGTTTTTGATGAGCATACTCTAAGATTTCACCTAAATCTTTTCTTATTAGCGGGTCACCGCCCTCGATACTAAGAACTATGATACTAGAATTGGCAATATTATCTATAACCTTGAAAACATCTTCTTTTGGTAGATCCGGTGTTTTTTCCTGCCAAACATTGCAGAAACTACATCTAAGACCACATTTATGGGTTACTTTAAACGAAGCATAGAAAGGATAGATGCATTCCCTAGCCAAACGGTTTGAAAAAGCATAGCCCATGGTTTTTAGATATTTTGTTAAAGGCAGTCTTTTCATAGATTCACAAACAATCTGGCAAGTAATAATTCATTAAAGATAAGTCTTTTTGTTATTTATTACAAATTTTTAATTAACCGCAAGAGAGATATATTATTCTCAAAATAACACCCGTGTGGAAAAAGCGGAAAAAAAATCCAGAACAATAAAAATCTCTATTATAGTAAGTGTTGTGCTGAGCATTGCAATTATTTTGATTATTCTAAAACTTACCGTTGATTCCACAACAATAGATCGCCTGATGCATGCAAATATTCGCTACGAATATTTTCTATTGGCTGTTCTTCTGAATGTACTCACTTTTTTTATATGGGGTGCCAGACTAAAAGTATTGAGTAATGCCATTGACAAAAACGTACATGTTGGTTTGTGGGAAAGCACGAAAATAGTCATCGCAAATCTTTTTTTGGCAGGCATTACTCCTTCAATGGCCGGTGGTGAACCTGTGCGAATTTATCTACTAAACAAAGATGGTATGAGCCTTGGCGGAGCAACCGCCTCGGTACTTGGTGAAAGACTGATTGATGCGATATTCATTCTTGCATGCATTCCATTTGCATTGTTTATTTTCAAGGATCGCATAGATGATAAAAATCTGAACACTGGATTATTAATAGGTGTAGTTGTGTTCATAATATTTGTAGCATTATTTCTATATGCCATTAAATATCCTGATAAAGTTAAGTCTTTTTTGAATTATTTAGATCTTAAAATTTCTAGATTGTTTAAGAAAAAAGAAAGAACAAAAATTACTGATTTTATAAATAGAGAGGTAGATAACTTTCACAACAGCATGGTTTTTTTTTCAAGAGAAGGAAAAAAAGCATTCTGCATTGGTGGTGTTTTAACGGTTGCCTATTGGTTCACAGGATTCCTGATTCCCTCAGCACTTCTAGTGGGACTGGGTTTACCACCATATATAATTGAATCATTTGCTGCACAAATGTTGTTACTTGTTATTGTCATGATGCCTACTACTCCCGGTAGCAGTGGTTTTACTGAGGGGGGAATGGCTGGTCTTTATAGTGTGATAATTGGTATTGGCTCGCCACAACTTTATCTTCTCGGAGTATTTGTTATCCTCTTCCGGTTCATCACTTATCATATGAATCTCATAGCAGGTGCAATATTCCAGTATAAAAAATTCAAATCCCTAACATCGTTTTCTCTAGATACACTTACTAAACAAAAATAGTTTAGAACTGTTTTTTAACTGAAATTATGGGTCCGTCACATTTAAAAATAGGTGTGATATTCAGCACATTCTATGAAAAGGACTAACAAATGCATTTCATGCGGAAGAGGACTGCTCGAACAAGGGTCTACAACGCTTCCATGCCCAATGTGCGATGCAATCATTGGAAGATGCGATAGCTGCAGAGAACAGAGCGTAAAATACGTATGCACAAAATGCGGATTTACAGGACCATAGGAGGAAAAACAATGGGGGAAGTAATAGCGCTTATTCGTGTAATGCCAACTGAAGTATTAAATGATAAACAAATGCAAAAAATAATAGATGAAGTAAAAAGCACGATAAAACCGCCGGTAAGACTTGGAAAGGTTGAAGTAAAAGAAATTGCTTTTGGACTGAAAGGATTGAACGTTACTGTAGCAGTTCCAGATAATGAAGGTGGGCTTGATCCAATAGTAGAATCTCTTTCTAAAATTAAAAACGTTGAAAACGTTGAAGTAACCGACGTTGGAAGGATTTAAAAAATTATTTTTCATTCTTCAGGCATGAACTGCATTTTGTAGACTTTTGTGAAGTTAAAATATTTGTAATTCTTGATAGCGTCAGGAAATTTATTATTGAGGTCTTCCATCAGTTGATGTAAGTGGTTTAATCCTTCCAGATGAAATTCGATCTCTAAATCAGCATGCCCTGCAGATTTATCAATGTAAATCAAATAAGGATTGGATTTTATATAATTAACAATAGCTTCTCTTTTTTTATAATCTTTAAAATCAATATCTACCTTGAAAAATTGATAACCAAGTTTTTCAAAATCAATGTTAGTTCTGAATCCCTGGATGACACCAGCTTTTATTAGTTTTTTAATTCTATATTTTACAACAGTTGTTGACACATGAAGTTTTTTTGAGATTTCTGTTGTGGGAATTCTTGCATTTGAAGCAATGATTTTTAGAATCTTAAAATCAACGTCATCTATTTTTACTTGTTTTCCACCACCGGTAATCTCAAACTTTGTTCTGTCAACTTTTTCATCGAGTAAATATGAATATCTATAATGTAAAAGCTGGATGTAAATGCTAAATTTCTGGTCTTCAAAATAATCTCTATATCTTTTTAGTGTTTCTTCCCAGAATGAATAGAAATCATTTAGGTCTTTAACCCACATGATTATAACTAGATCGAATCTTCCCTCTATTGCTCCTATCCAGTAGGTATGTTTATTTTTTACAAAATAATCAATGATTTCTTTTTCTATTTCTGAAGTTGTATACTGAAAGGTTAGATAGAACCTTAGACTGATGTATCCTAATTTTGAGGCGTCGATAACTGTATAGAAGTTTTTGATTATTTCTTCGTCTCTAAGTCGGTTTATTCTGTATGCTACCACATTTTTAGGGAGACCAACCTTTTTTCCAATTTGTGCTAACGACTCTCTAGAGTTTACATCTAGCTGATACAGTATCTTTCTATCTTTTTTATCAATTTTTATCATTATTTTATACATATTGACTTTTTAGCTTATAAATTTTACCATTTTGTACAAATTTTAGCTAGAAGAGTTTATATGTAATTAAAATAACAATATAAAATAAAAATAGTATGAAAGAGATGAAAACTATGAAATTAAAAATCCTTGCAATTGGAATAATGCTAATGATGCTAGTTGGTACTTTATTTTCAACAGCTAAACTAAACAATAACAATACAGGACAAACTGCAACTGATGATACTAAAGAGATACGAGTCGCTATCTATTCAATGGGAGAAGACACATATGGCTCAAACATCCAGGACTATTTTGACATATTAGATGGATATCAATGGAAAGTAGGAAACAAAATCTATAGGTTTACAGTAAATACAATAGATGATAAAGGCATTTTTAAAGGAGAGTTAAACACAAAGAATTATGACGTATTTACAATCGCTTATATGGAAGGAGAGCTATTGACGACGAGGCTTTCTAAACCTAGTATAAAAAATATTATTTGGAAAAATAAAATAACTGATTTCGTTAAAGAAGGAGGCGGATACTTTGGTGACTGCATCAGTTCAGATATTGTTTCAGCAGGATTAAGTAACCAACCTGAGACACTTGCTGAGAAACAGCTAGATAAAGCGGCCATGCATATCTCTCAAGTACAAATATATTTACAAGCTGCTTATCCAATTCTTGTCCAACTATCAGGACATCCTGAGAAAATAGGACCAGCTGTCTATCAGTGGTTCTCCGGTTGGGATGATACTAATGCAAGTCATTGGTTTGGTGGCTGTTGTTTAGATGTTGTTGTAGATAAGAATAATCCCATTTTTGATGATCTATGCGAGAATACACGGCGAATGTATTGGTGTGGTGGACCGGCTTATGTATTGCCAGATAAAAGTAATAATGTGAAGGTTATAGCATACTATCCAAGCGAAGAGATGTCGGATAACAAATCAACGCAGGTACATGCATGGAAATATACAGGTCGTATGCTTGGTTTTCTTAGGGGTTTCTTTAGATCGATGAAGATGGGTGGGACTATCTTTAATAAACTTTATTTTACGCCTTTCAAAGCTACTGACTGGGAGATGACAGATACAATAATACAAACACACCTTGCAGATAAACCGTCTATGACCATGGAGACGTATCCTAACGAGAATCAAGGTAGAATAATATTATGTGCTACCCCTTCTGAGTATCATGTCTGGTGGGGCGGCCACATAGAGGAAGCTAAAGATACTTCTGAAAATAATCTTTTTGATTCACTTCACCATTGGACGGGTATTACTAAAGTTGATGATACCTATAATGGGTGTATCACCCGAAGAGAAGCAGCATGGGCTGCTAAAGTATCAGACAATGATCTTCCACCAATATACGGAGCATCACAGGTGAATGATATCTATCCCTGTGAACAACCATCCAGCTTCACTTTAACTGGTAACACAAAAGAAGAAACAGAAGGAATCGTAACATTAGATCTGTACTACCGATATTCAACTGATAACTCTTCTTGGAATGACTGGACATTATACGGAACAGACACAGATGGTTCTAATGGTTGGAGTTGGAACTTCAATGCATCAGATGGAGCAGGCTATTACCAGTTTTACTCAATAAGAAACGTACAATATGACGATCATACAGAAACTGAGACAGCACCACCTGGACCAGATGCAATGGTTAGAGTTGTATAATAAATCATAAGAAGGAGTAAAATTAAAATTGGTTTGATATGAAAAAAAAGTTATTTGCTTTATCAACATTCGGTTTATTTATAATATCCGTTATTTTACCTGCCGTTAACTGTAAATCGATAGAAACAAACAAAACAGAAATTTTTCTCAATAATAAAAATGAATTAGTAACTCATTATCTTGAATCGCCTTCATCTTATGAATACGGTCTCAAAGCAGGTGAAATGTTGGGGTTACAATATAGAATTATAGATCATTTTGCAAGTTCAAGACAATTTAAGTTAACCGTAGAAGAAATAAAGGAACAAATAGCCATTCTGGAAAAATATTGTCCTTCAGTTATTGAAGAATTTAAAGGGCTTTCTGCAAGTACACATATAAAATTGGAAAGATTGATTTTATTGCAAAATTTTTTAGAGTCGATTCTTAGTCAAGGATGTACAGCAACAGCATCTACTGGAAATGCAACAAAAAATAACGAGACGTTTTTGACCCAAACCGTCGATGCATATAAACGAGGTGGATTAACTTTTTTACGTAGGTTTATTTACTCTCATTTATGGGTTAAAAAAATCTCAATAGGATACAAATATGTTTTTTTAGGTCTGCCTGTTCTATGTGAAAAAACGCTTCTAAACGAGAAAGGATTAGCCCTTGTAGGTAATGATGTTATCGCTACAAAAGATAAAAATCGAATTGTTGATGGAGGCCCAGGTATACCATTTTCTACATGGTACAAATTAGTTATGATGAAATGCAAAAATATAACAGAAGTAATCAGTTTCTATAAAGGAGATTTAAAGCCATCAACTCAAAAACTCTTTTCTAATGATGTGTGGGCAGATGCAGAAGGAAATATTATGGATGCCGAAATGACATATCATCATCTTATAACAGTATTTGGTAACTCAACAGACATAACTGATGCACCGGAGGGTATACTGTGGCATGCAAATCATCATCAATGGCTTGATCCTAATGAAACTGGTTCCGTTTTTCCTGATGAATACCCATCTTCTAAATTAAGAGCAGAACGAGTTCATGAGCTACTACTAATGAATTATGACAACATAACTTTAGAGGTTTTAAAAGAGATATGCGGCGATCATGGTGGCGGTTTTGATCCTAATAAAAAGGATTCAGGAGACATATGTTGTCATCCAGATTTAGATCATATTCTTCTTCCTTTTAATGGGATAACTATTAAGTCGATTATTATAGAACCGAAGAATCTTATTATATATCTTGCCAATGGTTCTCCGTGCAGAACGAAATACGTTGAATATGATTTTTCAAAAATATTTGATGTATAAGAGTGTATTAAACGACATGCTGAGTATTGATGAAACAAAGACAGTACCACCAGGACCAGATGCAATAGCTAGAGTTGTAGACTACGATGCCTGACCTGGTCTTCTAAAATGATCTGAAAAGTTTACCAAAGCATTTTTTCCTATGCCTGTTGGATAATATATTGGATAGGCAGAGTTACTTGTATCGCCTTCAATTAGTTCTGCCAGGTACATTTTTTGGATGTGCCATTTAACAGTATGATGATTAAGATTTAGGGCATGGGCAATCTCAAGCAAATGTTTTCCAGGATTATCTTGTAGATACTGCATGATTTCACGGGCGTTTTTATTTCTCAAAACGGCTTCAGCAATAGCTTCTTTTCTTGCTTCTATTCCACCTTCAACCAGATAGTAGACCCTCTTACCACCGATAGTTCTACTTCTTACAAGGTTGGTTTGCTCTAGTTTGCGCAGATGCCATGCGGCGTTGCTAGGTTTTAAATCAAGTTCTCTTGAGATTTCTCTGAGATGAGATCCTGGATAAGAATCGATGTATTTGTATAGATTTTTCCTAACTTCCGTGTTTAGCACGTTTTCTGGCGTTACATATTTTATACCGCCGGCAGTAATGAAAGCAATAATGGTTGCTATTGCTGCTATTAGAACAGCTATCGATATACCGATGGTTGTGAAATCTGGTACACTCCATCTAGTAGCTTCAGCAGAAACAGTTCCTGCTAAAAAACATAAAAACAGCATTGATAAGGGTAAAACTACTATTATTTGCCTGCTAAAGCGCATTTCTATCCCATCCTCATTTGCATCCCAATTGCAAATTATAAAATATGAAGCGACTTAAAAAGTTTATCTATGAAGGTTTTTGATGATAATTTTGCCCTATGTTAAAATGAAATCAATGTTAAAATATGCTTTCTTAGGATTAACATTCGTTATCTAAGGGTTTATAAAGGATCAGTTGTTTTTGAATTGCAGTTGAGGGAGGAAAAACATGAAAAATAGAATTTTTGGAAAAGGGTTGGTTTTTGGAATAATTGTTTTGTTTTTAAGTGCAAGTATCATTCCAATTGCTGGAAGTCTTTCTGTTGAAAAAAGTTCATCAATAATCCGACCGTTAGATGGATCACGAGATTACAATATCACGCTTAATGGTACGATGGGTAATAACGGCTGGTATGTCAGCTGTGTATATATTGGCATTTCTGGTTGCGGCGGGTGTGAAGCTGTTTTATTTAAAATAGATGATGGAGCTTGGTTTACCTACACTGGTGGACCAGTTGGAGTATGTAGAGATGGGCTTCATTGTGTTGAAGCCATCGTAGTAGATCAATATGGTAATCAAACGCATCTTGGCCCTGTCTTTTTCAGAATAGATATGACTCCGCCAACTGTAGTGCTCCATAAAGGGGGATCGAAAAATAAAATAATAATACTTACTGTGGAAGCATGGGATCATCAAAGCGGGTTTACGGGTGTGATAGAATTTTATGTAGACGGAAAATTTGCAGGTGCCATTATAACACCACCTTACGAGTGGATGTTAAGTCTTCCACGTGGTAAACATATTGTAACTGCGAAAGCTTATGATTTTGCTGGTAATTGTGGTAGTGACTCAGTTAGTACATCTTTCAGCTTAAGTCAGTCGAACAATCAACCAAGCAACCAACAAAACAGTCAAAGCAATTCACAAAGAAATTCTTTATTGAGGATTTTAGAGGGAAAGAAATTCCAACAGACCATCATAAAAATAAAATTGTAGTTTGAGGGAGATTAAAAGACTTCAGTAAAAATTTACTTATGCGCAAAAAATCCAGTTACCTGTTTGTTTTTGTTCTCAATTCTAACAAATCCAAACCTTTCAAATTGTACAATTTCTCCTGTTTTCAAACTTGAAACTGCCTCCTCTGCAAACCCATCTACCTCTTCCAAACTTTTAGGATTGAATTCTTTACCATCAAAGAGAAGCTGAGGAACAAAAACTTTCATTTTAACATGACTGTCTGTTGTCCATTGAATTTTTGCGGTATCAGGTATCAACTCATTCCCAACGTATTCAGCAAAAACCTCTTTGTTTTTTTCTTTTATCTTTACATTAAAGAGATCTTTTAGTCTAAAAACTTCTCCAACTTTTATTTTTTCCATGTCGGCTTTTGGAACGAAAAATGTTTTGCCAGTTTTTATGGTTCTAGTTCCAAGTTTTTCAGTTGGATGCAAATTAATCGTCTTTTTTATTGCCGGAGCATTTTCAACAACAAGTTTCATCGGATTTTTCACAAAGAAATATCGTTTTGTCGTAGGATCCAATATCTTTCTATTAAATGATTCAACAATGCCAAACGATGCAGTCGATTCAGCTTTTGAAGTGCCCTGAGACAATACAAACTGTTTGATAGCTTCAGGAATAATTCCTCGTTTTTTTAACCCTCTAAGCGTAGGCAGTCTTATATCATCATAACCAGAAACCAATCCCTGTTCTATCAGAGGTTTTATCTTACGTTTTGAAACAGGCATGCCTTCTATAGATAAACGCGCAAACTCCATGAGATGCGGCTTTCTTAATTTGAGAAGCTCGAGGAGATGAAAATAACATTCGTCACGAAGCTCATACTCCTTTGTTCTAAAAGGATGTGTTACACCGCTGATGCTATCTTCCACTGCACCAGCAAAATCGTACGTTGGCCATACGTGATATTTGTCACCCTGAATTGGATGCGGCGTATCAATATCACGAAACATTGTTGGATCACGCATCGCGGTGTTTGCAGATTTCATATCACCCTTTAATCGCAGTATCGCGCCTTCCATCGATGATGACAGCATTTCTTTCCAGTTATCGATGTTTTCTTTAGAGGAAGTTGATCTGTGCTCACATTCTTGCCCTTTGAAACGACCGTCTTTAACTTTTTCCGGCGAACACTTACAAATATATGCATCTCCCTGTTTTATCAACTGTTCAGCAAACTTGTAATGCTTTTCAAGATGATCTGATGTATTGTATTCTTCATCCCATTCTATGCCAAGCCATTTTAGGTCCTCTTTCTGCGCATCATAGAATTCAAGTTGCGCATTTTCGGGATTTGTGTCATCAAATCTGAGTATGAATTTTCCATCGTACATCTTTGCATATTCTTGATCAACAATCACCGCCTTTGCATGACCTATGTGCAAGTAGCCGTTAGGTTCAGGTGGAAAACGAGTAACAACCTTACCTTTCACCGCATTGGGTAGTTCTGGCAGAGTAAAGTCTCTTTCTTTCTTTTCCTTTTGAAGAAGCTCAGGTGCAAGCGCTTTAAGCTCAGAAATCTGTTTATCCAAAGAAAGCGCATTTACTTCAGCTACAACAAGATTAACAACGGGGATGATTTCTTTGGGAGAAAAACCCTCTTTTTGCAAAACAGCAATTACCTTTCCTATAACTGCTTTTACATTCGCCTTTCCGTCAAACTGTGCAGCGTTTTGCAGTGCATACTTGCGTGCTGTTGCCTTTATCTTCTCCGTCGACATACTATTTTTCTCTTTTTATTGAGTAATCTGCCAATTCAATTAGAATCTGTTTTGCATCTGAATTGCTCAATGCATCTAAACATTTCTTTGCCTCAGCGGTATATTTCAAAGCAGTATTTTTTGCGTAATCAACTGACTTAGTTTTTCTAAATAAATTAAAAACTTCTTTAACGTCCTGCTCAGAGGCTTTTTGATTTCCAAATATTTCATTTAAAATTTTTTTATCATTGCCAGCGGCATTGTTAAACGAATGAACTGCAATCAACGTCTTTTTGCCATTTCGAATATCATTTCCAATGTCTTTTCCTAGCGTTTCTTCAGTGCTACTCATGTCCAGATAATCATCCCAAATTTGAAACGACAAGCCTAAACATCTTCCATACTCCTTGAGAGCTTTGACTTCTTCTCTAGATCCGCCACCGACGATACCACCGCCCTCTGCTGCAAGCATAAACAAAACCGCCGTCTTTTTCTGTATCATCTCGAGATATTCTTTTTCTGTAACATTTGTCCTTTTTTCAAATTCCATGTCAAGTTGCTGACCTTCACATATTTCCTCAACACACTTTACAAGACTCAGATATACTTCTTTAAAAACTGAAAAATCACTAGAAATACTATTCATTGCCTCAAAGGCTTTGGCAAACAAAAGATCTCCAGCCATAATAGCAGTCGGCTCTCCGAATTTAACATGCACCGTTGGTAAATTTCTTCTTAAATGTGATTTGTCCATGATGTCATCGTGAACTAGAGTAAAGTTATGAACCAATTCCAAGGCAATTGCTAGAGGCATTACCTTTTTTGCATCTCCCGAGATAGCTTCACAAGATAGCATTGATATGCATGGTCTAAGTCGCTTCCCACCACCCATGGGAAGATGTCTTGCAGCATCATAAAGAGCTTGTGGCCTACCATTTTTCAAGTAGTTTTCTAACTCTTTGTTAAAAATATCTGCCCTTTTTTTGAGTTCAATTTTCAAATCCATAATTCTGCACCAATATCATGCATCTTTGAAACTTTATCGGCTCCTATCAGAAACATCGCAGCTCTAAGTTCTTTAATAATTACCTCAACTTCAAAAATCGTAGATGCTCTATCCGCATTTGCTGACTTAAGAAGTGCATGCGCTACTCCTGCGCAATTTGCCCCAAGCGCTAACGCTTTAGCAACATCCAAGCCATTTCTTATGCCACCGGTTGCGATAATTGGTAAATTCCAGCTAGTTGCATCTCCGACTTCGAGTATGGACGTCGGTGTCGGTATGCCCCAATCCCAAAAAGTGATTCCCCCTCGTTCATGAAGTTTATCATTTATTATCTTGGCACGATAGTGCTCAATTGCAGCAAATGATGTACCACCAGCACCGCCCACATCGATACCAGCAATCTTTGTTTCCGAAAGTCTTTTGGCAACATCACCAGAAATGCCGGCACCGGATTCTTTAACGATTAGAGGAATATCTAAATCTTCTGCAAGTTTCTTTATCGCATCAAAGCAGCCTTTTGCATTTGCTTCCCCTTCAGCCTGAACAACTTCTTGTAAAAAATTGAGACATACCACAAAAGCGTTAGCATCAATCATATCAATCATTTTTTGAGCGTTTTCCAAAGTCTTTTTGTGACCCCATAAAACAATCTGTGAAGCACCTATGTTGGCAAGCTTCAAAGGAATATTGTAGTTTTTTATCACACCGTATGTCTCTTTTAAATCTGGATTTTCCAAAGCAGATCTCTGTGAACCTACTCCCATGCCTACTTGAAATTTCTCTGCAGCGGCTGCCAGATTTTCATTTATTTTTTTGGCATTTTGAAAACCACCGGTCATCCCAGCAATAATCAAAGGTGCACCAAGTTTCTTCCCAAATAATTTCGTACATAAATCGATTTCATCTTTGTTTATCTCTGGCAGGGCATTATGTATGAGTTTTACATCATCCCAATAGTTATGGTGAGCTGAAACGTCTTTTTCAAGTGAAATTCTTACATGTTCATCCTTTCTACTTTCAGTCTGATTCATTTACTACCTCCGCAAACAATAGTGCATTTGGTATCCTCTCCGACAAGTACACTGTATAATCTATTGGGTTTATTACCATTTAGCAAAACGGTGTCGATACCTTTCCTAGCAATGTTTTTTATTGTATCAATCTTGCCTTCCATCCCTTTGGTTACATCGGCGTGCTTGTCTGCAGTTGTCTTAAAGCTCTCTAATTCTTTTACTGACGTTGAACTTATAAATTCTGCATTCTTGTTTATCTTTGGATTTGATGTATACAGACCATCTTCATCTATAACAAATATTACTTTTTCAGGTTTAAAATGCTCTGCAAGAGCCATGGCAAGTAGGTCACCGGAGCATATTGAAAAAACGAGTTTTTTATCCAACACTACATCACCAAAGGTGACTGGAGTAAAATGCTTATCCAGATATTCTTCAAAAATATTGTAATCCATCTGCGCCAATTTGTGATTATTAAGTCTTAGTATGGAATGTGGAGGAACAGAAACAGCAGGAATATTACTATCATGCAATGATTTGAGAACAAGTGAATTTAGCTTTTGAACCATCGCATGTGTAAGAGAGAAACCCTCGAGTTGATCTTCTCTTAGATGTCCTTCATTCAAGTTATATCGTTTAGCTAGGATATGACCAAAGGAACCTGCACCGTGAACCAAAATGATTTCTTTGTTTGCCTTTTTAATTTCCTTAGATAAATTATTCATTACCTTTTGTTTGAAAGAACTTTCTTTTGCTTTGTTGGTTATTACACTTCCGCCAAGTTTTACAATAATCATAATCTACCTAATCAAATATACTCTAAAAAGGATTTTCATAGAGCAAAAAGATGATTTATTTTTATTTCCTTACGGTCATCATGATTTTATTTTTGTTTTGTTCCTTAATCAGCCAGAGTGCTATGGGCATACCACTACCAGGTTTTTGCATGACAGTCTTTGTCCAATCTGCCAAATCCTCGTCAGAATGGCTAGAACAACAATCTTCACATAAGAAGTGTTTGTCGTTAAACACTAATCCGGACGGATTTTCATTCAATGCAATCCTACGACTACACAGATCGCATGTTTTTTCCATCGTTTTAACACCACCCCAAAATTAATTTTTCTTTAATATGAAATCTTTAACTTACTTATAAATACAACCCTTCATTATACGCACTCTTTGCAATTATAAACAATATCTGAGCTGAAATTGATAGACTATTGTAAAATTAATGTAAAAATTGATTATAACGAAAAAAGGATAAACTCCATGAAATATATTTTATAGAAAGAAGGCAACATTACTCTGAACGGTGGATGAAGGAGAGATGGAAAGAAAAAGTACCGATAGTAAAGAACAGTTTGGAAATACTATTAATTTGGAAGGAAAACCAAAAATCGCCTACTTTTCAATGGAGATAGGAATTGACGGACATATACCTACCTACAGTGGAGGACTTGGCATTCTGGCCGGAGACACTCTAAAATCATGCGCTGATTTAAACGTTCCAATGGTAGGCATTACATTGCTCTCTGAGAAGGGATATTTTTATCAAAAACTCGATGGTGATGGAAACCAGATTGAGCTACCGATAGAATTCGCTGTTTCGGATTATCTCAAACTACTTCCAAGTAAATGCAATGTAACAATCGAAGATAGAAAAGTTAAGCTGCATGTTTGGTACTATCAGATTGTAGGTATAAATGGCTATATAGTACCTGTTTTTTTTCTTGATTCAAATGTTGAAGGAAATAGTGAATGGGATAAAAACATCACAAAATATCTGTATGGTGGCGACAACAGATACCGACTTGCTCAGGAAATTGTTCTTGGTATAGGCGGTGTTCGAATGATACAGGCGCTTGGATACGGAACTATCGACAAGCATCATATGAATGAAGGGCACGCTGCTCTTCTAACACTTGAACTTTATCATCAATTAAAGAACATTGAAAAGGTACGTGAACAGTGCGTATTCACAACACATACACCTGTTGCTGCAGGTCATGATCAATTTGAGCTTACGTATGCAAAACCCATGCTTGGTGACGTACTGCCCGACTCAATTCTCAATGATGTTACATTTGAAAATAGGCTAAACATGACAAAACTCGGGCTTTTCTTTAGCCATTACGTCAATGGAGTTGCTAAAAAACACGGCGAGGTCTCAAGATTGATGTTTCCTGGCTATTCTATAGATTCCATTACAAATGGTGTTCATTCAACCACATGGGTTTCGGAACCATTTCAAAAGCTGTTTGATAAACATATGCCTGGATGGCACTCTGACCCATATATTCTGAGATCTGCATTCAGTATATCAAAACAAGATATATGGGATGCTCATAAAGAAGTTAAGAAGAAACTCATTGATTTTGTCAATGAAAAATATAACGTTGGCATGGATTATGATACTTTCACCATAGGTTTTGCAAGAAGACAAACTGCGTATAAAAGACCTGAACTTTTAATATCTGATCCAGGTAGGTTAATGCAGATTGCTGAAAAGACAGGGCCTATGCAGATTATATATGGTGGAAAGGCACATCCGAAGGATGAGTCTGGCAAAGATTCAATAAAAAAGATATTCAAAGTTATGAAAACAATAGGTGGAAAAGTAAAAATCGTTTATATCCACAACTATGACATGGCAATCGCTAAAATGATTGTAGCAGGTGTTGATTTGTGGCTTAACACGCCCAGAAGACCTTTTGAGGCTTCAGGAACATCTGGAATGAAAGCTGCACATAACGGCGTACCACAGTTCAGTACTCTCGATGGATGGTGGCTAGAAGGTTGTATAGAAAATATTACTGGATGGGCAATAGGAACAGAAAAGACACAGGATGCAGAATCTGATGATGAAATAGACAAATCTGATCTTTACAACAAACTTGAAAACTGGATTATGCCAAAATTTTACAAAGACAGAGATAACTGGATACGAACTATGAGAAGTTGTATAGCTATTAATGCATCATTTTTTAACACAAACAGAATGGTACAGCAGTATGTCTTAAACGCATACTTCATGTGATAAAAAGATATTTTCGTATTTTGGTTGTATTCTTTCTATATCTTCAACCCATGCACGAAGTATTTCTGCCACGCTCCATGCTTGTGAAATGCATCCCTGCGGCGCATAGATAGGATCTGCGTCAAATATTTCATTTATCGAACCGTCCCATCTTTTACCAAATATGTCAAACATTGGTTTTAAAAAGTTTCGATAGGCGTAATCTCTACATGTTTCATCATGGTCATTTATTTTCACAAAAGCTTTTATGAACGGGCCCATGAGCCATGGCCATACCGTACCATTATGATAAGCCAAGTCTTTGTTAAAGTTTCCAATATATTTTCCCTTGTATCTGGAATCGTCCGGAGACAATGTTCTCAATCCAAAAACCGTCAACAGTTTATTTTGAACTTCTTCCACGATTTTTCTCTGTAATTCTTTATCAATCATGGAAAAATCAAGAGAGACTAAAAAGAGTTTATTGGGTCTGCAAGACAAGTCTTTTGCATCTATCACATCGTATTGCTGATCATATTGTCTTTTAAAATTTTCTTCTACTGATCTAGCTAGATCTGAATAGTTATCATCTTTTCCGGATGCTTTGGCAAGAGTGCTCATTATCATGAGTGCGTTATACCATAATGCTTGGATTTCCACTGCTTTTTTTGAACGTGGCGTGGGATAATAATCGCCCACTTTTACATCCATCCATGTAAGTCCAGATCCATGACTTATGAGGAAATCTTGATCCATGTGAATTCCGTAATCTGTGCCATTTTTGTAACTATGAATTATGGATTGTAACGTGTCCCATATCTTTTCAAGAAAATCTCGATCGTTTGTATATTTCAGATATTGATAGACACGATCTATGTACCATAGTGAGGTGTCAACCGTATTGTAGACCGGCTCTGAATTTCTATCCATAAATGTGTTTGGAATCAGACCATTTTTACAGCACTCGCTAAAACTGAGTAGTATTTGTTTGGCATCATCGAATCTGTTTGTAACAAGAGCAATTCCTGGTAGCGATATTAGTGTGTCTCTGCCCCAGTCACTAAACCAGTGATAGCCAGCTACAATGGATTTTTTATTACCCTTTTTCACAATAAAATTGTCTGTTGCCAGTACTAGTTTTTCAAACTTCTTGGGCAAATTTGCCTGTTCCAGTAATTTTTCCTTGCTCTGAATTTCCTTGGAATATATGGCAGAAGGATCGACATCTATTTCATCTTCAAGTGTAAAAGTCAAATAATATTCGCTAGAGTTCTTGACGGTTTTACAAAATTCACCGATTTGAAGATTGTTATCTACCCATGAATCATTTCTTTCGCGATCCCTGTCGTAGTAAAATACTTCCCAACATTGTGTCGGTGCGAAGAGGGAATTTTTGAGCGTAATTTTCAGTGTTTTATCGATGTTACCTGGCTTGACACGAACTCCGTGTTCAAAAACGTCCTGTTTGAAAGAAAGATATCTATTTTTATTTACATCATAAAAGTGTCTAGAGTTTATTACAGGCGTATGAATAAGTGATATTGGCTTGTCAGTTTTTATTTCGTATTTAATAATCGTAGTATTTTTTTCGTGTTCCATAAAAACTGTTTTTTTGAGTTGCACGTCTTCGATCTCATAAAAAAATGATGGAAAAACATCAAAATCAAAAACACTTTTATAATTTTTCAGTTCATACACACGATTTTCAATTTGAATTTTATCATACATATTTGCTGCAAAAACCCATCGATTCATCGGTGGATCTAAGCTTGCTACAAGTAATCCGTGAAACTTTCTAGTATTGGCATTAGAATGAGTCAAAGATGCGTAGCTGCCAAGGCCGTTTGTTACAATCCATTCTCGCATAAGTCTAAAAAATTATTTTGCTTAAATAAATTCTTTATAAATTCCAATAAGTCTGTTTGTAACAGCATCCAAACTAAACACTTCTATTGCTCGTTCCCTTGCGTTTTTGCCCATCTGGATTGCTTTGTCTTTTGATTTTAAAACCTGTATTATGCCCCAGGCTATGTCTTCTGGACTATATGGATCTATATGGATGCCGCATTGTTTTTCACCGCTTGAAATTATTTGCTCCCGCATACCGTTTGTTCCTCTTGCACCTACGACTACAGGCTTTGCCATTGACATTCCTTCCGTGCAGACAATACCAAATGGCTCATAAAGCGAAGGCAGGACAACAACATCAGAAGCTGCATAATGAAGAATACGCTCTTTCTCATTGACGAATTCTGCCCGTAACATGACTTTCCCTTGTAATCCGTAATTTTCTATGAGCGATCTGATGTTATTTTCCATGTCGCCCACACCAAGTATAACTAGTTTAGTATTTGGAAATTCTTTCAAAACTCTGGGCATTGCTTTAACAAGATTATCGACACCTTTTACGCTTACTAGACGACCTATAAAAAACAACAAATTCTCATTATCGTTAGCACCGTATCGCCTTCTCATCTGCATTCTTTCATCGTGAGATATTTTATTTGGATCGTATTTGTCAGGATCTACGCCATTCCAACAAACTCGTATTTTGTCTGGTGGAAAACCGAGTTTGAGCAGTTCATCGCTCATTGCATTTGAAACGGTTATTACGCCATCTGCAATTTGACCTCCTTCAAACTCGATATCCTTTATCGTATGTGATCCCCTCCCAATGGACCTGCCAACTTCGGTTGAATGAACATGAAAAATCAAAGGAACGCCTAGCTCTTTTTTCGCTATCATTCCGCCCATTATACCAAGCCAGTCGTGTCCCTCAATAATGTCAAATTTCTTACCATTTTTTCTTGCGAGTGTATCAACAAGTTGAGAGGCGGACATAATGTTGTAACTTAAAACATCAGCAAAAAATTTGAAATAGGGCCCCCACGAGCGGAGTTCATGATCTGCGCATAAATAAAAAGTGGATGTAAGATCAAGAGTATTGGGCCTGTATATATCTATGCCACTTACTCGCTCATAGGTGCTCAGTCTATTTTCTCGGTTCAAAGAAAAAACAGTAACATTGTTGCCAAGACCAGCCTGCCGGCAGGTAATCTCGGTTACAAATGTACCAAGCCCACCATAGATTACTGGTGGAAACTCCCACGAAAAATGCACTATATTCATATGTTAATTACTCTCCTCAACAACTTTTTATTGAATGGCTCTCTGTTTTAAATCCTGCAGTATGTTCATGTAATTAATAAAACCCTCATAGGGTGCATCATAAGGACTGAAGTACGCGTGAACATCTCCGTCTTGAGAGCCTTTTGTGGAAATATAATAAAGATGATCAGATGTTTGTAACAAACGCCACGTGTGCAATAGATCTTTTTTCCCGCTCTCTTTTAACTTTCTTCCAATATCTTTTAATTCGTTGAAACAAGCAACCTGCATATTATTGCCAAGCCATGTAGATACGTCACGATCTTCATCGGCCCAGGAAATTGCCCATGGGACATCGATTTCACCGACTGGCTTGTATCTATTTACAGCTTCACTAGTGGTGACAAAATCAAGGTTCTCGTGTCGTAAAGTTTCCCCAGGTAAATGTTTAAGAAAATCAAATATTCCTGTCTCAATCCACTGATGCTCTCCAAAGGTTTCGTAATCGATAAACAGGTTGATGATATCCCCCTGACAACTAGCCATCCAATTAGCATATTTGTCTGCGGTCAGGGGATAGCCAGGCCAATTGCGAGCTGAAAAACGGAACCCTACATCATCACTTAAATTATAATTTCTCAATAGAACTTTTAGATCACAATTAACTGGCTTATACACGTAATTGGGGGAGCGCCAGTCCAATATTTTCTCTGTTCCTTCTGTAAGAATTCCTTTGTACCCCATCTCGCTAACTTTTTTTGCAATGCGATTGTCATAAATCGCTTCAGTATTTCTGAAAACTTTTGGTTGGTAATTGAAAATTCTCTTAATCATCTTATTATGCATCTTTACTTGTTCTTCAAACTCATCCATATCATCATACAAACTTGACAAAGAGTGGAAATATGTTTCTTCAAGGAGATCAACGGCTCCTGTGGCAAACAACTCTTTGAAACTATCAATCAAAGAAGGAATGTATCGTTCACAATATTCTACAAAAGTACCGGTGAGACTAAAGGATATGCGGAATTTACCATCATATTCTTTAATCAAATCGAGCAACAGTTTATTTGTTGGAAGATAGCATTTTTTTGCTACTTTTTCAAATATCCAATGGTTGAGTTCATGATTAAAATAAGTTGAATAAGGATCAATATTTCTACCTATATTAAAAACTGAAAAACGATTTAATCTCACGGGTTGGTGGACTTCAAAATAGATACATACTGATGGCATATTATTTTACTCCGTTGTATACGTCTATCGTTCTGTCTGCAACTCTATCCCATGTAAATAGCTCTATTTCTCTTTTTCCTCGGTCGGCCAAGGCACTATGCAACGGTCCGTATCTCAATAAGGAAATAATTTTATTGGCCATCTCGTCGATATCCCAAAAATCGACTCGTAGACAATTACGGAAAGCTTCTGAGGCACCAGCATTCTTGGACATTATTGTTGGTGTACCTGCAGAAATAGCTTCAAGAGCAGTTATTCCGAAAGGTTCGCTAACGGAAGGCATAACGTACACACTTGCCGTTCGATGAATGTGTTTTACTTCTTCGTCTGTTAGTGCACCGGTGAATACGACTTTATCCGAGATACCCATGTGAACTGCCTGATCCACAAGACGAGGCAACATGTCCCCCGCACCGGCTACTACAAACTTGCAGTTCTTTTCATATTCCGATACTTTTTTAGCGGCACGCAGGAAAAACTCAGGACCTTTTTGGATAGTCAACCTGCCTAAGAATAATACGATATTTTGTTTTTCACCTTCACCAATAGGATATACTGCATTATATACTACCTCAATCTTGTTTGGATTTATTCCGTATTTCTCAACGATAACTCGTTTGGTGAATTGACTCACAGCAATTATCTTGTCTGCCTTTTGCATTCCCTCTTTCTCAATATCAATAAACCATTGATTTGGATAAAGCCATCCTGAACGATCGTATTCAGTTGAATGAATAGTTATAACAAGCGGAACACCCATTTTTTCTTTTAAAGCAACACCTGCTTTCATTGTTAGCCAATCATGGCAGTGAATAACATCATACTTTCCTTTTACTTTCTGAACTAGCAAATCATTATAGCGATATACTGCATCAAAAAATTGGCCACCAAGTGCCTTGTCGTCAGGTCGATCATATGGGAATATTTCGGTTTCTCCAACTTCTTTTATGACCAAATTCTTCCTATCACTAGCTGTGTTGTGTTTAGTTTTGGGCATGTAGAAGTCTACGGCCACTCCTTTGTCAGCTAGGCTACGTGTAAGGCCATAGCAGTGAGTACCTAGACCGCCCGCTTTGAACGGTGGATATTCCCAGCCAAGCATTGCAACTTTCATCTACTACTCCTTGATATCACCACTAATTAGACTTTACGCTAAGTAAGATTTTCGAATTCCTATCGAATTCCATTTTTCCTCCATCTCTTCTGTTTGATATTGGTAATACTAATTTTTTACTTTAAACTATATTTTTCAGGTTTTCCCTGGGAACATATCTTGTCTTCTCGCACTAGCCAGCCAAGAGCAGAGTAAATGCCATTTTCATCTATGCTAGCCAATCGTTTTATAGAAGGAACATCAACCTCACCCCAATGGCTCATAATTTCCCACAGCTTGCCCGCATTTGTTCCAATTTCAGGGGTTAAGTTTGTGTTACCTAATTTATATTGCTCGCCTTCTCTTAAGATTTTATTTTCTCTTGCTAGCCAGCCCACTGCACTATGAAAGTCACTGCTTTTTAGTTTTGTTATTTTCAATAGTTTGCTTTTTTCAAGAGGACCTTTTTCATTGAGGGTTGTCCATATTTTGCCTGCATTTTTACCGAAGTTAACGGTTAGATCCCTCACGGACATCCTCCTATTTAATAATTAATGGTATTTAAAAGCGTATTAAAATCATATAATATAAGTTTATCTGAAATGTAATGTCAAGTGTGATTGCCAACATCATGTAATATACAGTTGAGCAGGACACGCTTGAATCCCTAAATTATATCGCTCGTTATTATACCAATTCCGATACTCTTCAATCAGTGATGTTGGATCT
>Ga0315279_10001216_pt1 | contig 43705 bp, 44 predicted proteins | sample YL17G06_20_MG_FD_203694 | JGI IMG/M metagenome (GOLD analysis project Ga0315279, IMG submission 203694) | Sediment microbial communities from Yellowstone Lake, YNP, Wyoming, USA - YL17G06_20 | ecosystem: Environmental > Aquatic > Freshwater > Lake > Sediment | place: USA: Wyoming | collected...
AGGATCTTAGAAAATTGAAGGAAATTTTCCCTCCAGGGTCTTTCCATGTCGTACTCTCCAATCCACCTTATCGAAAATATCGAACGGGTCGGGTAAACCCTTCCATGGAGAAGGCAATCGCACGCCACGAAATCAAAGGAACGCTTGAAGACTTAGTCTCTATCGCCTCCTACCTTCTCCCACCCAAGGGGAGATTTTACTTGATCTTCCCTGCCTTAAGAACTGTCGATCTATTGGTGGTATTGAGGAGTAAAAAGTTGGAGCCAAAGCGATTACAGTTTGTTTATCCCCGTATCGAGGAAGGGGCAAAATTTATCCTCGCCGAGTCTGTCAAGGCCTCCGGAGTCGAACTAAAGATCATGGAACCTATGATACTTCATGGGACACACCTGCCTCCCGGTAGATAGGGCAGACCGAGGAGACACGCAACAGATGGACTCTAAAAGAGAGCTCTGAAAAACCACTACACGCTCTCTTGATTACGCAGATTTCAAAAGAGGATTACACAGATTTAGAGATTTCTGGACTTTTTCAGAAATCTCTAAAAAATATTTTGACAATGACTGGTGAATGGGATATTAATTTTTTAAGATGAATTTTTTAGATGACACACATTCCCTTGATGATATAAAAACTTCTTCTTTCGAGGTGATCCTCGAAGGGATTGGGGGAGATCTCGAAAAAGTGGATCTCGAGTTCCGAAAGAACTTAAGATCCAATGTCCCAATCATATCCGCTATCGGAGAATATCTTCTTCAGAGTGGCGGTAAACGATTTCGGCCCATGCTTCTTCTTCTCTCAGCCAAATTATGCGACTATCAGGGAGATCATCATATCTCCATGGCCAGCCTTATCGAGTTTATACACACCGCTACTCTGCTCCACGATGATGTGGTCGACAGGGCCGAGTTACGAAGGGGAAGTGTCTCAGCTAATTCTATCTGGGGCAATGAAGCGTGTGTCCTCGTTGGAGATTTCCTCTTTACCAAGTGTTTTTCATTGATGGTGGAGAATGGCAATCAGAAAATCCTCCATACTATTTCTAGAACAACGACGCTCATGGCCGAGGGAGAACTGGAAGAATTGATCAGAACGAATGATCTTTCTTTGACGGAGGAGGTCTACCTTTCCATCGTCACCCGTAAAACAGCCGCTCTCATCTATGCAGCCACGCAGATCGGCGCCATTCTTGGGAATGCCACAGCGGAAAGGGAGGAAGCATTATCTCGGTTCGGGATGGATGTGGGGATCGCCTTTCAATTGATCGACGATAATCTCGATTATACTTCCAAAGAAGAGGAATTCGGAAAAAAGATCGGAATTGACCTTCAGGATGGTAAGATCACACTTCCCCTGATCTTCACCCTGAACCACTGCAACAAAGAAGAGAAAGCCTTTATCCAAGAGACCGTTGAATCTCGTCCCATTACGAAAGAAGCTTTTTTCCGGGTGGTGGAGATCATCGAACGGTACCACGGGGTCCACTATACTTGGGAAAAGGCGAAGATATATATTGAAAGGGCGAAGGGACATCTCCATCTCTTCCCGAATTCAAAAGAGAAGGAGGCCCTTTCTGCATTGGCTGATTATGTTTTGGAGAGGAGGTTATAACAAATTTAAGATTGCGGATTGCAGATTTTAAAATGACAGAAAATGAAGAGTCAAATGACTAAAGACACACTGGATTTTGGAATTCCAAGAAAATAAAAATGGCAAACCCACTTGTAAAAAGGAGATAAAAATGGTGAATGAGTCGGGGTTGCTTCATGTGAATGACAAGAATTTTGCCGCCGAGGTCCTCAATGCAGACCTTCCGGTGCTGGTTGATTTTTGGGCGACTTGGTGTGGACCGTGTCGCAGCATCAGTCCCATTATTGAGGAGCTGGCAAAGGAGTTTACGGGGAGGGTTAAAGTGACCAAACTCAATGTGGATGAAAGCCCGGCCACACCCAGTCAATATGGGGTGAGGGGAATCCCCACCCTCATTCTCTTCAAAGGTGGAAAGATTTTTGATCAGATTGTCGGCGCAGTGCCGAAGGCCCGCTTGATGGCCATGATCGAAAAAGCTTTATAGCCCATCAAATGGAAATCCTTTCAAAACGATTCCTGCTGAGAGGATCGATTGTTCTATGTCTGGGATTGATCTTCCTCCTCCCTCATTGTGCCAAAAAAGAGAAGGAGTCCGTTTCGGCACCGGATTTCACACTCAAGACCCTCGATGGCCAGGAGATCACGCTTTCCAAACTCAAAGGCAAAGTTATCCTCCTCGACTTCTGGGCGACTTGGTGTGGCCCGTGTCGGGAATCCATCCCCCATTTGGTTCATCTCTATAAGACTTATCAAAAAAATGGACTCGAAGTGATCGGGATGAACTTGGATAGAGGGGATATTGAGACTGTCCGACGCTTCGCCAAGTCGATGAATATCCCTTACCCCATCGTCTCCACCCCAGAGGAGGTATCGAGGAATTTCGGGATCACAGGTCTTCCCACCGCGGTCTTCATCGATAAGGAGGGAAAGGTTCGGGAAAAGATCGTCGGATTTAATAGTGTGGTGTTGACGGCTAAGGTGGTAGACCTCACCTCCGAAAAGCCCTGACCAATACAGAAATTCAAAATCCAAAAGAATACCAAAATCCAGGCTAATGTTAAGGAAATCTAAGGTTGAGGCTAAGGCTAAGGTTGAGAAAAAACTCAACCTCAGTCTAAACCTTAACCTGCACGAAGTGCGAAGACCTCAACCTCAGCCTTAACCTTTATTCCAAAATTTGAACTTTGAGCTTTGACATTTGGCACTCTTCCGTGAAATTTGATTATCTCTTTTTATTCTCAGCGAGGAAGCGAAGGTATCCTTCGACCAACCTCTGAGGGTCCAGGTCAAGGGATTTTGCATAAGCTCTTAAGAACCCCTTCAGATAAACCATTGGAGGAAGTTTATCGAAAGCTTCCTCTTCGATCCACTCCAAGATCCTCATATTGATCTTCGTTTCCATGGAGATGGTTTTCAGGTCAATGCCCATCTTCTCCCGAATCTGTCTCAGCGTCTTCCCACGATAGATTTCCTCTCCGACATTGAACGCAATTCCTGTAAAGGAGAGGGGAGGTTCTTTCTCTCGTGAAATTCTCTGGACTTCAGGAGGTTTTTCCCATTTCTGCCCACTCGGCGCTTGAAGGGACGACTGGTCATATTTCTTCCTCAACGCCTCATCCGTCAAAACCCGGTAAGCCTCTTCAATAGCGGCCTGAATTTCATGGATCTCCCCTTCGGAGAAAAGAGAATAAACAGCCAATGAATCGGAATGGAAGGTCTCTTTGGCACGCTCATAAGCCCTTTGGATCTCCTTGAGGGTGGCGGTGGGGCTCACTTCCAGGATTTCATAATAGGTTTGCTCTTCAATCCCCTTCATGTTCAACCTTATTCAAATCCAAGAGACTTCTGATGACTATTGGCCAATTTGGCGGCGATCTCCGTAACACATTGTGCAGCCCTGGAACGAGAGTTCTCTATGACCAAAGGCCTCCTTCTCCGAATAGAGTGGCCCACATCCTGATCGTAGACGATATAGCCCAAATAGTGGAGATGGATTCCGAAGTATTTTTGGCAGGCACTTCGAATCGAAAACCCGATCTCGATATCTTTCTTTGAACGGGCCTGATTGAGAATAAGATTGGGGTGAAAGGTCTTCGCCTCCTCTTCGATCCTCTTGGCATCCTCCTCGCTGATACGCCTCACTGCCTTCAAGAGGTCATGAGGATTTTGAATTCCCATCTCATTCTTTCGATCCATCGCTTTATCGATGAGGGTCTTGACCGGATAGGAGGAAACGGACTGCTTAAGCCTTCGATAAAAAGCGCTCTTAAGAAACCGGTATGTATTTTCTATCGCCGTGGGCTCAGGGGTCACCACCAGGATCCCCCCATCGGACATGAGAAAGAAGTCCAGAACACTCAGGGAGTTACCCCCTCCTAAATCGACTAGGACATAATCGCTTTCCAGACTTTGAATGGATCGTAACAATTTTCGTTTCTGAACGCTCTTTGCATCTGTTGCATTGAGAAGATCTTGCGCCCCCGATAGGAGTTGAAGGTTCGGAATGTCAGTAGGGATGAGCACTTCTTCAAGACGGGAGACTCTTTTTTTAATGAAATCGGAAAGAGAAAGGGCAGGAGGGAAAATCCCCAAGAAGGTGTGAAGGTTCGCTCCTCCTAAATCGGCATCGATGAGGATAACCCGGGCACCCAATTTGGAGAGGCAGACACCGATGTTGGCGGTGATGAAACTCTTCCCGCTCCCTCCCTTACCACCTCCGATAGTCCAAATCATCTTCCGATTATCATTCTGAGTCTGACCCATCCCTTTTAATTTACCTGCCTTGAAATTAATCTCCAAATCCCCCCAACCGTCCGGCGCCATAGTCTGGTTTTGGACGCCGGCGCCCCCCTTTAGTAAAGGAGGGAGAGGGGGAATTAACTCCAGACGCCTTCTATCTTAGTATGGCAATGACGGCATTCACCCTTTAACACCTCATTTTTGACTACCCGAAATCCCACCCTCTCGATCACCTTCCGCCCACAGTGAGGGCAGAAGGTATCTTCGCCTTCCTCCCCAGGAATGTTGCCACAATAGACATGTTGGAGCCCCCTCTTCATCCCAATTTCCCTGGCTCGATGAAGCAGAGAAGCAGGGGTTCGTGGAAGATTCAGCATCTTATAGGTGGGATAGAAAGCAGAGATATGCCAGGGAACCTCGGGCCCCAAGGAGAGAATGAACTGGGCAATCTCCTCAAACTCCTGATCCGAATCATTCAGGGTAGGGATGACAAGGGTCGTAATCTCCACCCAGATCCCCATCTTTCTCATCTGTCTCAGGTTCTCCAAAACAGGCTCCAATCTTGCCCCACAGACCTCTTTATAAAATTTCTCCCGAATACTCTTCAAATCGACATTCGCCGCATCCAAATAGGGTTGGATCGTCTTGAGGGCCTCCTCAGTCATGTACCCATTGGTGACGAAGATATTCTTAATCCCTTCCTTGCTGGCCAAGACAGCGGTCTCGTAGGCATATTCATAATAAATGGTGGGTTCGGTATAGGTGTAGGAGATCGATTGGCACCGGTATTCCTTGGCCAATGAAACGATCTTTGAAGGAAGAACGTTCGAACCTTCAATCCGCCCCTCATCCACTGGTATCTGCGAGATCTCATGATTTTGGCATTGAAGACATCGAAAATTACAACCCACGGTGGCAATGGAGAAAGAGCTCGATCCAGGAAAAAGGTGAAAAAGAGGCTTCTTCTCAATGGGGTCCACATTCAGTGAGATCGCACGGCCGAAAACGAGGGTGTAAAGCTTTCCCTCCCGATTCTCCCTCACTCCGCAGATGCCCCGTTTTGAAGATGAGATGGTGCATCGATGGTTGCAAAGATAGCATTTTACCTTTCCCTCTTCTAAAGGGCTGTAAAACATGGCCTCTTTCATTTCACTTTTCCTATCTCCGGGCATGATACCCCCTAATCTTCTAATGAGGGACAGCATCTAACAGCGTGTTGAAAAAGTCACTTTTTTTAGGCTGATCAAAAATGCCCAGATGCAAGTTGAGCTTTGCGAAATCCCGCTTGCGGGGGCGCCCGAAATCCTGATGAGTGAGGTGTACATCAAAGTACGCCGCAATAAGCCTGCCCCGTGCTTGACACGGGGAAGGATGAGGGCGATCCCGCGAGACGCGGGAAAGATGGGCGTTTTTCATCAGCCTACTAAAGATCGAAATGCGGGAGTTGCCTAAGGACATATTCTCGTATCGCCTGTGGGGTGGGGAGGTCCCAGAGGATCTTTTTTTTCTGAATCAGGGGGAGGAGAAGTTCTTTGAACCGGCCAACACACGAGCATCGATTCGACCCTCGGTTGGACTGACCTCGGTTTTTTTTGAAAGGAACCACTCTGTCCTGGAAACATCTGGAGCATCGAAGCACACTTTTTGATCCTGACATCTTTCCCCTCTTCGCGAGCGGCTTTCCGTCAATCTCGACGATGTCCATGGCAAAATCGATCACCCGCGCATTGGTGATCGAAGTGCCCACCCCATAGGCATCCACTACTGGATTGAGGCTCAGAATACGTTTCTCATCCAATCCGCCACTGACAAAGATCTGAACATGTCCAAATCCCCTTAGATTCAGTTCCCAGCGAATCTCCTCAATGATCTTCTGAAAATCTCCCCGCCTCGAACTGGGGGTATCGAGCCTGACACCAAAAAGCCTCTTTCCAAGAGCCTCCGCAACCCTGATGGCCTCTATCTTCTCATCATTAAAGGTATCGATAAGAGAGACCCGTTTCACTTTTGGGTGGATCACCTCATCGAAGGCCTTCGTGGCCTCAACCGTATCGCCGATGAGCAAGATGAGGGCATGGGGCATCGTGCCCGAAGGTTCTTCACCGATCAACTCAGCGTTCTTCACTACGGATACACCATCGCAACCACCAATAAAAGCGTTCCGCTCAACCATGGGTGCGATCACGGGATGGATTCGCCTTGCACCGAAACTGATTACCCTCCGATCCCCAGCCGCCTTCTTACAACGAGCGGCTTTCGTTGCCACCCCCGAGGCCTGGCAGAGGAGACCCAGGAGAGAGGTTTCATAGACCCCGAATTCACTGTACATCCCTTCAATCTCCATGATGGGTTCGAAAGCTCGAAAAATCGTCCCCTCCTTCATTGCCCTAACACTAACGTTCAGGTCTTTAAGCAGATCCGTTGTTTCCTCAATGCCAGCCAGCACCCCCCACCCATAATCCTCTGGAAACCGTTTGGCAATAAATTCGGCTTTCACCCTTTTGTCAATCTTTTTTGCCTTGAGGACTTCCATCGTCCTCACAAAATAAACATCCGTCAGTTTCCCGGCCTTAATTTCCTTTAGATCAGCAGTATAAAACATTCGTTTTTCCAGGAAATGTGATCAGGATTTTCTTTTATATAACAGAAATTTATCACGATTGTCTATAAAAATATTTCTCCTTCTCCCTTGGGCGGGAGAGCCTCCTTTGCTAGGAGACTGTGTCATAATCAACGAGAAACTACTCCTGTTGCAAGACGGAACAGGCGGTCGGGTGACGAAGCTTTAGACCTGCCTGCGCGTAGCCGCTTCGGCGAAGGCAGGGCGGAAACCTTTCATTGCTCAGCCTCGGGGTTCCGAACCCATGAAAAGATCCCATTTCTTAGAAGACCGATTACCCATAACTTAAAATGACCGCATTCTAAAGCTGAGGAGCCTGATCCCGCCAGGGCGGGATTCCGCCGGAATCTACACTCCCTCATGACTACGACACGGTCTCCGGTGGGTAGAGACTGGGCCATTTACTACTGCGCAGGGTGTAGGTCAAAGAACTGAACTTAAAATGGTTACGAGGTACCCTATTAATTCTTGCGAGATTAAATCGATAGGTGGGAAGAAATGTTAAGTGATTTGGTATTAAGATTCATTAAAGGATCGCCCCTTGAATCCTTGACCTCTTGAAACCCTAAAAAGATCAACAAAAATATCCTGATGCTCTAATGCTTATAACTGCCCAGATTCACTCCAAGTCTCCAATAGCTTCTGATAATCGGGATTTTCATACCTCTCCAGAATAAACGCAGGAGCATAATGTGGCAGCGTGCTGCCAGTGAGATGAGCAGCCAAAAGTTCACCCGCTCCACAGCCAGCCATCACACCAAAACCCGATAGGCCACCTATCACGTAAGCGCCCTCGACCGGCAGTTTTCCAATAAGGGGGCGGTTCTCACGGGTCTTCGTATAATAGCCTCCATCCACTACTGGTTTAGGAAGCCGATCAACGTATGCTTTCAGACCCGGAATCATAGTAGCCAATCCTCTAAGAACAATTTCAGGATAACGAGGGTCAATGAAAAATGGGAAGACAGGCTCAACCGGGCCCACGTCGTAAGCCCACAGACCGAGCAGGATGTTGCTTTGAGAACCTCCTTCCGGCCGGGTATGAACACCAGATGGAAGTTCCTCCAGGAACCTTCTTGTTTCTTCAGAATCAGCCAACATGATGCGCTCTTCTTCTAACCAGGGCAAGGATACAGGATCGGTCCAGATCAGCATAGGTGCATGGCGAGGCACTATGCTTAAAAAATCGCCGAATGCCGTCTTCAAATGCAATTCGGAGAAGACCGGAAGCTCGACCCCAACCATCCGCCCAACTTCCTTCAGCAACGGTCCAGCTGCATTAACGAAGTTTCGTGTTGCGATGATATGAAGCGAGCTATTACTTCTTATGCGGACGGCTTGAACTTTGTCACCAACGACTTCTACACTTTCGACCCTTGCCTGCGATAATTGAACACCGCGTTCTTTTGCTCGCTCCAACATATACATCCCTAACTGTTGGACACTAAACCAGCCGCAACGCCTTGCGTGGACTACTGCCACGGTCTTTTTGGAGAGGTAAGGAAAATAATTCTGGATGATCCTTTGATCAAGAATCAAGTCTATACCGGTAGGCTGATCTTCAAAACCTGACTCACTCGAAGGAGTGTAAACAGGATCGCCAGGCTGCCCCCTATGATAGCGTAGTGGACCAGCTCCTAACTCAGCCGATTCTTCTGCTACACGTTTGAAATGCGAAATTCGATCGGGGTCGGCAGTGGCATAGACATAGCCACGTCTATTTAGGTGGAACAGGTTGCCGCTTTCGCGAGCTAAATTTTCCAAAATATCAATACTGCTATTCATCAGGCTGACCATGGCGTCCCCGGGCCCAGGCCAAAAGTTCCGATAACATTCGGTGGATTTATCACTCGTCAATGAAAGCGGTGTGCCCTCATCAACGAGAAGGATATTCTCAATCCCATATCGAACAGATAGATGATAGGCCGCAGAAATACCAGCAATTCCGGCACCGCAGATGACAACATCTACAGTACTCCTACGTGGATGTTTTATCATGTTGTCTCCTTCTTCAACCTATTGCCATTAGAAAGTTTATTAAATCCGTTTTAGAAAGTCCATTACTATTTAAAACACGCGGAGCGCAAAGAACATAGCGCATAGAGCGTTCCAAGGAGCTGAAAGACGGGGTTGATATTTTGTGGGGTTCTATGTCAGGATGATTACCTATGAAGAAAAATGAAATTCATGGTTACCTTTATATTCTGATTGGATCGACGCTATGGGGGGTTTCCAGTGTAGTTGCCAAATCCCTTTTTAACATCGGACTTCCTCCGATTGAATTAGTTCTCCTCAGATTAACACTCGCAACACTTGCACTTTTTCTCTTCCTCCTCTTCTTTGATCGGGAAAAAATAATTGTCTCCTTAGGAGACTTGCCCTACTTCTTTATCCTCGGCTTTGCCGGTGTTGTAGGTGTACAGTTTACTTACTACTATACCATTAGCAAGATCCAGGTTGGACCGGCGATTCTTCTCCAATACATCCAACCTGTCTGGGTATCTATCTACGCTTTTCTCTTCCAGAGAGAACCTATCACAAAGGGAAAGATCGCTTCCCTTTTTCTGGCAGTATTAGGATGTTATTTTGTTGTGGGTGGATATCAATTCGATCTCTTAAGACTGAACAAGATCGGGATCATGAGCGGTGTCGCTTCTTCCCTCTTCTTCACCTTCTATGCTCTTTACGGAGAAAAAGGGCTGAAGAAGTATGATGGATGGACACTGATTCTATATGGCTTTGGATTTGCCACTGTTTTTTACTGGATCATCATTTCACCGATGAAGTTTATCACAGGTGGCTACACCCTCAAAATGTGGATTGCGTTTATCTATATCGGCATCTTTGCAACGCTTCTCCCCTTCGGCTTCTATTTCAAGGGAATTGAGCGGGTCCGAGCAACCCGGGCAAGCATCACGGCGACCTGGGAACCGATGGTGGCAGGTTTTACAGCTTATATCGTCTTGGGAGAGGTCTTATATCCTTTGCAGATACTGGGTGGTATCGGAGTGATTGCTGCGGTTATCCTACTCCAAATCGGCAGGGAGAAAGCTGCGCCCTTCACCCCCTTAGAAATTCGTGAAAAAGAGTGAAGGTCAGTTCTCCATGCGATTCATAAAAGTTTTCGTCTCTTCCTTAATTAATTCAAATATTCTGGCCTTCGTTTCATTGAAAGCGGTGCTTAAAACCATCTCATAGTAGCGCGGTCGCCCCAAAGGAACAGGGATCAGAGTCTTTATCCTTCCAGGCCTTGCGGTCATGACGTAGATTCGATCTCCTAAGAAAACAGCTTCATCAATATCATGGGTAATGAAGAGGATGGTCGTCCGGAGGCGCTCCCAGACTCCCAGAAGGAACATCTGCATGGAGAGGCGTGTCTGTGCATCAAGGGCAGCAAAGGGTTCATCCATGAGCATCACTTCTGGTTCGTTCATAAGCACCCGAGCGATGGCCACCCTCTGTTTCATGCCACCAGAGAGTTGCCTTGGATAGTGGCGTTCAAAACTGTTAAGGCCCATTAACTCCACATACTTTTTAACCGATCCCCCATAACGAACCTCATCCCCAACGCCCCCTCTCAATTTCTTTCCAAAGGCAATGTTCTGTTCCACATTCAGCCATGGAAAAAGGGCATGTTCCTGGAAGATCACACCCCGATCAGGACCTGGCTTGAGAATAGACCTGCCATCTAATGAGACCTCTCCAGAAGTGGGAAATTCGAATCCAGCAATGAGGTTAAGGACGGTTGATTTTCCACATCCACTTGGTCCGAGAAGACATACAATCTCATTAGGCCGCACCTCCATGGAGAGCTGCTCCAAGGCAACCGTTCCTTCTCCAAAAACCTTTGTGACTTCTTTCAAGCTGATCTTGTTTTCCAATTTACCCCGTAGAAAGCACCGCCATTTATGGCGGGGACAGAGAAAAATATTGATTCCTTATTGAGGGCTAGGTTCAAAGCCCGCCCTTTCTGACGGGGTTTATCCCTTTAGCAATTTCGAAGAGATATAAAGAAGGATTCGGTCTGTCAATGTACCCATGCCACCGATCACAATCATACCCACAATCACCTTGTCTGTTTGAAGGTAGACTTGGGCATCCCATATGATAAATCCTAATCCTGCAGTCACACCCAGAAGTTCGGAGATGACCACACAGACCCAGGCCAATCCCAATCCAATCCGAATCCCTGTCATAATATTGGGAAGGGCTGCCGGAAGAATGACATAGAGAAGAAGTCTCCAGGGTGTGGCGCCAAGCATTTGAGCGGCACGGATCAAAATGAGCTGTGTAAACTTCACTCCATGGACCGTATTGATAAAAATAGGGAAAAAGGTACCAATGACGATAAGAAAGATTCCGGGTTTATCACCAATGCCAAACCATACAATGGCAAGAGGAAGCCACGCTGCAATGGGAATGGGTCGAAGGGCCTGGATGAGCGGGTCTAATAGCCCCTCAATGAGGCGAAAATGGCCGACCAAGATTCCAAGGATGACCCCAAATAAAGCGCCAAAAAAGAACCCTGTGATGATCCGGGCAAAACTTGCCCATAGGTGAATAAAAAACTCCCCATCCACAAAGAAACGGTAAAAGGTCTTGGCGACACTCCAGGGTGCAGGCATGACCAACTCTTGAAAGAGTCCCACCTTGACGACGATTTGCCAGATAAGGATCACCCCTCCAAAGGAGAGGAGAGGAAAAAGAATAACCGTGGTGCGTTTCACTTGATGGCCTTTTCAAGAAATGTAAGATGGAAGGCTTTGGAATAATCTGCCACATCCTGGATGTAGCCCAAGTCCTTGGCCATGTTAGCCAAAGCTGGCCATTCTGCCGGAAAGATTCGGTAAGTGATCTCCGCATTCTTCATGGCGACCTGTACATCCTCTTCCGGGATCTTCAGCTTTCCTACCGCATGTTTGATATATTCTTCCCGCTTCGTATTCGCAAAATTGACAGCTTTGACAAAGGCATTGATAAGCTTCTGGACTGTCTCAGGATTCTCTTTGATCAATTTTTGCGAGAGGACAAAGGCACCGCTTACCTCCCGAGCCGGGCTATCGTACACATTGAAACCTAAGAGACGCTTTCCGATCCCTTTACTCACTGCAAGCCCCGCCCAGGGTTCTCCTGCGGCAATGGCATCCACATCCTTCTGTGCTAATGCAATCGCCAGCTGGGCATGAGGAAGGTTGATCCATGTTGCAGAAATCCCGGCTTTTTTTAACTGATATTTTGCCAGGATTTCAGATGTGGCCCCCTTCGTGGCTCCGATCTTTTTCCCCTGGAGATCCTGTAAAGACTGAATTGCTTTGCTGACGACAAAGTCGGAACCCCCTCTGACTGTTCCCGAAATGATGACGACAGGAACGCCCTTGGTGAATAAAACATTCGTCCCCAGAGCACCTACATTCCCTCCATCAAGGCTTCCAGCGGCGATCGCTTGGTTTTCATCAGAACTGGACTTGAAATCGATCACCTCAATATCGAGCCCCTCCTCTTTGCCAAAAGTCGAAAGGAAATCAAAATGAAGGGTGTAAGCCATGGGGACAGTGCCGATCTTTACTTTCGGACCGGCCAAACCTTCCTGGCCCAAACAGAAAAATATCCCCAAAACAATTGCCAGAAGAACGACCATTTTCTTTTTTGCCATATATCCCTCCTTTAATGAAATATTGGGTTCATATTATTGTGTATTATTTTAAATTGTCAAGCCCAATACGACTTTAAGTATATAGGGAAAATGAAATTCTTGATTCCAGTAATATAGTTGACACTAAATTGGAACTAAGTTAGTCTTTTATGAATTTGAATTTGTGAGAAAGGTAGTTTCCTTTGCCTGAAATCGACAAGCGAAGGATTAAAAACCGCAGAAAACAACCAACCCCTGCATGGGACTTCTTTACCTTTTTAGGTCGGAGACATTGGTTCCGAAGAAAACCTGATCAGGAGCAGGGGGGATATGTAGATCGCTACAGCAAGCCATTATTTTTCTTGTTGATTTTAATCTTGGGATTGAACATAATCGATTCATTTTTGACAATGATGATATTGGATTTAGGGGGAAAGGAATTTAATCCCTTTGTTCGTTCTGTCATGGACCTCCACGGAGACAGATTTTGGATCTGGAAATTCATGATGGTTTCTGCCTCTTTAGTCTTCCTATGTCTTCATCGCGGATTCAGACTTTTTCGCGGAATCATCATTGCCATTAGCTCAATCTACTTAATCATTGTCCTTTACCAAATCTACCTGATCAGCCACCTCATCACCCCGGCCCGGTAATTGGCCGTCAACAGGATGATTTATAACCGTTGGTTGATGAACAAATATAAATAAAGGAGAAAAAAGTGCTTGAGCTCTTCAAAAGATTGGTGGAGATTCCTGGGGGGAGTGGATTTGAAGAAAAGATAATCGAATTCATGGTTGCAGAATTAAAAAGAAGCCTACCGGATGTCTCTGTGGACCCCATGGGGAATGTCATTGGAAGGGTTGGGGCAGGCAAGAAATCCGTGATGATCTGTGTCCATACGGATGAGATGTGTATGATCGTCAAGTATATTGATACGAAGGGGTATATCTATTTTGACCTCAATGGAATGATTGATGAAAGGGTTCTTCTTAGCACCAAGGTGGATATCTGCACCGAAAAGGGGATTTGTACCGGCGTAGTGGGTGTGAAAAGTCGCCATCTTATGACTGCTGAAGACCTGAAGCGGCCGATCGCCCTCTCAGACCTATGGATTGATGTGGGCGCTGAGAGTGAAGAAGAGGCCAGACTGTGGGGAATCGAGATCGGTGATCCCATTCTGTTCCACCCGAATTTATTGTCCATTAGCAAGGATACCATTATCAGCAAGGCAGTCGACAACCGTGCAGGTTGCGCTATTCTCATCGATCTGGCCGAGAAGATGAAGAATGAGAAAATGGACTATACTCTCTTCTTCGTTGCTGCTGTTCAAGAAGAAGTGGGTTCACGGGGCGCAAAAGTTGCTGCCCAATCGCTCCAGCCCGACATGGCGATTGTGATCGACACCGTTCCTGCCTCTGACCCCATTACCCCACCTCAGCAGGCGACGGCAGAATGTGGAAAAGGACCGGTCATTCGTTCGATGGATGTCAATGCCAATGGATGGGGAACGATCTACTCAAAAAAGATTAGAAAGAGGTTGATCGCTACGGCAGAACAACACGCAATTCCACATCAAAAGGATATCTTCAGGACTTGGACCGATGCGTCAACCATTCACACGGCAGGCAAAGGGATTCCGTGCGGTGGTCTTTATATCCCTCGCCGCTACAGCCACTCACCGTTGGAATTAGTGAAATGGTGCGACATTGAAAGAACCGGAGAGCTTATTTATCTTTTTCTAAAAGAAATTGACTCTGTAACCATTGATGATTTAATCCGTATGGTTTGAATTTCCCCTCTTATACAGAAAGCCACGATCTTTGAGGCCGTGAATAAATGTGTAGAGGATACCCCTCGAAGCTTATACGAGCGTAGTTGGTATCCTTCGGAGGGATCCGCCCTACTAAGCATATGGAGGAGCCATGGAGTTTCACTTTCGTCATTATGAAAGTCAAATGAGACATTGACTACTTAAATGTTGATTTTACATTTTTGTTCCACAATGCAAGATTTAAAATGGAAATCGATAAATCAAAGGTCTACTTTTGCATCAAACTCAGTCGATATTGCTCCCTAAATTCAGTAAGATGATTCTAAAATTAAAGAAATAATTTCTACAATTTCGTTTTTGATATTGATAAAAAATAACTTTCTGGTAGAGAGCACTGATGAGCGAAATACAGTCTCGACCTTGGCAATTTTCGAGGGCCATCCTCGAAAACGATAACGTCGTCCTATGTCAGTATCACTTTATTCCCCTTAAGAACTGAATATCATTCCAGTCCCATAACCTCGCCGGATTTTCGTCTATATCCACTGGCCGGTTATTCCAAACATAAACATCCCAATCCGTCGCACCACGATAATGTATTAAAAAACTTGACAATACGCAACAAAGGAATAGAGATACGAGAACTACTCTTTTGGCACCCTTTAATGTCAATATTCCGGTTACACTAAGGATTAAGAAATAGATGAAGTATGGAACCATATCAGAAAAATATCTGGGTCCGAAGGAGTGCCCGCCCCACCAATCTGGGAAAGAGGAGATTGTTATCCAGTGTAAAAGTATAATACCAAGCAAGAAGCAGTCCAATGTCTCAAATTTCCTTTCTTTCATTTTCAATATGATTCCATATAGTGAAAAAACTAAAATAGGTGAAAAGATAAATAATCCCCGTGACGGACTTATCAAATTCCCGGCTAAGGCCACAAAAGAATCTGGATCTAAACGGAGTAACCTCCATAACTTGTAATACGGTGATAAGAATGAATGATAAACTGAAAGATTGAAGAGTGTAAAGGGTATCGCAACAGTCATGGCCCAGAGAAAATAACGTAAAAAATAATGCCGATATTGAATGAGCACAAAAACCGTTAATAGAAATATTGAAATGCTGTTCGTTGGGCGTACCACATAAGAAAATACCAGGGGAATACTTGCGAATTGTATCAATCTAGGCTTATTTTTTGAAAGTAAGATCAAATATAAAGTAATCGTTAATAACAACATCGACGGTCCATGTTGCCATAGACCACGACTTGCTGTTGACCATGCTGAAGTACAAAAAGCAAATATAAAAGAAATCAATAGGGAGTACTTCCTCTCAAAAAACCTATGACAGATAAGATAGATGAATATCGTATTTACGGCAACAATAAAAGAAGCGATAAATAGTTCAATTCCGGGAGCTATTGACACAATACTAATGGAATCTGGGGGGCTATATTCTCTATCTTTTGTATAATATTTCTCCAATTTCTGAACTGTCGAGGATAAGATATCCAGACTTTTTTCGATGGCATAGACAAATGGTATTGCAATAATAGATACCCCAATCGGATAAGGCGTATAATAGTGCCCATCAATTCTTTCTATTGCGTAATAATTGCTCTTTTCCAACATTTCTTTATATTCATCCAAATCTGTATTTCCTTCCTTAATAATGCTCAAAGCTGTGGGGATCGACCATTTTGAGTCAGAGGAATTAATATTTCTGCTACTTAAATGGCTAATAAAGACTGAGAAGAAAATTGATACTAAGATGATAGCAGATCTTAACCGCTTCATGATAAATCATTTTCCGTAAATTCAGCCCAGCCTGTCTCGTCGTGATTTTTAACCTTAACCATAACCCTAATATAAGACTTCCAGAAAAGAAATATCCTATCAACCCTGTTGCTGCAAAAACATCAACGCCCAAAATCAAAAAATGGCATCCAAATCTGCAGAATCAACGCTTCTTCGTGGCTATCTGATCCTCATGCTTTATCTTTTATTAGATCTTGCAGGCTTGTTTGGTCACCATTATACCTCTCTCGTTGAACTTAACCAGGTGCCATCCCGGTTCCGGGATCGAGACGGATTATCCTGAGGGGATTGAGAGTAGATGCTCTGTTTGCACACTTTCTCTCCGTAATCTTCACTTTTTATAGCATAATGGTAGTGAACATTTGTGTAATCGGCAGTCAAGATTTATTTTGACAATGTCTGTTAGTCCAAATCTCATCCACGACACAAAATCCCTCACTCCATCCCTTCCCTCAGCGAGATTGTGTCACAATCCCTCTTGGTCATTGCGAGCTGCTGAAGAGAACGTGACAATCTCTTTATTTTCAATGTGTGATGAGATTGCTTCGGTTGTTTCACTCCCTCGCAATGACATTACGACACAGTCTCAGTAGGAAGAAGGGAAGACCGAGGGGATTAGAATTACCGCAGGCCGTCTTCTTTTTTCGCATCGTTCTTCTTCAAACCACCAATTCGTGGACTGGGCCTGCCTGAGTCGGTAACAACGATGGCCACCACAATCTCATCGGACCGAGGTGCATCGGGAACCCTGACGGTCATCGCATCAAAATGGGATCGCACAAAGGCCGCATCCTTATAATGGAGAGGGACATCGATCTCTGTACCCGGACCTCCCATCTTTTTTACTGAAGGGATGATGGCCTTCCCGCCACCGACCGCCTCCCTTAAAGGTGTACCCAGTTTGGGATGTAAGATGGCTGCAGCGTGCTCCAGTTCGCCATCCACTCCCACAATGGCTGCCTTCCCATAACTCTCCGCATTTTCCGGAGGGATCTTCAATGCCTCCATAGCCCTTTTCCCCAATATCCCTCCCAAGGCTTCGCCAATATCGATGAGTGGATCTAAATTCTCTACGTACTTCCCAGTAAACGGGTTCTTAATCACTGCTATGGCAGCAGCCTTTCGAGTGGGTGGATCAACTTTCTTTCCTCCCTCCATAGCGGTCTCTTCCACGATGGTAAAATATTTTCGGACTTCCATCTTTTCACCTCCCATGAATTAATTTCCAAATTCCAAATTACAAATCCCAAATAATCTCTAAGCTCCAATTCCAAATGACCAAAACATTTCTTGGGATTTTGAATTTGGGTGATTGGGATTTGTTTGGGATTTGGTGCTTGCTATTTGGTGCTTATATACCATCGGTCGTTCTGCGATTGCTGCATATTGCTACAATTTCTTCAACCAGGGTTCCATGGACTGGGTCCAGACCACTCTCCCTTGTAAAGCAATTAATGCTCCTTTGATCAATCCCTTCTGACAGATTGAGTTTGCCTTTGATAGACCATTTTTCAAGGCCTCTTCGATCTTATCCTCAGATAATCTTCCCACTTTCGTTGTGACCCATTCTCCAGGAATATCGGTATCAGGATATAACCTTTTTGCCTGACACCTCATGATATGGGGATCTTCCACATTGGTGAAGTTTCCGATGACAGTCGCTGCCGCATCGGAAAGTGAAGCACTCTCAGAAAGGACGGCTGCAGCCGAAGCAATTCCTTTGGTAAAACTCCTTCCTCCGAGTCCACTGGTTGCCACCCCACCTATCCCCATGGTGGAATCGATTGAAATGAGATGGGTAGGTTGTTTTGCATCGATCTCTGTTTTCACTCCTACTCTTGCCACTTCACCTTCTCTTAACCGGATGGCGATATCTCCTCCATTATCCACGATAATTTTTGTTCCCCCTCGGCTGAAAATAAAATCAGCAACCACATCGGAGGCTGTTCCTGCAACAGCAGCAAGAGGAGTTAAATCTGGCTCACTCATCTTCTTTGTCGCTTCGATCATCCTCCGAACAACATTCGGATATGTCTCTTCAACCTCCAACTTCTGGACCTTCTTCTTGATCACATTGAGAAATCTTGCCAGGTCTTCGAGAACCTTCATGGCGAAATGAGCCCCTTCTTCCGCCAATTTAACAAGAGGCTTCCCATTTTCAGAGGCACTGATGAACATATGCATCGGGCCATAATCGACGAGGACAGTCCCGTTGGGAAGAATCTGGATAGGGTCATGCCCGTATATCCTCTCTGTCAATTGCATCCTCGTATTCACCAAATCCCGATAACCAAATTTCAAGCTCCAAATAATCAGCAAATTCTAATTTCTATACATAACGACATAATAAATTGCGCATGTGTTGTCATTCCCGCGAAAGCGGGAATCCAGAAATTCTAAGACCGAAATTCAAATACTGGATTCCGGGTCAAGCCCGGAATGACAATTAAAGAGTATAAATTTTTGGGATGCGCAAATATTTATGACGCTCTATATAAAATCAAATCCCCCCAACCCCCCTTTACTAAAGGGGGGGAGATTAATTTATTGGTGCTTGGAGTTTGGAATTTTCTGATCTCTCTTTATCTCCTTCAAAACATCTCTTAGTTTTCGGATCTTCTCTTTATGGCCTCCTATTTCCAAATACTCCTTCAATCTCATTGTATATTCGAGGGGAACAACGGTCGCTGGGGTAGGAACATAGCTGAAAGCCCTGACCATCACTTTCTCGACATCCACTAAAAAGGTAATCCCTCCGCCTGGAAGGATAAAGGCTGGGGCTCCTCCCACGGTCAACTTTGCCCGCCCCTCATGGATTGCTCGATTGAGCTTCACGGGGATTTTCGTGACCCCTGCCCTTGCACTTCCACCTGAACCGCCCACAAAGATGGCAGAGACCTTTGAGGGCTCACAATTGGAGGCGATCATCTCCACCGCCATCTTCGCTTTTGGAGTCAACGGAACAGGAACAAATTTTCCATTTCTTTCTAAGCGAAACATCGCTGCCCTTTCAGCCGTCGTCTCGGTAATCAGAACCGTCATCCCTCGTTTCGTAATCTTTGGATCGAACCCTTCGATGATCTCGATGGGATCCTCAATGGGCGTCCCAGCCCAACCTCGACCATGCACACCGAAATATCGGCCTGGAGTTGATCGTCTCGCCTTCAACCGAATGCCGCTGTATGTTGCACCTAATTCTCTTCCCGCTGCATGCTCTGTGAACTGTCCGATCAGATGTGCGTCGAGGACGATCACTTCATCTGCAGCTTCCATAAAGTACCTGCCAAAGAGACCCATGGATGCACTTCCACAGCCTACTCTCATTCTCTTTCCCATCTCCCCATCGATGAGAGGGGCTTTCCCCACCTGAAGAACCAATTCAGCCCCATCTTCTACTTTGAGGTGGACCTCTCTTCGATTAGCAATGTCCACGATGAGTCTCGCCACTGCAAGACCATCCTTACCTGTTAGGAGGTTGACTCCTCCCAGCGAAAGCATTTTAGATCCATATTCTTCTGTACAGAGATGGCCAACCTTCTTTTTTCCGATGAGGACAGGGGCACCTTCTGTGCCCATATTTAGATCCGTATCGATCTTCACCTTGATGCCACTGTAGCTCAATGGTGCCTCTGTGACGACCGTGACGACGTCAATCCCATCCAACTTGGATTGAACAATATAGGGAGCGGGTTTGGTATCGGGATAAGTGGTTCCTGCGCCGATGCCGGTGATCAATGGTCTTCGAATGACTTCCTCATGATCTTCACCAACGATCTCTCTGACATCTTCATAACGTTGGAGTGGGATGTTACGGACGAGTTCTCCATTCTGATTGACGAATCGTTGGCAAGCTCCTGTATTGCCCACCTTGATGGTGCAGGAGATTGGGCACGATAGACATTTAACGCCTCCCACTCTCGGTTCTGGTGAAGGCCCGATCGCCTCCTTTGGACACACTTTGGTGCAGGCCTGGCAATCAACGCAGATTTCGGAGACGGAGGCCTTTTTCTCAGGGGTGATAGAAATGGCTTCCAGAGGACATACCTCTATACACAAACCACATCCGATACAGGTCTCCCAATCAACAATCATGGTTTAATCCTTCAAAATGCGTGACCGTGCCTGCGCGCTGAAGTGCTTCGGCACGCAAGCGTGTCCGTGTCTCGTGTCCGTCATCCACTGATCACTGGTTGGTGATTACTGCGTTCTGCCTTCTGCGTTCTGCCTTCTGCCTACTGCCTACTGCTTACTCGTTACTATCTTTCGATTGGGTGGTGGGGTGTTCCGACTCACCCCGATCTTCATCACGCCATCAATCATCACTCCTGCAATTCCCGGGATGTCACCTGCTTCAATTGCAGAGAGAGCATCTTTGCCAACTGATCCCATGGGTGCATCCATGATCACCAGATCAGCTTCTTTACCCACTTCAACCACTCCTCTGTTCAACTTGTAAACCTTTGCTGTATTACCAGTGGCCATAGCAATCGCCTCCTCTGCTTTCACATCGCAGATGGAGGCCAAGAAGTTGATCACCCGAAGGATCCCCAGAGGAATCACACCCGTTCCCGAAGGAGCATCATTTCCGATGATGATTCTGGGGTATGCCTTTGCCTCTTTCACAATCCTCATCACCTCCACAATCATCTTCGGATTTCCGCAGTGAACAATCTCCAAAGTAAGAGAGGTTTTTCGAATCAATTTTTCTGCTTCAGTCAGCGAGATGGCTGTGGGGCCTCCGTTAATATGAGAAACGATATCCGGATCCGTAGCAATGACATCATCAGCTGGAACGGTCGTGCTGCCAGGGATTGAAGTCCCTCCTGTATGCATCATCACGACCATCCCATATTTCTTCGCCCATTTGACCATGGGCGCGGCCTCCCTTGGGCTCTTCACTCCTCCCAAACCAATTTCCCCTACCACCTTAACGCCTTCTTTGGCCAACTCTTCAAAGTCCTTCTCTTGGAGGCCTATTTCAAGGATAATGCTTCCACCCAACACCTTCACTCCTGCAGGCCTGGCACTGGCAAATGATTTTGCGGCGAGGATGGCCAAGGCCTTCGTTCCCGCAACATCCTTCGGCCTCCCAGGAAGATGAACCTCCCCTGCGGAGATAGCCGTGGTCACCCCTCCGTGGAGTGAGGATTCGATAAAGTCCAACATCTTCTGCCGAGGTGTGAAATCTCCAAGAACAGGGTGACAATGGGAATCGATCAGCCCAGGGGTCACTGTCATCCCTCCGACATCCATCACCTGATCTACCCCTTTAAGGTCAAGGTCTTTCTCTTTGCCGATGCCTTGAATCACCCCTCCCTCTATCAGGAGGGTATCCGCATTCAAAAGGGGATTAGAAATATTTCCCGAAACCAAGGTGCCGATGCTCTTGATCATCAGTTTGGCCATTTGGAACCTCCATTATTTAGGAAATAACGTGACCGTGTCCGTGATCCGTGTCCGAAAAAAAATATTACATCAGCCTATATTCCCCTTTTTTTAAGTCACTGCCTACTGCTTTCTGCCTACTGCCTACTTTTTATTTTTCTGGACCGCTTCCAGCACCCTCTCTAAGTTTGCGGGCAGATAACAAACTCTCTCACCGATGGCATCGGCAATCGCATTCAAAATCGCAGGGGCAGAAGGGATGACGGCTGGCTCTCCCACACCTTTTGCTCCGAAGGGACCCGTAGGCTCCTCATCTTCAACGAGAATTGGAATCACCTCTGGAACGTCCTTCGATGTCGGGATGAGATAATTGACAAAAGAAGTCGTCTCATCTGGAATGAATTCTTCCATCAAAGCAAAACCCGTCCCCATGGCTACACCACCCATAATCTGACCCATCACATTCTTTGGGTGGATGGCTTTCCCGACATCGTGACTTGCAATCACCCGGTTTACCTTTACCCTGCCGGTCTCTGTATCTACTTCCACTTCTGCTAAGTGGGTGGCAAATGCATAAGTGGCATAGGGAGCTCCTTGCCCGGTCTCGGGATCAAGTCGGGTGGTCTCTGGATCGAAGCTCCCCTCTCCCCGCAGCACCTTTCCACATCTTTTCGCCATCTCTTTTATTGAAAGGGAGACCGATGGATTTGACTTCGATTTGATCTTTCCATCTTCGAAAAAAAGATCTTGCCTATCGACTTCAAGAAGTCGACTCGCCTCTTTCGTAATTTCCTGTTTTAGATTTTTAATCGCATCGAGGATTGCATTCCCAGAGACATAGGTCTGCCGGCTTGCTGAGGTTGCTCCTGCATCAGTGGTTATTGCTGTATCCGCTCGAATCAGCCGGATCTCCTTTAGTGGAACCCCTAACGATTCGGATGCGATCTGGAGAAGGACGGTATCCGACCCTTGACCGATATCAGCCGCCCCTGTGAAAAGTCGTACCTCACCATTAGGGTCAATCTCCATTTGGGCGGTCGAAGGATTGGCGGTTCCTGTATTGCCAATCCCGTACCACATTGAGCCAACTCCAATCCCTTTCTTGATGAAGGGTTTTTTTGAATCAATTTTGGAGATGCCTCTTTGATCCCTCCATTCCTTCACTTTTTTCAGTGTCTCCCCTATTCCAACGCTTGTCATCAGGGTTTGACCGCTCGCCGTCTCTGATCCCACATGGAGTGCATTTTTGAGTCGAATCTCGATGGGGTCGATCTTCAGCTCCTTAGCGAGTAAATCCATTTGAGATTCATGGGCAAAGGCGATTTGGGGTACTCCAAATCCCCTCATCGCGCCAGCCCAAGGGTTATTGGTATAGACCATCCGGCTCCTCACCTTGACATGTGGAACCTCGTAAGGTCCTGTAGCATGGATAGCAGAGCGAATGGCCACCGTGGAGCCATATGAAGCATAGGCGCCAGTATCGCCGAGAATATCTACCTCCACCGCTGTGAGCTTTCCGTCTTTACCCGCGCCGCTTTTGTATCGAATCGTTAAGGGATGGCGTTTAGAGGTCACCTGAAAAACTTCCTCCCGTGAATAAACGATCTTTACAGGCTTCTTTAGATGGAAGGCGGCAAGGGCCAAAAGACACTGAACCGTAATATCCAACCTGCCCCCAAATCCTCCTCCGGTCGCACACTGGATGATCCTCACTTTCTCCGATGGCAGAGCAAGGAGAGCAGCTACCTCTTTCTGATCGTAATGGACATTCTGAGTCGGGCAGACCACTGTAATTCTTCCTTCATCATCGGAATAGGAGAGTCCAGCATCTGGCTCTAAATAGGCATGGTCAATCCAGGTGGTCGTATAAGTTTCTTCAACGATGATCTCTGCCTCCTTAAATCCTGCCTGGACATCGCCCTTGATCACACGAAATTCATAAAGCAAATTCCCTTTCTCATGAATTAAAGGGGCATCAAGTTTGAGGCCCTCTTCCGGACGGTCAATGAAGGGAAGGTCTTCATACACGACTAAGACTTTTTTGGCGGCCTCTTCTGCAGCCTCTTCTGTTTGAGCAGAGACCAATGCCACTGGATCACCTACATACCGCACTCGATCTGAAGCCAAAATGGGTTGATCCTTATTAATGACACCGAACAAATTTCTTCCAGGAATATCCTTTGCTGTAAATATTCTCTCTACCCCCGTAACTTTAAGGGCATCGTTGATTTCTATTCTCACAATTTTGGCATGAGGTTTTGGACTCCGGACAACCTTGAGATGGAAAGGTTCTTTTGAGGATAAATCCGCACCATACTTGGCCTCACCCAGCACTTTCTCCAGTGCATCAACCTTTGGAATTGCGATCCCCACCTGTTTCATGCTGATCCTTCTAAAACCTTTCTCATGGCTCTTATAAACAAAGTTTCCACCACCGGCCTCTTATAGGAGGTCGAAGGTCGGATGCCGCTTTGATAAATCATCGTTTCAGATACTTTCCTTGAAGCCATTTTTAGCAATCCTTCGTCAGGCAATTTTCCTTTTAAAATAGCCTCTGCATCTGACATCCTTTGAGGGGTTGGGGTGATAGACCCCGCAGAGACGCGGATATCTTCTATCCGATCTTTTCCTTTCTCCATCTGAAGAATAATAGCCACGCTCATCCTCGCAATGGCCATCGCCTCCCTCCTGGCAAATCTGACAAAACTGCTTCTCACACCGGAAGGAAGTTTTTTAAATTGGACTTGGACCAATATTTCGTGAGGTTTCAGATTCGTCTCGTAAGGACCCTTAAAAAGTTGGACGAGGGGGATCTCCTTCTCCCCTTCCTTTGACGCCACCCTCCCTACGGCATCCAATACTATCAAAGCGGGAACCGTGTCTGCTGCTGGGGAAGCATTGATGATATTCCCTCCGATCGTTCCAATGTTTCTGATCTGTGGAGAACCGATCTCAGAAGTCGCATCCGATAATACCTTTCCATATTTCTTCACTAACGAAGAAGATGCAATTTCAGAATGGGTGACTGCAGCACCAACAGAAACGGTTCCATTCTTTTCTTCAATCTTCCGAAGTTCTTCTATTCTTGTGATGTCAATGATGAACGGAGGCTTCTGATCCCCATTCCGGAGGCCAATCACCAGATCAGTTCCTCCAGCAATGATCTTTGCGTTCTCCTCAGCCTGCCAAAGGAGATCGCAGGCTTCTTGAAGGGTCTTTGGAATTTTATAGTCAAAAGAAGGAATCATCATAAATAAATGTCAAATTTCAAAATCCCTGCCTTCGCCGAAGCGGCTTCGCGCAGGCAGGCAAATGCCAAATGAATGTCAAATGTCCAAATGCCATAATATTTGAAATTTGAACTTTATTTGAACTTTGAGCTTTGACATTTGTCACTCTTTATTCTTTAAGGGCTTCTATTGCTTCGATAATCTGATGATAACCTGTGCAACGACAAAGATGGCCTGAGATCGCCTCCTTGATTTCTTCTCTCGTGGGGTGGGGATTTTTCTCCAATAAAGCTTTCGAGGACATCAATATCCCTGGGGTGCAAAAACCACATTGGATAGCCCCATGGTCAATAAAGGATTTTTGTAGTGGGTGAAGAGATTCTCGACTTCCAAGGCCTTCCACGGTCATGACCTCTCTCCCTTCTACCTTGGGAGCCAAGATCAGACAGGCATTCACAGGCATCCCATCCAATAGCACTGTACAGGCTCCGCATTCACCGATCCCGCAACCCTCTTTCGTGCCGGTGAGACCAAGTTTCTCCCGAAGAAGCCGAAGCAAAGTCCAGTGAGGAGGAACCTGTGTGTCAACCACCTTTCCATTTATTGTGAACTTAATCGTTATCTCCATCGTTTCTATCGAATTCAGCCGTCGAAAAGTTTGAGGATTGAGGACCGCCCCAACGATTTAATGATCGCTTCGCTTGAGGATCGCTATCGCTTAAGGGGAGAGGTAAAATCTTTTAGCCTCAAACCTCAAGTCTCGCTTTGCGAGACACTCCTCTAACCTCCAGCAATATTTTACTCCTTGGCATATTTCATGGCAAAACCATCATCCAGACTCTTAGCCACCCCATGAAATGAAGAATGCCAACGACTGATGATCACCTTCTTGTCCGTATAAAAATCAATCGCCTCATTCGCCCGGCCTCGGATATCTCCAAACATGGATATCTTTTTCCCTCCTACAGGGAAATAGGCAATGGGAGCTGGGGTGCCGATGTTGATTCCCACCTGACCGACCTGAACGAGGCGGGCAAACTCTCGGGCCCAACCCCCGTTTTCTGTGTAAAGGTTTGCAGTGTGCCCATAAGGACTCCGATTGATCACTTCAACCCCTTCTGCAAGGTTCTTTACTTTCTTAAGGCACCGAGCAGGCCCAAACACCTCTTCCTGAAAGATGCGCATTTCGGGTTCAGCTTCAAAAACTGTTGGGCCAAGAAAGTAACCTTTAGGATACTTTTCAACCTTTGGATTTCTTCCATCGAGAATCAGTTTTGCCCCATCCTTGATTCCCCGATCCACTTCTTTCAGGATCTTATCCAGGGCATCCCTTGAGACGACTGGCCCCAAGGTCACCCCCTTATCCATGCCATAACCCAACACCAGTTTTTTGGAGAGTTCGATGAATCTCTCTTTGACCTTGTCGTAAATCTTTTCCACGGCTAACACGTTTGATACAGCGAAGCACCGTTCCCCCACATGACCAAAGCAGGAGTCCACTACATTCTGCATCACTTCATCGATCACCGCATCCTCGGCAATCAAGACATGGTTCTTGGCACCTCCCTGACACTGAGCCCTCTTATCATGGTTGATGGCAGTCTTATAAACATGCTCTCCTACCCTCGAAGAACCTACAAAGGTGACGCCCACTGTTCCAGGATGGGTGATCAGGGCATCTCCCACACCACTTCCCGAACCATGCAGGAGATTGATCACCCCTTTGGGGAAACCACATTCCTCTGCAACCTCGATGATCCTGGTAATCGTCATTGGACAGAGACGACTTGATTTGATGATGGCCGTATCTCCAGCGGCAAGCCCCCATACAAAATAAAGGGCAATCATGGCAGGGAAATTGAATGGAGGAAGAAATACAAAAGGTCCGAGAGGTTCTCGGATGTACATGGTATCGACACCCGTTCCCACATCCTCCGCATGGCTCCCCTTCATGAGCTCCGGACCTGCACAGGCATGCTCAACATACTCCATGGCCCTTGTTATTTCACCAATGGCATCCGGTAAAGTTTTCCCATTTTCATTCACAATCAATTCAGCCACCTCAGCCTGATGCTTCTGAAGTTTCTCATGAAAATCGAAGAGAAGCTTGGCACGCCTGGGGGGAGGTGTTATTCTCCAACTCCAGAACGCCTCTTGAGCTGCTTTGACCGTCCGGTCGATTTCCTCTTTGGTTGTCTCAGGGCAAAGGGCAATCACTTCATCCTTTGCCGGATTTCTCACTTCCAACCATCGACCCGTTTTCGACTCTACCCATTGTCCATTGATGTAATTCTTGAGTTTTCTTATCTCCATCTCCGATCCTTTCTACCCCCTCACCCTTCCCTTCTCCTATTAGGAGATGAGGGCTGATTTCAAAATTTAGGGATTGAAAAATTGGTTAAATAATTCCTGAATCTCTCAATTCAATAATCCCTCAATCCCTTAATCCCCAAATTCACTAATTATCGTCCCATCATTGAAGGAAGGAAAAGACAAATCTTTGGAAAAAATGTGATGACGACGACGACTGCTACCATCGCTATAAGAAAAGGCACAGCGCCACGGAAAATGGTTTGCATGGGGACATCTTTTACTACCCCAGCAAGAGTATAGACGTTTAGTCCAACAGGTGGCGTAATCAGTCCTGCCTCCATCATGATCACACAGATGACCCCAAACCAAATTGGATCAAAGCCCAATGCCTTAATCACTGGAAAGATGACTGGCATGGTAAGGACCATCATGGATATCGCATCCAAGAAACAGCCAAGGATCAAATAAATAATGATGATGATGGAAAGTATGACATATCGGGAGACCTGAAGCCCAGCCATCCAGGAAGATACAGCCATAGGTATGGTGGAAAGAGCGAGGAAGTAGCTAAAAACATTTGCCCCTGCTACGAGAAAGAGGACCAGGACTGAAATCCGAACTGCTTCCAGAAGAGAGGTAGAAAGATTACGAAAAGTTAATTTTCTCTTTAATAGAGCGATGACAAAAAGGGCTGTCGCACCGATCGCGCCAGCCTCTGTCGGATTGATAAAGCCGAGATAAATTCCACCCATGACAATGAAAAATACGAGTAATGTCTCCCACACCCCTGAAAAGGCTAAGAGCTTTTCCTTGAAACTCACCTCTCCGGGGGTCGCCGGAGCCAAACTTGGATCCATCTTCACTTCAACCACGATGATGACCATAAAAGCCAAGGAAAGGAGGATGCCAGGAAAAATACCGGAGATCAAAAGTTTTCCAATCGATTGTTCGGTAAGCATCCCATACACTACAAAGCCCAGAGAAGGTGGAATGAGAAAACTGAGCGTCCCGCCTGCAGCGACTACGCCAACAGCTAATTTCGGAGCATAACCGAATCGTCTCATCTCTGGAATGGCAACTGTCCCCATTGCGGCTGCGGCAGCCACAGAGGAGCCACTTAAAGCAGCGAAAAAAGCACAGGCAGCAATCGTCGCAATACCCAACCCCCCCGGCAATTTTCTGAACCATTTATCAAACGTTTCATAGAGTTCTCGGGTGATTCCAGCATTCCCTGCAAATCCTCCCATCAAGATAAAGAGAGGGATGATGGTATAGGGATAATGGGCTGCGGTCTCATAGACCGTCTTAGCCACAACAGGCAATGCCGCGTTTATAGAAGTCAAATAACTAATGCCCAGAAATCCTACAAACATCATGACAAAGGCAATGGGCATACCGAGAAATAAAAAGAAAACGAGCAGCGCACTACCCAATATCCCAGCCGTGATAGGACTCACCCTTCCCTCCTTTTGAGTTTTCCTATTGAGTTGAAGAGGTCAATCAGAAGTTCCATCCAAAGAAGGAAGCCCCCTACGGCAACGAGGAGTCTGAATGGATATTGAGGGATTCTCAACATGTCTGAAACAGTCCGTTCACTGATACCCTCTAACCAACCTTGCCATATGACAATACCAATGATAAATAGACTGAGTAACGTTGTAATAATCTCGCAGACCATTCGAACACGGGGAGATAACCGGGAGGTGAGAAAGTCGACCCCTACGTGCCCCTTCACCTGCTGGGTGTAAGCTGCACCCAGCAGGATGAAAGTGGCTAAGATATATTCGGATATTTCAAAGGTCCCTGGGATTGTTTTAGAAAGAAATTTTCTACCGATTATATCGCCTGTGGTGACCAACATCAGCGGGATGATAAGGGACATTCCAACGACAGCAACACAAAAGTTTAGACGATGTATCACCTTTTGTGTTTTAGTCCACCACATGGCTTATCTCTCCAAAATAAAAAGTTCAAATCTCAAAATCCAAATGTCAAATGAATGCCAAAATTCAAGCTAAGGTTAAGTAAATCTAAGGTTGAGGCTAAGGCTAAGGTTGAGAAAAAACTCAACCTCAGTCTAAACCTTAACCTGCACGAAGTGCGAAGACCTCAACCTCAGCCTTAACCTTCATTTCAAACTTTGAACTTTGACATTTGACATTGCTTTGTTTCACGTTATTTCCATTCAGGTGGGAAGGCTACGACCTTAACGCCCCTCTTCTCGCATTCCTCATTGTACATTTTAACGACTTCTTTGGCCTTAAGCCCCTTCCCTTCCAAATCTGCCACCCATTTTCTTGTTACATCTCTGAACCTCTCATACCAGCGATCCGCTTCATTCGGAGGAAGGTTATAGAGTTCTACCTTCTTGTCTGTAACCTCTTTCATCATCTTCTTATAGACTTCCCTAGTCAATCCCCCCGTGGTGTGGAAAGGATTGTGACACACATCGTCGACAACAGGCTTCAGGTCATCAGGAGTCTTATTCCAGCTCTCCTGGTTCATAATGACGCCTTCGGAGACACAACCGAATGTTGTGACCACCGCATGTTTTGCCACCTCATGAAGTTTGAAAGAGAGAATCAAGGGTGGACACGTAACGATTCCATCAATTGTTCCTGTCTCCATCGCCATATAGACATCGCCCAAGGGCATGAATATTGGCTCGGCTCCCAGTGCCTTGATGTAATTGGTTTGTTGGCCACCCGGAGTTCTAATCTTAAGACCTTTCACATCCTCAAGAGTTTTCACAGGTTTTTTTGTCCACATAAAAGCCTGGATGCATCCATTTAACTCCACCATTTTCACACCCGGGAATTCTTGATTGAGAACCCGTTTGTACATGGCATTCCCAATATCAGTCGCGATATCCTTCCCATCGACCCAGGCAGCAAGGGAGAGCACATCTGTAAGAGGAAATTTACCTGGCTGCCAGGTGGCGGTGAAGTAGCCCATATCCGAAAGACCTTTTGATACAATATCGAAATGCTCTGGTCCTTTGCCCAATGCCCCGCCAGCGTACATAGTGGACGTGATTCTGCCTTTGCTCTTCTTTTTCAGTTCTTCAAGCATCGGCTCCCAGACTGTTTTGACCTCATACCCTACAGGAACATGCCAAGTGCTAAATCTTAAATTAGTAGTCTGACCATAAACCAAATGGGAATGGCCCAACCCCGTTCCCAATGCAACACCGCCGATGAGTGAATTTTTCAAAAAATCCCTTCGGCTAATCTTCCTTTTCATTTTAAAATCCTCCTTTCTTTGAGTTTTTTAATATGTAGGGAATCTTTGCACCATCCATCCGTCCAACCCTTCCTCGAACAACAAAATATTCGAATATGATTTATTTTTTGTCAACATCTTTCTGTCTATGTGCAATAATTTCATAGGATGATTCATTCAATTTTTCCATTTCGAGAGTGTGTAATCCAGTTTGATGTTGGACAGGGATCGAAAGATATTCCCTTTCACACGGCGGTTCTTTTTCCCCAAGGCCTCGATGAGTTCCTTCACCTCTCTTCTTTTTGTCTTTCCAGAACTGGGGCAACCGCTGGGACCAAAGGGCAAACCTATCTCCCGAGCAAACCTCTCAATCTTTTTTTCTTCCAGCAGAGCTAACGGTCGAATGAGGACGATCTCTCCTTTAAATAGAGTTTGAAGGGGAAGCATGGTGCTGATCTCACCACTATAAAAAATATTGAGTAGAAGCGTTTCGATGATGTCGTCCTTGTGATGTCCCAGGGCGATCTTATTGCATTTCAAACGGTGGGCCAGATGAAAGATAAGCTTTCTCCTTTCCCAGGAGCAGAGGAAGCAGGGATTCTCTCGATTTTCAGGGCTATTTGCCTTTGGCCCAATGTTTGTGAACTCGATGTGGTAGGAGAGACCTTTTGCTTCAAAAAAATCTTTCAGGGTGTTGGACCGTTCGTGGTCGAAACCCAGGTCAATGTGAACTGATATCAGTTCGTAATGGATGGGAACATGTTTTCTCCTCTCGTGAAGGAGGTGGAGAAGTGCGAGGCTATCCTTCCCTCCAGAGACTCCTACTAAGACCCGATCTCCGTCCTGGATCAATCCATAACGATGGATCGCCTTCCCTATTAAACTCCGAATCTCTTTTTCCCAATAAGCCATTTTTTTGAAGGGTTCAAGGGTTCAGGGGTTCGAGGGTTCGAGCGTTTTAGGATTCAAGAATCCAAATTCCTGTCTTCCAAAGACCTGATCAGTGCCTTTAGCATCCGCTCGATTTCCTTTACATCCCTCTGTAGCTTATCAAAATCCTCTTCCATAATGTAAGTTAAATCGCTTGACAATAAAATTTGCGTCTCCAATTCGCAGATCGAACCATAAGCAATGTACAACGATTGGATGTATTCTCCCGGAGTCCTTCTTCCATATCCTTCTGCTATATTGGATGGTATTGAGACAGCAGCCCTTCTAATCTGTGCTGTTAGTCCATATCTTTCTTCCCTTGGAAAATTCTTTGTAATCTTATAAATCTCTAAACAGAGCTGATAAGCTTTCTGCCAAACTTTTAATTCTGCATAATTCTTTAACATTTCACTTGACCCCTTGAACCCTTGACCCCTCGAACCCTTTTAATGGACAAATATCACATTTCGGCATCTTTTTGCACACCGTTTTCCCTAAGTGAACGAAGAGTGCATGGTATTCATTGAATAGCTTTTCATCAAGGAGAAGATGGCTCATAAAGAGCCTCTGGATCTCCTCATAGGTGGTTTTCTCCGAAACCATGTCGTGTCGTGAAAGGATCCGCCTCGTGTAGGCATCTACAACGAAAATAGGCTTTCTCAGGCCATAGAGGAGGATACTATCAGCGGTTTCAGGTCCAATTCCCTTGACCCCGAGGAGTTTATCCCTCAATCCTCCCAGCGGTTCATTTCTCATTTTCTCTATGTCCCCATCATATTCGTCAAATAAGAAGTTGACAAAAGCCTTTAGCCGATCGGCTTTGATTCGATAGTATCCCGAAGATTTAATCAATGAGGCCAGCTGTGATTTCTTAAGGTAATAGATCCCTTCTGGATTTAATACTCTCTTGCCTCTCAGCTTCTGAATGGCTTTCTCCACATTCCCCCAAGAGGTATTCTGAGTGAGGATTGCTCCCACCATCACCTCAAAGGGGGTTTCTCCAGGCCACCAGTGCCGGGGACCATAGGTCTTATAAAGCGTTCGATAAATTTTCATTAAGATGGTTTTCATATATCGACGTGAACCGAACTTATGACACTCACCATGAATGTCAAATGTCAAAATCCAAATGTCAAATCAATGGCCAATGGCTTAATGTCAAAAACTTCTTAAGGCATTTGGATTTCGAAATTCATTTGAACTTTGAGCTTTGACATTGACTCTGTTTTCATTTGGACTTTGAACTTTGACATTTGACATTGCCTCACCCTATTTCAGTCTTTTTTGGAATCTGAGAGAGCTCAAGAGAATCATGAACCCACCCAGAACCGCCAAGGCTGCCATCTGAGGCCAGAGTATATCCAATCCATTCGCCTTCAAAAAGACACCCCGGATGATCACCAAGAAATATCGTAATGGATTGGCATAGGTAATGTATTGAATCCACTGGGGCATGTTCTCTATCGGAAAGGCAAACCCAGAGAGGGTGAAGGCAGGCATGCTGAAAAAGAAGGTAGAAATCTGAGCTTGTTGTTGAGTGGAGCAGATGGTGGAGATGAAGAGGCCAACTCCAATCGAACTCATCAGAAAGAGGACTGCGCCCAAAAGAAGAACAAAGGGGTTCCCTCGAAGAGGGACCTCGAACCAAAACACACCAATGAGCGCGATCATGACGACATCCAGAAGACCGATCAGGGCAAAGGGAAGGGTCTTCCCTAACATCAATTCCCAGGAGCGGATGGGCGAGACCATGATCTGCTCAAGAGTTCCGATCTCCCTCTCCCTGACAATAGCCTGGGCGGTCAAAATGATTGGGATAAGAAAGGAGATGGAGGCGATGACTCCTGGGATATAAAAGAGCCTGCTTTCGAAATTTGGATTGAACCAAGTCCGATGATGCAAATCCACACCCGCTTCCTCAAAACCGATCATTCCGGCTCGATTCAACCTTTTTACGAGAACTTGCGTCGAGAATTCAGAAAGGATCTGGTTCGCATACCCCAAGGCGATCAACGCCGTATTTGATTCGGTTCCGTCAAGAACAATCTGAACCGTGGCGGGATCTCCTTTTTTCAGCTTTCTTGAAAAATCAGTAGGGATCTCAATGCTGACGGCAACTTCCCCTCGATTAATGAGGTCTTTGACTTCTCTCGGGGTATTCGGGAAAAAGACGATATCAAAATATTTTGAACTTCCAAATCTTCCAATAAGATCCCTCGACTCAACACTCTGGTCCAGATCCCGGACGGCTGTGGGAATATGTTTCACATCCAGATTGGCGGCATATCCAAAAACGATCAGTTGAAAAAGAGGCGGAATGATCAGGGTCATCCTCATCCTTTTATCCCTGAAAACCTGAGTCAATTCTTTAACAAAAAGGTATCGAACTCGTGCAAACATGATCTACCTCAATTCCTTTTTAAAATTCTTCGTCGCCACCCAGAACCCCAAAGTCGCCATCCCGATCAATGCGAGGGTTTCTCTCCAGAGAAATGAGAAATCTGCTCCCTTCAGAAAAATTTCCTTGAGAATGGTCACATAATACCGGGGTGCAATCCCATAAGTAATGACCTGGAGCCAGGTGGGCATGTTGGCGATCGCGAAAGTGAATCCGGAGAGGAGGAACGTGGGCAGAAACCCGATGACCATAGCCATCTGATTGGCCAGAAGCTGTGTCCTTGCAACGGTGGAGATGGTCAATCCAAGGGCCAGAGCCACAACAATGTAGATGCAAGAGAGAGCAAAAAGCAGGGCAATACTTCCTCTCAATGGCACCTGAAAGACCCATTTGCCCATCAGAACGGCCAACGATAAATCCAGAAGACCTAAGAAAAAGTAGGGAAATAACTTTCCCACCATCAACTCTCCCTTTCGAACAGGAGTAGAGATGAGGAGTTCCATCGTCCCCTTTTCCCACTCCCGGACAATCACCTGTCCGGTAAGGAGTACACCGATGATCGACATGATCACCGCGACCAGTCCTGGTACGAAATAATTCTTCGACTCCAAATCTTCATTGAACCAAACCCTTGGCCGTACATCGATGGGCAAATTCAGATTCTGCATCCCCATCCGTGAGACCTTCAGAATGGTCTTTTCCTGAGTGTATTGTCGAGCAATCGCCTGGGCATAACTGAGAATAAGACTGGCCGTGTTTGCATCGGCTCCGTCGATTAACACCTGAATAGGAACGACCTTCTCTGCCTTGATTGTTTTCGAAAAATCCCAGGGAAGGACCAACCCCATCTTCACCTCGCCCTGGTCGATCAGTCGCTTCATCTCCTTTTCATCTCGAACCAAAAAGCGAAGATTAAAATAAGGAGAGGCGCTGAACCGTTGGATGAAATTCAAACTCTCCTGGCTCCGGTCACGGTCCAGAACAGCCATCGAGACTTTCTTCACATCAAGCGTGACGGCATAACCAAAGAGAAGCATCAAGAGGGCAGGCATGAGGATGACCAGTGCCAGACTCCTTGGGTCCCGGTAGATATGAAAAAACTCTTTTTTCGTAATGGCCCAGGTACGGGAGGGCTTCACTGCTTCTCCTCTTTTTCGATCAACCAGACAAAGACATCCTCCAAGGATGGCCTGATCCATCCCATCCTTTTAAGAGAAATCCCGTGCTTTTGAAATAGAACATTGACCTCTCGCTCCAGATCGACATCTTCCTTACCGATCACATGAAGGCCATCTCCGAATACGGCCGATTCTGAGATCCAGGGCTCATTCTTCAAGAGATCCAAAGCGGGAACGAGAGGATCGCATTCTACTTCCAGCACTCCCTGTGAGAGGGTCTTGAATTTTAATTCGGAAGGAGTCCCCAGAGCGATGATTCTCCCCTGATAGATGAGGGCCAACCGGCCACAATACTCCGCTTCGTCCATGTAGTGGGTCGTGACGAAGGTGGTCACACCCTTTTCTCCCATCTGCTGGATAAGACTCCAAAAATTTCTTCGTGAGATCGGATCGACTCCCGAAGTCGGCTCATCCAAAAAAAGGATGGAAGGCTCATGGAGAATGGCACAGCCCAGTGCAAGGCGCTGTTTCCATCCGACAGCGAGTGTTCGGGTGATTCGATCTTGGAGGTCTTGAAGGCCGATCATCTCAAGCACTTCGCCTTCCCTTTCCCTCTGCGAAGAACCGAAAAGGCCATAAATTCCTCCAAAAAAATGAAGATTTTCGATAACCGTAAGGTCGTCGTAGAGCGAAAATTTCTGGGACATATACCCGATTGCCTGCTTTATCTTCTCCGGCTCCTTCATGAGATCGAATCCTGCAACCCTCCCTTTCCCGGAAGTAGGTAGCAAAAGTCCGCAGAGCATTCGGATGGTGGTGGACTTGCCGGAACCATTTGGGCCCAGAAATCCAAAGATTTCTCCCCTCTCCACGTTGAAATGGATATGGTCCACAGCGACAAAGCTATCAAATTTTTTTACCAGACCTTCCACTTCAACAACAAAAGAGTCCAAGGTAACCTCAATGTCCCCTCTCACCCCCGTTTAGCCGCCGGCCCAAGAGGGCCTCTGGCCCGGAGGACAAAGGGGGGATGGGAAGATTTGGAACGAACCATCGAAACGAAGGCGTCTTCAAGAGAAGGCCTGACCACTATCAAACCCAATATTTCCATCTCCTGTGTCTTCAGAGCTTCTCGAATCGTCTTCTCACCTTCCTGTGGATCGTCAACCAGGACATGGATTTTATCCCCGGATAGAACAAAGCTTCGGAGCGATTCGATGCCGTCCAATATCTTCATTCCTCTCTGATTATTTTCCGTCCGCAGTTCCAGGATTGTTCCCTTCACTTGAGCCTTAACCGTAGCTGGCGTATCCGAGATCAAGAGTTCCCCCTCATAGATTAAACCGATGCGGCTGCATCGCTCTGCCTCATCCAGATAGGAGGTTGAAAAAAGGATGGTGACCCCCTCTTTCAACAATTCATACAGTATAATCCAGAAATCCCTTCGGGAAAGCGGATCAACGCCGCTGGTGGGTTCATCTAAGAAGAGGACCTGAGGAGTATGGATCAATGCACAGATCAATCCCAACTTCTGTTTCATCCCACCGGAGAGATCCTGAGCTTTTCGTCCTCCAAAGGGTTTCAGATTGGCAAATCGAAGGAGCCTTTCGATGCGTTCTTGTCTCCCTTTCTTTGGAACCTGATAGAGGTCGGCATAGAAATGGATGTTTTCAAGAACGGTCAAGTCTCCATAGAGGCCAAACCGCTGAGGGAGATAGCCGACTTTTTCCTTCAACGATTCGGCTTCCTTCCGGGTATCACATCCAGCTACCTTTGCCTCCCCTCCATCCTGAGGGAGAATCCCGCAGAGCATCCGGATGGTAGTCGTTTTTCCAGAGGCATCTGGACCGACCAGGCCGAAGATCTCCCCGGTCTTCACCTCGAGGTTCAAATGGTTGACAGCAGTCAATGACCCAAAGGTCTTTGTCAGGTTGGTGGCTTGGATGGATAGCATGGGAGTAAGCACCAAATCTCAAGCATCAAATCACAAATAAGCTCCAATGTCCAAAATTCATAACTTCAAACAAAATCCTTTGGGTCATCAACAATTGGAATTTGGAGCTTGTTTGGAATTTGTAATTTGGGATTTGGGATTTAAGGATCCGACGATTTTTTTCCATTCTATAATTGAAATTATGGTTTTTGAGGTGACGGCGATAGCAATATCTTGCCATCGGCTGGCATCCCGGGCTTCAATTCTCGATCCGGATTTGGGATGTCCACTTTGACCCGGTAAACCAGCATTACCCTCTCCTTTTCCGTCTGAATCTGTTTGGGTGTGAATTCAGCTTGAGAGGAAATGAAGGAAATTTTTCCTTTATACTCTTTCTTCGGCCGAAGGTCAGTGGTCACAATTACCTCCTGACCCCACTTCACCTTACTGAGATCGGTCTCAGGGATATAGGCCTTCAACCAAACATTTTCGATATCGGCCAAGGTGACGATGGATGTCCCTGGATTGACGACCTCACCAATCTCCCCCGATTTCACCAAAACAACGCCGGATAGGGGAGAATAGAGAGTCGTATAGCTGAGCTGTGTCTCATTCAGTTTCACAGAGGCCCGGGCTTGATCCACTTGAGCTCTCGCATCTTCAATATCCTCTTTTCTCGGCCCTTCCTTCACCAAAAGGTAATTCTCCGTAGCTCTCTGAAGAGCAGCCTTTGCAATCTTAAATCCAGCCCCGGCATTGTCAAGGGTCTCCTTAGGGATAACTCCCCTCTCAAAGAGGGGCTTCATTCGTTCATAGTGGGCCTCTTTATTTTCCAGATCAAACTTGGCCTGGTGAAGGACGGCTTCGGCCTCTCTTATTTCCTCCGGCCTCGACCCTGCAAGCAATTTACTCAATCGAGCCTGGGCTGACACCAAGGTGGCCCGCGCCAATTCAACGCGGTTGCGGAGATCCTCGTCATCCAATTTCGCCAGAACTTTTCCCTTATCCTTCCAGTCCCCCTCTTCAAAGGAACGGCTGACAATCCTTCCGGCGATCTTAAATCCAATATCCACCTCTGTGGCTTCGATATTTCCGGAGACCTTGATAAAAGGATCCTCCGCGCCTTTGTTTCGAGTGAGAAAATAGAAGAGAAGACCACCCACCACGGCGAGAATAAAAATGACAAGGACAATTCGTTTCATATGGGAACCCGCTCCATGAATTTCAGCATATCCATTATAGATTCCCATTCCCTCCTTGTCAAAAGCTTTCCTCATTGAGAGGGAAGAAAAGAAATGAATGGTTTTTAATTGAAATGGAGCGTGTTTCGCTAAAATGCTCAGATTAAGAGTTTATCCATTATTCTGGAAAACTTTCTGGTCATTTCGACACTTGTAAAAAGTCGAATTTCTCCTTTATTCACCTCCGTCTGAATGGTTTCATTTTGAAAAAACTCTTGAATGAGTAAGGTGAGGGATTCGACGATTTTATCTATAGCATGATAAGGAATGATGATCCCGTTTTGAGTCCTTCTTAAAATATTTTCCAGCGCAATATTTCCTTTTCCTCCCCTTGACCAAATTTTCTTCCGTGTGTTTTAACGTCCTCTCAAACGATTTATGTTAATACCTAATTACCGTTGCCTGGCACCAATTCTAACCTTTAGACATTTTTGTGCCTGGATAGCATTTGGGAAGCGTAATTTTAAGGAGGTCAAAAAGAAAAAGCCCTTTGATATCAATGGCTTTTTCTTTTCATATTTGGGGCAAAAATTTCTGGATGGTAACCAAAAATGTTTGTGAATCGATTCCGAGATTGTTAAAGTTGTCTCAATTGGGTAGTTAAAATCTTTTAGGATAAGAAGGGCGGGTCGTTTAATGCCCGCCCTTTGTTCAAGCAGTTTTTACTTTGGTGGAACTATTGCCTCTTTAAAGGCTTTGGCAGGTCTTATTTTTACGACGGTTTTGGCAGGAATCTTTATTGGTTCGCCTGTTGCCGGGTTTCGCCCCGTTCGAGCTTTTCTCTTTACCAGAACGGATTTCCCAATTCCTGGGAGAACAAAGGCTCCTTTTTTCTTTGTTTCTGTAATTGCCAGGACTGCATATTCATCAATAATGGATGCAGCGGCCTTCTTGGAGATCTCAAATTTCTCTGCGAAGTAGGTAACGATTTGTCCCTTGGTCATTAATTTCTTCTGAGCCATTTTTCCCTCCTCTTCAAAATAAGGTTAATTCATGGTGTTTAATATAATGGAAAAGTCCTTCTAAATCAAGGGGAAAAACACTCTTATGTGTCCTTGAAATTTTCATAGACTTTGATGTTCAGCTTGCAATAAATTTTTCAGCCATTATCCATGCAATCATGGGGGCGTTGCCACTGGCACAATTATTGATGATAATAATCGTCCTCTCCTTGCACTTTATTCCACCCAGGGTCAAATAAATCGTATCCTCAATCTTGCTCGGTGGGTTATTTCCTATCTGCTGACATTATGTCAGAAATGACATATATTAAGATTGAATGAAAAGAAAAGAGAAGCCGTTAATCTGGCTACACGGCGAGATAAAGACTCCGCCGCTGTCAAGCGCAGCGAGAATCGAAGCAGGCTATTTACTGCACAAACTGCAAACGGGGGAGCCGCTCTCGCTGCCTCATTCACGACCAATGCCATCGATCGGTTCGAGATGCCACGAACTCCGTATCGATGATCAAAACAAGACGTGGCGTGTTGTGTATCGAATCGATAACAATGCCATCCAACTCCAACCGCAGGATACTACTTTATGATACCTAACGCAGGAGGAAGCGTATGAAGAGCGCAAAGAAAAAACAACTTGAAACAAAAGGGTGGAAGGTTGGTACGGTTGCAGAGTTTCTGGAGCTTTCACCTGAAGAATCCGCCTATATTGAGATGAAACTTGCATTGAGTAAGAATCTTCAGGAGCGCCGGAAGGACAAGAGCCTAACTCAAGAGCAACTTGCTCATCTCCTGAAGTCCAGTCAGTCGAGGGTAGCGAAGATGGAAGCAGGAGACCCTTCCGTTTCGCTTGATTTGCTTGTTCGTTCATTATTGATTCTCGGTGAATCACGAAAAAGTGTCGCTAAGATTCTGTCTGAACCGCGTTCTGCATTTATGAGTTAGAGCTGCCTTTCAACTTTCATGGCCTACGGATCCGTCTATAGCCCCTCCTTCTTCTACTGATCTCGATGGCCTGGCCGAAAGCAGATTGAAAATTCCGCTATCTGCAATCCGAATTCCGCATTTAGAAATGCCCAACTTCTTTATGGATAACACCGCATGCTTTCTGCGATTCTAACGTTCAAATTGGCGTTCTAAGCTTGAAATCAACCTCTTATTTTAGCAATGATTAATTTGGTCAAGCAGTTAACTTGGTCCGACCCATACCCCCAAAAGTAGAGGGGATTAAGTGTTAATTTTCACTACGTCCCTATGTCTCAGGGCAGGTCACGACTCCAGTACTTTCTTTTGGGTCAGATGATCTCCATTCACCGCGCCAATTTGAGATACATTTCGAGACGGCAATCGAAACCGCCAAGATCAATCACCTGCCGGTACTGCAATTTGAGTGATGGGTCTAGAGGTTCGATGCGCAACGGGTTGGCGAATACGAGCCGTCCGCCGGGCTTAAGCACCGCTGCGGCGACGGCAAAAAGATCCCCGAACAAACCGCGCATGTTGGGGATGCGAATTCGCCTTCCCATGGGAGGGTTGGTGATGATGAGGGTAACGCTCTTGGGTCCCAAGCCTTCGACCGTGGCATAGTCGCGAAAGTCACAGCAGGTGAACTTCGACTGAACGGCCTTCACCTTCGCGGCGGCAAAGTTGGCCCGGCTAATCGCAATGGCATTCGGGCTGAGATCCGTTCCGTAAATGCTTTGCACGCCACCCAGCAGTGCCCTTTCTATCAGTTCTAAACCCGATCCGCAAAATGGGTCCCAGACGATCTCATTGTTGACCCTTCCGCCCAGGCGGGCCATACAGGCGGCCAGCGGAGGGTGGGATGCCGCAGGAATGCCATCTTCGCGATAGGTAAGACGCGGGTCGGGCGTCAACTTCGGGCGCAATTCAACAGAGATTACATGCCCTGTTGGGTGGATGTCCATCGACCAGGGAGCACTCCGCGCATCGTTGAGAACGTCCGGGCACATGGCATAGGCCCGATTGGCCAGGAGACGCACAGCGCCTCTTTGGTGTCCCTTGGAAACAAACTCCAGGCGATAGCGGATCGATCCTTCTGTGAAAGTCGCCAGAACAGACCGCGATAAGGACGATGTAATCACCGACGCCAGAGCATCGGCGGACTCTGTCGGGTTTGAGCTCCGAACAGTGCCAAGAAAAAAGCCAACGGTGGCAAAACACCTGAGTGTGTAAATGTCGGCCAGGGAAAAGGGCGCCACCGGTGTGATCGCGACCAGGCGACTACGAACCTCTACGATGCGGAATTTCCCGTGCTTCGCGATATATTCTTTCACTTCATCGCGGACAATCTCTTCCAACCCCTTGCGGCAGCGCAAATGGATCCGCAAGCGGGTGAAATCGGAGAGGGTGCTGTCCATTCGAATGACACTGGGCCTTTCCCTGCGCGCCACACTGGCTTTAACCTTCTGCTCGGTTTGTGGAAGGAAGCCACGAACTCCAGCCACTACGCTCAGTGTGGCCGTTCCGCCGATCTTATCCAGAGCCTGACCCAGGAATTTCTTCTCACGCTCGACCGTGGTCGTCCGGAGCAAGGAAAGCAGCACCCCTTCCTCACCCGTACCGGCACCGATCTTGGGCAAAGCCGTCATGGCATAGCGTCGAACCTTCTCGCTCGGATCCTGCAATAGACGAACAAGCCACGACCTCACCTCGGCCTTCTGCTTCGTGGTACCGGATGCGGAAAAAACCACGCCCACCGCACGAATGACCGCCACCCGTTCCATCCGTTCCTTGGGAGTAGATCTATCGAACAGCGCCACTTCATCGTTCCATAGCTTCTCACACGATAAGACGCGCAACTGACGATAAAGTTCCTTGTCGGTTTTCATATGCGAATGGAAGCAGGAGTTTTTTTCTGAACAATTTCCGAAAAGCGCGAACAATGATTATACTGCAGTCTATATTTTCTGAAAATTCTACCCATTCCGGTATCTTTTGTCAATGAGATCAGGTTGGTCAACCAACGGAAAGCAGTTAGCAGCAAGCTGGAGGAAATAACAGTGGGCAAAATAAAAAAGGATCAGGGCACTATGCCTGATCCTTCTGTTTCTTATTGGAGGCGGCAACCGGATTTGAACCGGTGAATAACGGTTTTGCAGACCGTCGCCTTACCACTTGGCTATGCCGCCTTTGGAGCGGGAAACGGGATTTGAACCCGCGACTTCAACCTTGGCAAGGTTGCACTCTACCGCTGAGTTATTCCCGCACCTCGATCCTGTCGGTCTTTAAAAATTACAAGATTTGGGATTCGATGTCAATAGGAAAAAAGAAAAATTGGGGGATTGGGCAATTGGGGAATTAGGGGATTAAAGAGTTGCTGGATTGTGAATAAAGGGAAAGATCTTCAGACCATGATGGTTTTTAAAAAGTCCTTGAAATAATTAATCCCGGAGATGACGGCAATTCCCATTGCGATCCACAGAAGAGCCATCCCCACCCGGTGAAAGTCAATGGAGAAAAGATTTCCTTCGAAGATGAGAAAAGAGATAGAAACCACCTCAAAAACCGTCTTGTATTTTCCCAAAGCGCTGGCAGAGATGACAATATCCTGAGAGACAGCAATCCCTCTCAGCCCTGTCACCGCGATTTCCCTTCCAACGATCACAATGACCATCCAGAAAGGAATCCCCCTCGCCGGGATGAGTGCGATTAGAGCGGTGACGATCAGGAGTTTATCAGCGAGGGGATCCAGAAATTTGCCCAGTGTGGTCACCATCCCACGACGCCTGGCAAGATACCCATCGAGCGTATCGGTCCCTGCCACGAATAGAAAAAGGAGAGCGGTGATGATTTTATAGGTTTGGCCTGATGTAAAGAGCAAGAGGAGTATGATGGGAATCGCCGCGATTCGAATGATGGTCACCCCGTTAGGGAGGTTCAATATTTTCTGGCGATTCACTTTTTCCATGAAGGACACTTCAATTTCAGATTGTGGATTGATAAATTTCAAATCCAAAATCTTAAATCTAAAATCGGGCCGAGGGCTAGGGCCTATAGGACTGATAATAGTTCAATACTTTCCGGACGTAATCCACTGTCTCCCGGTAAGGTGGGATGGAGCGTAATTCAGAAACGAGGTTCTCACCCGCGTTATAGGCGGCCAAGGAAAGTCGGAGATCATTATTAAAAAGGGATAGAAGATATTTAAAATAACGTACTCCGCCCTCGATATTCTCTCTGGGATTAAAAACATTCGATACATTCCATCGAACGGCAGTCTCTGGCATCAGTTGCATCAACCCCCTTGCCCCCTTTCTCGAAATGGCAATTGGGTTGAATCCAGATTCTGCTCGGATGATTGCCTTAATCAAAGCAAAATCAACCTGATATTTCTTGGAAAATTCAGAAATCAAGGAGTCATAAAGGTTCAAATCTTTTGTAGAAATAAAGGAGGCAGGCCGGTTCAGTTCTCCAACATCCTCATTGCTCTCCCTTATATAAAGTTTGAATTTGGAGTCTCTCGGACAATTCGTGAAATGGATCACTCCATCCTCATCTTCATAGCGGTAAATCCCTGCTGAGGAAAGGGTGGTCATGAATAATAGGCAGAAAAATAGAAATAGAGCGGTTAAATATTTCATCAGATTCCAATCACGAATACAAGACTTAGTAAAAAATTACCATAATTTCCCACATCTGTCAATAAAAATCTCCCCAGAGCTATTTGCGATGCCCTTCTTTTTTTGGAAAAAGGGGAACGGTAGGAAGCGGGATGGAACGTAAAAGTTCGCCCCCAAGAAGCATCTATCGGATTCACAAATACAGCGGACCACAGTTGCCTCC
>Ga0315279_10001217_pt1 | contig 43674 bp, 38 predicted proteins | sample YL17G06_20_MG_FD_203694 | JGI IMG/M metagenome (GOLD analysis project Ga0315279, IMG submission 203694) | Sediment microbial communities from Yellowstone Lake, YNP, Wyoming, USA - YL17G06_20 | ecosystem: Environmental > Aquatic > Freshwater > Lake > Sediment | place: USA: Wyoming | collected...
ACAGTTTCCACAGTATGAACAAAAAGAAAAAGGTAGCCAAAAAGAAAAAGAACTACTACTAATTGAAACATGAAAAGAGGACATTTCTATTTTGGTAACAATAGGACATTTCTATTTTGGCTTGACATTTTTTAAAATAGTTATTGACAAAAAGACAATCTTGTTATAAAATTCGTCCATTCTTTCGTTAAATGACCTATCAAAAAGTAGATAAATTCATAACTAATTGAAAAATAATAAGTTATATAAAGGAGCAAGATTATGGCAGAGTGGATAGGTATAGGCAGGCGCGCTCGGCGTTGCTATGGTTTTGATGAAATTGCGCTGGTGCCAGGAAGGCGCACTGTAAACCCCAATGAAGTAGATACTACCTTTGAAATCGCTGAGCAAAAGTTTAAGATACCCATATTAGCCGCAGCTATGGACGGCGTGGTGGATGTTAATTTTGCGGTTACGATGTCAGCCTTAGGAGGCATAGCAGTCCTGAATCTTGACGGTGTCCAGACACGTTATGAAAACCCCGATACAGTCATAGAACGGATTGCCAAGAGCAAACCTCTCAAAGCCACAGAATTAATCCAGTCAATATACACCACCCCAATCAAAGAGAAGCTGATTTCAAAAAGAATTACCGAGATTAAAAGAAAAAAAGCTATAGCCGCGGTAAGTTGCATACCAGCACATGCGCAAAATTTTGCCAAGCTCGCTCAAGGATGCGGGGCTGACATATTTGTGGTGCAATCCACAGTTACCACCATAAAGCATCTTTCAAAAGAATACAAGAGCCTGGATTTATTTAAATTTTGTCACTCCACAAAAATCCCTGTAATCATCGGTAATTGCGTAACCTATGAAACTACGGTAGAGCTTATGGAGACAGGCGCAGCTGGATTATTAATCGGCGTAGGACCTGGCGCTGCCTGTACTACCAGAGGCGTTCTGGGAATCGGTGTGCCGCAGGTAACTGCTACCGTAGATGCAGCAGCTGCCCGGGATTTTTATTTTAAAAGGACGGGTAAATATATACCGATAATCACTGATGGAGGGATGAGCCGAGGCGGTGATATCTGCAAGGCCTTTGCCTGCGGAGCAGATAGCGTGATGATCGGCTCAAGCTTTGCCCGGGCAAAAGAAGCTCCGGGAAGAGGCTATCACTGGGGCATGGCTACCTCACACGTAAATCTTCCGCGCGGCACACGGATATATGTCGGCACCACCGGTAGCTTAAAAGAAATCCTCTTTGGCCCGGCTAAAGTTGATGATGGCTCACAGAATTTAATGGGCGCCTTGAAAACTTCCATGGGCTCCCTCGGAGCTACTGATATAAAAGAAATGCACGATGTAGAGATTATCATCGCGCCGTCTATACAGACAGAAGGAAAAATCTTTCAGGTTGACCAGAAAGTAGGGATGGGTAAGTGACCAGACAAACCATACTTATTTTAGATTTTGGCTCGCAATACACCCAGTTAATCGCGCGCCGGGTGCGGGAAAACAAAGTATTCTCTAAAATCATTCCTTACAACACGCCAGCAAAAGAGCTCGCGGCACTTTCGCCAAAAGGCTTGATACTTTCTGGCAGCCCGGCCTCGGTAACGAAGAAAAAGAGCCCCGAGCCTGACAAAGGGATATTTAAGTTGGGTGTACCGATATTGGGTATCTGTTATGGCATGCAGGTGATTGCGGAAATGTTAGGAGGCAAGGTTAAGCATACCAAAGAGCGCGAGTATGGCAAGGCAGAGTTATTTATAGACGATAACAGGGATTTATTTAGCCATTTGCCTGGCAATTTTACCTGCTGGGTGAGCCACGGTGATTATGTAAAGAAGGCACCAGGCGGTTTTATGGTGAGCGCGCATACCTTAAACACTCCCATTGCCGCTATTGCTAACAAGAAGAGAAAAATATTTGCCGTGCAGTTCCATCCCGAGGTGACGCATACAGAAAAAGGCAATCAGATTATCGGCAATTTCTTATTTAAAATTTGCGGCTGCCTTGGTCGCTGGACTATGCAGTCATTTATTAAAGAGACTATTGAGAGCATAAAAAAGACTGTGGGCAGGCGTGACAAAGTGGTTTTAGGATTAAGCGGAGGAGTGGATTCTGCGGTTAGCGCAATCTTAATCCATCGCTCAATAGGTAGGAATTTAAGATGTATTTTTATCGATAATGGTCTCTTGCGTAGAGATGAGCCACAACAGATAAAGAAGATATTCCGTAACATTTATCACCTTAATTTAAGTTATGTAGATAGGGGCAAGAGATTTCTCCCCCGCCTTAAAGGCGTAACTGACCCTGAAGAAAAAAGAAAAATTATAGGTAGTGAATTTGTTAAAGTCTTCGAGGAAGAGGCAGCAAAGGTAAAAGGTGTAAAATACCTGGCCCAAGGTACGCTGTATCCTGATGTGATTGAATCCTTATCTCCAACTGGAGCGCCCTCAAGCCGCATAAAGAGCCATCATAATGTAGGCGGTCTCCCCAGCCACATGAAATTAAAGCTGGTCGAGCCTTTACGTGAGTTATTTAAAGATGAGGTGCGCCAGATTGCTAAAGAGCTCAACCTACCCGATGCAATAATCTACCGTCAGCCTTTTCCTGGACCAGGCTTGGCCATCCGGATTATCGGTGAGATTACTGTAGAACGCCTGAATCTCTTGCGTGAGGTTGACCGGCGCGTAATTGATGAAATTATAAACGCCGAGCTCTACGAAAAAGTCTGGCAGTCATTTGCAATACTTCTTCCCATAAAAAGCGTTGGGGTTATGGGAGACGAACGTTCCTACGAGAATGTAGTAGCCCTGCGTTGTGTGGAAAGCATAGATGGTATGACCGCAGACTGGGTAAAACTTCCTTACGAAGTTCTAGAAAAAATAGCCAACCGCCTTATCAACGAAGTCAAAGGCGTAAACCGCGTTGTTTACGATATAAGCTCAAAACCTCCAGCTACTATTGAATGGGAATAAAGTCTGTGTAATGTGTAAAGTGTAATGTGTAATGCGGGTGTAATGTAGGCAATGTGTAATGTAGAAGCGGTTGCATTACACAATTAAACATTACACTTACATTACACGTTACACATTTAACATTACACAATAATGTAAATGCCTCGTTCCGAATTTATCCATCTGCATCTCCATACCCAATACAGCCTCCTTGATGGTGCCTGCCGTATACCGGAAATTCTCAGCTTAGCTCATCAATATAAGATGGACTCTCTCGCCATTACTGACCATGGCAATATGTTTGGCGCAATAGATTTTTATTTAGAGGCGCAAAAGGCAGGGATAAAGCCTATTGTTGGCTGTGAGGTTTATATTGCACCAGGTTCAAGGCTACAGAAGACCTCTAGCGGCATTGATGAGGCCTCTTATCATTTTATACTTTTGGCTCGCGATGAAGTTGGGTATCAGAATTTAATAAAATTAGTTTCTATTGGTTATTTGGAAGGTTTTTACTATCGGCCACGGATCGATAAAGAGGTGTTGAGCACATATTCTGGCGGTCTTATTGGTTTAAGCGCATGTCTAAAAGGAGAGATTCCTGTATTATTGCAAGAGAAACGTTTTAATGATGCTCTTCAGGCCGCGGATATATTCTTAAATATTCTTGGCAAGGATAATTTTTATTTGGAGGTGCAGGCAAACTCAATAGCAGAACAGAAGGTTGTCAATGATGGGTTAATAAAAATATCTAAGGAATTAAATATCCCTTTAGTTGCTACGGCTGATGTGCACTATTTAAATCGCGAGCGCGCTAAAAGTCACGATGCGCTTCTTTGCATTCAGACCCAGACTACCTTAGACGACCCCAACAGAATGCGTTTTCAAACTGATGAATTCTACTTCAGGTCTCCTGAAGAGATGAAAAAAATCTTTCAGGATTCCCCGCAGGTCTTAACTAATACCATAGAGATTGCCCAGCGCTGTAATCTGGAATTAGATTTTTCTAAAGCGCATCTGCCTAAATATGAGCCTCCGCAAGGAGAAAGCAAAGAGGAATTTTTAAGAAAACTCTGCGAGGCAGGTCTTGCGGAAAGATACGATAGCCTGACTCCGGCTATAAAAGAACGCCTGGAGCATGAATTAAAGATTATTAAGGAGACCGGCTTCCTTAGTTATTTTCTTATTGTCTGGGATTTCATTCATTATGCTAAAACGCAAGGCATACCTGTTGGCCCTGGCCGGGGTTCTGCGGCAGGGAGTCTGGTGAGCTATCTTTTAGGCATCACTGACATAGACCCTTTAAAATACGGTCTCTTATTTGAAAGGTTCCTTAACCCTGAACGTTTAGGGCTGCCGGATATTGATATAGATTTTTGCTATGAAAGAAGGCAAGAGGTGATTGATTATGTAACCAAAAAATACGGCCAAGAAAATGTCGCCCAGATTATTACCTTTGGGACAATGCAGGCGCGTGCAGTACTTAGGGATGTAGGCAGGGTTATGGGCATAGCCTATGCTGATGTTGACCGCATTGCCAAGATGATTCCACCTGACCCGGCGATTACCTTGAAAGCTGCCTTAGAAAGCGAAACAGAATTAAAGAATATGTATAAAAATGACCCTCAGATAACCAAGCTCATTGATACAGCTTTATCACTCGAAGGCCTTAATCGCCATGCCTCAGTGCACGCTGCGGGAGTAGTCATCGCAGATAAACCCCTGAATAGTTATATGCCGCTCTTTAAAACAGCTGAAGAGCAAATCACCACAGGTTACAGCATGGGGGTTTTGGAGAAGATCGGGTTGTTAAAAGTAGACTTCCTGGGTTTGAGGACTTTAACGGTTATTGATGAGACCTTAAAATTGGTAAAAATTACTCAAGGCAAGGATATAGATATTGCAAAAATACCTCTGGATGACCCGAACACTTACAGGCTCTTAAGTGGTGCTCAAACCATTGGGGTATTTCAAGTTGAAAGTTCAGGGATGCGCGACTTATTAAAGAAGCTTGAGCCCAGTCGCTTCGAAGATTTGATTGCGCTCTTGGCCTTATATCGTCCAGGTCCCATCGGTTCAGGTATGTTGGATGATTTTATCCAGCGCAAACACAACCGCGTCCCGATAAAATATGACCATAAAAAACTGGAGGTAATTTTAAAAGAGACCTACGGCATTATGGTTTATCAGGAGCAGATTATGCAGATTGCCTCTGTGGTTGCAGGGTTCAGCCTAGCTCAGGCTGACCTCTTGCGCAGGGCAATGAGCAAGAAGACCCCTGAGGTTATGGAGAAACAGAGGAGTAATTTTGTTTCCGGTTGCATTAAGAACGAGATTAGCGCCTCAATCGCAAATAAGATATTTGATTTAATAGAGTATTTTTCCGGTTACGGCTTCAATAAATGTGTTGTTGGTTCTACAGAAATTGTTGATGCCGATACTGGCAGGCTGATTACCGTGCAAGAGCTATTTACCCATAAAGGCACTGTTAAATCCACCCTAAGTTGCGACGATAATCTAAAGGTCGTAAAAACTAAAATCAAAGATGTGGTTTATAACGGAGTTAAGCCTATTTATAAACTTAGAACGGCATTGGGGAAAGAAATTGTAGCTACCTCAAATCATCCAGTATTGACTTTTTTTGGGTGGAAGAACCTAGGAGATTTGCATATTGGAGAACGTATCGCCTCAGGCAGGACCATACCCATTGAAGGAAGCTTGTCTTTAGGGCCGCATAAAATCATTGTCTTGGCAGGCATACTTTCTGAAGGTAATACGTGTCACCCCAGTGGCGTTTATTATTACAATAATGATAAAGTATTAGTAGAAGATTTTATAGAAAATGTTAAAAAATTTGATAATAGTGTTCCCTATATATATCTAAGAAGAAACTGTTTTGAGGTTTATGTAGGAACAGGCAAGAATACGAGATTCGCGAAGGGTGAGATACCTTGGAACAAAGGATTCAATAAGAACAGCTATCCGTCTGCAATAAAATTAATATCCAATAAAAAATGCGGAGTGAGATTGTGGGTAGAACAATTAGGCTTAGATTATAAAAAGGCTACTGAGAAATTTATTCCCGAAGAAATATTTGGCCTGGGCAAAGAACAGTTGGCTTTATTTTTAGGAAGGCTTTGGTCTGGAGACGGCTTTATCTTTTCCAAAAATAACCCTATCCCTTTTTATGCAACGTCATCAAGAAAAATATGCCGGCAGTTACAGGAGCTTCTCTCTAGATTTGGAATAATTAGCCGTTTAGTGGAAAAGTTTTTCAATTATAAATATAAAGAAATCCGTAACCCTAAGATTGGTTATGCGTTATATTTGTTTGGGCATGATAGCATAAATATATTCCTTCAGCAGATTTGTCCCTTTATACTTGGTAATAATGAACAAATAAAAGCGCTACAGAATTATTATAGACAGGTGCCACCAAATTTAGAATCTAAAGATACGTTGCCAAGCGAAATAAGAGAGATAGTTAAATTTGAAAAAGAAAAGTGTGGTTTAACATGGAGGAAAATAGAAGAAAGAACAGGTGTCTCTATGAAGGAATTTTATGGCGCAGCTAAAACACATAAAAAGGGCTTCAGGAGACATACAATAATACAGTTGGCGCACTTCTTTGAATCTCCTAAACTATTAAGATATGTTAACTCGGATATAGTCTGGGATAGAGTTACATCTGTAGAATACTTGGGCAGAGAGGAAACTTACGATCTTGAAATAGAAGGAATACATAACTTTATTGCTAACGGAATCATCGTTCATAATTCGCACTCAACCGCCTATGCCTTGATTTCCTATCGGACTGCCTATTTAAAGGCGAACTTCCCCGTAGAATTTATGACCGCATTACTGACTTCTGAACGCGATAATACGGATAAGATTGTAGAATATGTTAATGAGGCAGGCCGTATGGGTCTTAAGGTGCTGCCTCCGGATATAAATGAAAGCGATTGCCTATTTAAGGTCATCGATAAGCAGACTATTAGATTCGGTTTATTAGCAGTGAAGAATGTAGGCAGGGGTGCGGCTGAATCCATAATGGAAGCCAGAAATAGTGGTAGATTCATTTCATTAGAGGATTTTTGTAAACGTATCGACCTGCGCTTGGCTAATAGAAAGGTTTTAGAAAGCCTGATAAAATGCGGGGCTTTGGATTGTTTTAATATGACCCGCGCGGCGATGTTTGCCTCTTTAGATCTGGTTTTAGAGTCTGCATCTCGGGCACAAAAAGAGAAGGCCAAAGGACAGTTTTCTTTCTTTGACGAAGGCTTTGCTCAAGGGCATTTTAAGGATACCGCAAATAACCAACATATGGTAAAAGAATGGCCTGAGCCGCAACTACTTGCTTTTGAAAAAGATATGCTGGGTTTTTATATTACAGGACACCCTCTGGCGCGTTATGCTAAACAGTTAAAGCGTTTTACTTCATCGTCAACTAGTAGGCTCCATGAGTATAAAGACCAGGATGAGATAAAGCTCGTAGGTTTGATTGCCAAAATTAAGCAGACCACCACCCGCGCAAAACAAGAGAAGATGGCCATCTTAAAATTAGAGGACTTAGAGGGTATCGTCGAAGCCCTGGTCTTTCCGCGTGTATATCAGAAAGTATACCGTTATATTCTACCAAGTACAGTGGTGCTGGTCAGAGGGAATTTAAATCTGCGTGAAGATACGCCCAAGATTATAGTTAATGACCTCTTGCCCATCGATGAAATTTATAAATTAATTTCTGCCTTAAATCTAAATCTTTCAGGTATCCGGGAAAATATCTTTGAGAGCTTAAAAGAATTATTAGCTTCCTCTCGCGGCAATATCCCCATCTATCTACATTTAGACACGCCTACCAAATCCAGAATCCAGTTAGTCGTAGGAGAAGGCCTTTACGTCTTGCCTTCCGAAAAATTAATCCAGGACATAGAAAATCTCTTAGGGGAAGACAGATTATCTTTGGTTATATAAAAAGGGACTGTCCCCGTTCGTCAATTTTAGAGGGATTGAAGGGGACTGTCCCTACTTTACGGTTGAGCGGGTCCTGTCTGGGGTGGGTTCGAGCAGGAGGAGACGGCGGTTGAGTTAAGATACACTTTAAGATTCTTCGGCACATTGCCTCAGAATCAAGCAAAGTTTTCATTAATGAAAACTTTGCTTGACATCGTAAATTTTTGGTATTATTATAGTTAAGTTCGCAGACGCCATTGACACTTTCGCTGTCAATGGCTATAATTTACGTTCACTCACTTCGTTCCGTAAATTATCTGCTCATTTAAGGAGGTGAAGAATGACCAAAAAAGATATTATTCTTAAAGTATCTGATGAAACTAACTTAAAACAGATAGATGTCAAGAAGGTTGTGCAAAAGGTTTTTGATTGTATTGTCGAGGCACTGACCAGGGGAGAAAAAATAGAACTGCGCAATTTCGGAGTCTTTAAGGTAAAGCAGAGAAAGGGCCGCACAGGTAGGAATCCTCGCACCAATCAGGTAATCCCTGTCCCACCGAGAAAGGTAGTAGTCTTTAAGGCTGGATTGGAAATGAAGCATAAGGTAAAATAAAAATAGACCCCCGATAATCTTAAGTTAACAACTACTTCTCTTTGCAGAAGTTAAGCATCTCAAGTTATGTTTAAAAAAATATCCGGGACAAAAGATATTTTGCCGCAAGAGGCAGCTTTATGGCACAAGCTCGAAGAGATAAGTCGCCACATCTTTTCTCTTTATAATTTTAAAGAGATTCGCGCGCCCCTAATTGAGGAAGCGTCTCTATTCAACCGTTCCTTGGGCCAATCTTCGGAGATTGTCCAGAAGCAGATGTTTCTGATTAAAAATAAAGAAGAAACTTACGCCCTTCGTCCCGAGGGCACTGCTTCTATTGTGCGTAGTTACCTCGAGAATAACCTGGATAAAACAAAAGGTTTTGTAAAACTTTACTACATCGGCCCGATGTTTAGGTTAGAGCGGCCACAGAAGGGACGCTTAAGACAGTTTCATCATATAGGTTGTGAGGCGATTGGCTCCCCTGAGCCGAATTTAGACGCAGAAATTATCTTTTTGGCAGATAACTTATTGCGTGCATTTTCAATAGAAGGTTATAAGATAAAAATTAATAGTTTAGGTTGCGCAAAGGATAAAAAAGCATTGGCTATCAACTTACATAATGCCCTTAAAGAGAAATTGACTGAGCTCTGTCCTGACTGTAAGGTTAGATTTAAAAAGAACACCTTAAGGATTCTGGATTGTAAAAATAATGCCTGTCAGCAGATACTTAAGAAGATAGATATTGCAGGCAGCTATCTTTGTCCTGATTGTAAGACGCATTTCGTAAAAGTAAGAGAAAGCCTGGATTCATTAAAAATAAACTATTTTCTAGCGCCTCTGCTTGTGCGCGGCCTGGATTATTATACCCGCACTGTCTTTGAGATTACGCATCAGGATTTAGGCGCTCAGGATGCCTTAGCTGCAGGCGGCAGATATGATAATTTAGTTAAGGAATTAGGCGGCCCGGATTTAGGGGCAATAGGATTTGCCTTCGGAGTGGAGAGATTATTATTGGCTGCAGGCTACAAGCTGCAGGCTGCAGGCGAAAAATTAGTTTATATAATCAGCTTGGGGGAGGCAGCTAAATTTGAAAGCGTTAAATTGTTAAATGACCTGCGTAAAAACGGAATTACCTGCGATACCGATTACGAAAATAAATCTCTCAAAGGTGCTCTGCGCACGGCAAATGACTTAGGTGCGCGATATGTATTAATTATCGGAGAAGATGAGCTTAAGAAGAATGTAGTAACCTTGAAAGACATGACCTCTGGAGAGCAGAAAGAAGTCAAGATAGAAGAAGTTTCTTCGGAATTAAAATGTTAAGAACCCATACCTGCGGCGAATTAACCGTTGCTGATGTTGGTAAAGAAGTTACCCTCTGCGGCTGGGTAGCCAGGCGCCGCGACCATGGGAAGATTATTTTTATTGATATCCGCGATAGATACGGCCTTACCCAGATTGTTTTTGGACCACAAGAATTTCCTGAGGCTTATAAGAAAGCCCAAGATTTAAGAAATGAGTTTGTTATTAGATTTAAAGGTTGCGTGATGGCTCGCCCTGCGGGTACTCTAAATCCTAATTTATCAACGGGTCAAATTGAAGTTCGTCCTCAAGAATTAGAAATTTTAAATCCCAGCCTCAACCTACCTTTTGAGATACAAGATGAGCTTGATGTTTCCGAAGATATACGGCTTAAATACCGTTATCTTGACTTAAGAAGAAAAAAGGTATTCAATAATTTTATCTTAAGGGGTAATCTTTATAAAGTCATGCGCAACTTTTTGGATACAAAAGGTTTTATTGAATGTGAAACGCCCATCCTTACCAAATCCACCCCAGAAGGGGCACGCGATTATTTAGTTCCCTCCAGGCTTAATCTTGGTCAGTTTTACGCCCTTCCCCAGTCACCGCAGTTATTCAAACAGATTTTTATGTGTTCTGGTATCGAAAGATACTATCAGATTGCCAGGTGTTTTCGTGACGAAGATTTGCGCGCTGACCGTCAGCCGGAATTTACCCAATTAGATTTAGAGATGTCTTTTGTGGATGAAGAAGATATTTTTTCTTTAACCGAAGAACTGATGCGCTTGATTTTGCAAGAAATGAAAGGCAGCGAAATTCAAATTCCTTTTCCTAGAATTACATTTAATGAAGCGCAAAAAAAATATGGCAGCGATAAACCTGATTTAAGAAAGGAAGAAAAAAGCGAATTTGCCTTTGTCTGGGTGGTTGATTTTCCGTTATTTAAGTACAACGAAGAGGAGAAGCGCTGGGAGAGCGAGCACCATCCTTTTACAGCTTGCCGTCAGGAAGACCTGGATATCCTGGAGAAAACGCCGGATAGAGTTAGGTCGCGTTCATATGATTTGGTGTTAAATGGCATGGAGATAGGTTCTGGCTCTATAAGGATACATGAGCAGCGATTACAGGAAAGGATTTTTAAGCTCATTGGTATAAACAAGAGTGAGGCGCATAAACGTTTTGGTTTTCTTTTAGAAGCCTTTCAATTTGGTGCGCCACCCCATGGCGGAATCGCCTTTGGGTTAGATAGATTATTAGCGATTTTGGCAGGCGAGGCAAGCATTAGAGAGGTAATAGCCTTTCCTAAAACGAGCGCAGCTTTTTGTCCATTAACCGGTGCGCCTTCAGATGTAGAAGAGAGACAGCTAAAGGAATTAGGATTAGTAGTAAAGAAAAAAGTTAAGGTTAAGAAGAGCGTTAAAAAAGGGAGGGCAAGATGAAAAGGCGGATTTTATTTTATCTGTTAGGGATATTCTCTGCGGCATTTATAGCATCGGGTTGTGTGGTAAGAACATATCCATTAACAAGAGAGAGGATTGACCAGGATTTAAATATGGGCAATCGCGGATATCTTAAGGGCCAGGCACCAGCTGTTTCGGAAAGAAAAACAACCCGCACTACTCAGGTTGTAGAGGTAGAAATACATTCACCTATAAGATTTGAAAGAATGCCGAAGACAAAGATTGAAGAAAAAGTTCCGAGTGAAAACACAGAAGATAAGTCCTTAACAGAAGGTAACCGTGGATATATAATGCAAAGCACTGAACCTAAGATAATTGAACCGGAAGGGGTTCCTAGTCCATCTATTGAAAAATATACCGTGAAAAAGAATGATACCTTACAGAAAATTTCTAAAAAGTTCTACGGTACAACGAAGAAATGGACAAAGATCTATGAGGCTAACAAGGATATCTTGAAAGGTCCTAATAAGCTTTATGTTGGGCAAGTCTTAAATATCACCCTCGAACCAGGGTTAAAAGAAACTCTGAAAGAAACCAAAGAAAACCTTAAATAACACGAATCCACACGAATAAAAGGCCGAATTATCACGAATTACGCGTGATAATTTGTGTAAATTCGTATGCAATTCGTGTTAATCCGTATTTATGGATAAAATAATTAAACTTCAAACCCATCAAGAGGCACAGACTCTTTTTGGCCTCCATGATGAAAATGTTAAGACAATAGAAAAAGAATTCAAGGTTAAGTTAACCATCCGTGGAGAGCATCTAAAGATAACTGGAACCGCCACTAATATCAAAAAGGCATCCAATCTTATCGAATATATATTAGAGGCACTGCGTTCTGGTTCGACAGGACTGGGTAGGCAAGATTTATCTTGCCTGATAGCAAATTTTAAGAATTCCGCAAAAAACACTTCTTTAGATATTCCTGAGCTAAGTGTCAGGCGCCTGTCTAGCGCTAAACTTATAGGACCAAAGACAAAAGGGCAGCTCGAATATGTAGAGGCAATAAAAAAATTTGATATTGTGTTTGGTATCGGACCTGCAGGCACTGGCAAGACTTATTTGGCTATGTTTTGTGCTGTAGAGGCCTTAAAAAAGCAGGAGGTGCGCAGGCTCATTCTTACCCGGCCGGCAATTGAGGCAGGAGAATCTTTGGGGTTCCTGCCAGGTGATATGTATGAAAAGATATCGCCGTATCTAAGACCCCTGTATGATGCGCTTTACGATATGATGGAGGCAGAGCGTATCGAAAAATATTTAGAAACCGGCACCATTGAGGTAGCGCCTTTAGCGTATATGAGGGGCAGAACCTTAAATGATGCCTTCATTATTTTGGATGAAGCACAGAATTGCACTGCTGAACAGATGAAGATGTTTTTAACGCGCCTGGGGTTTGATTCCAAGGTAGTGATTACTGGAGATATTACCCAAAGTGATTTACCTGATGGTAAACCTATAGGCTTGCTTCAGGCACAGGATATATTAAAGGCAATTGAGGGAATAAAATTTATTTATTTTACCGGCTCAGATGTAGTAAGACACGCGCTGGTGCAAAGGATTATTGAGGCATATGATAAAACAAATCGAGAAAAATAAACTAAAACTTATTTTTTGGGGCATATTAATTTTTCTAATCAGCTATATAGTCCGGCTTAATTTAGCCATTCCAATATTGTTGATTTGTTTAGCGTTCTATCTTAACCTTAGGCGCTTAAATGTAAAAAATCATAATCTATTAAACCTAACTCTGTTGTTTTTAATTATCTTTACTATCAGCTTTTCTTTAGCCAGGCAAAGACTACCGGTATACTACATACCATTTTCTGTGATACCAATGCTAGCAATATTATTATTTAATAACCTAGAGGTATCTTTGTTGCTCACTTTAGCTTCAGCAATTACAATTGCCTCCATTTCGCGCTATCCCTTAGAATTAATATTGCTATTTTTAATCAGCGGTATTTTAGCAGGTTTTCTTGCAGAGGGAGCGCGCAAGCGCACCACGATTATTCGTGCAGGATTTATTATCGGTATTATCCAGCTAATAACAGTAATTTTTACTGATCCTCTCCGGAAAGGATTTGCGCTGGATTCACTGTTTTTCCTTCTCAATGGCATTATTTCAGGCATTATAGTTTTAGGGGCTTTGCCTATCTTTGAATATCTTTTTAAGACGGTGACCAATATTAGCCTATTAGAGTTGGCCGATTTTCACCATCCACTTTTACAACGCATGATTCTAGAAGCACCCGGAACGTACCATCATAGTTTAGTGGTGGGTAATCTTTCTGAGACTGCCTGCGAGGGGGTTTGCGCCAATGCCTTATTGGCAAGGATAGGCTCGTATTACCACGATATAGGCAAAATCCAGAAACCGGAGTATTTTAGCGAGAATCAGGATATAAGGATTAGCAAACACGATACATTGTCACCCACAATGAGTAAGCTGGTAATTATGAATCATGTCAAGGAAGGCGTGGCGCTGGCTAAAAAATATAAACTCCAACCCCCGATCATAGATTTTATACTCAAGCATCACGGAGATAGCCTGGTGTATTATTTTTATCGTCGAGCACTTGAAGGCTTAGAAGAGGACGGGGTGGTAAAAGAAGAGGGCTTTCGCTATCCTGGACCACGGCCAGACACAAAAGAAGTGGCTATAGTGCTATTGGCAGACTCTGTAGAGGCAGCCACCCGTGCCTTAAAAGACCCTACCCCCACAAAAATTGAGGAATTGGTGCATAAGGTTATTAATAATAAATTTATTGACAGGCAGCTTGATGAATGTGATTTAACTTTAAAGGATTTAGAGAAGATCTCGGCTGTATTTATCCGCATATTAAGCGGTATATATCGTAGCCGCGTAACTTATCCCGAAGAGCAAAGTCGTGAAAATAACCATAAAAAATTTCCAAAAGAAAATTCCCGTCAATCCGAAAAGGATAAAAAAGACAATTCTTAACGTCCTATCGCAAGAAGAGGCCGGAAAAATTTCAGGCGAATTAACCATCTGTTTTGTAAATGACTTAAAGATTAAAGAGCTTAATTTAAAATACCGACATAAAAATAGCCCCACTGATGTTTTAGCTTTCGGTATGCTTAAACAAGGTAATTCAGGGCGCAAGTTTTTCGATATAATCATCTCTACAGATACGGCTATCCGCAATGCCCATCTTTTTAAAACCAGGCCTTTATATGAACTAAATCTATATGTAGTGCACGGCATATTGCATCTATTGGGGTATGCTGACCGTACGCCTAAACAAAGACAATTAATGCGGCAAAAGGAAAGGGAATATGTCCATACACAGAACTGAAGCGCTCGTTTTAAATAAACGCGACTTTCGCGAAACATCGCTTATAGTCGGATTCTATACGCGGGATTTCGGTAAACTCACCTGTATATTAAAGGGTATCAGAAAAGAGCCTACTAAGTTTGCCGCAAACCCAGAGCCGTTTTCTCATAATGAAATTATATTTTATAAGAAAAGAAATTCAGCGCTACATCTGGTAAGCCAATGTGACTCAAAAGATAATTTCGACACTATAAGGCGAAATATTCTTAAAGTCGCCATAGGTAGTTTTATGATGGACTTATTAGGTGCGCTTATGGCTGCGGAAGATAAAAATGAAGAGGTATTTGATTTAAGCCTAGCCTGCCTTAGGGAACTGGCAACTACCTATAATCCAGATAAGGTGATGACTATTTTTAAGATTAAGATGTTGGCCCTTTCAGGATTTAAGCCGCATTTTGATTCCTGCATTTCCTGCGCTGATAGGATTATGGGACAGTCAAAATTCAGTCTTAGCTTAGGAGGGTTACTCTGTCCCAGGTGCTACCAAAAAGACTTAAGCAGTCGTTCTATATTTCGTGGCACAGTAGCATCAATTTTGCATATTGAGAGGAATGATCTTAAAACCAATCTTAATTTAGGAATGAACCCACAGATTAAGAGAGAGCTTGAACTGATACTGAACTCATTTTTAAATTTCCATTTGGAAAGGGAGTTAAAATCCCAAAAAGTTTTGCATAAGTTGGCAGTTGCAGTATAAGGGAGGTTGTGATGAAAATTGTTATTGTTGGTCCGGGTGCGATGGGTTGTTTATTAGCTTCCTTTTTATCCAAGTCTAAAGAAGAAATTTGGTTTCTGGATAAGAATAAAGAACGCGCAAGCCACATTCACCATAACGGCATATCTATAGAAGGCATCTCCGGTTATTGGCAGACACCCATTAAAGCTACGGTGGACATAAAAGAAATCGGCCAGGCAGATTTAATCATTATTTGTGTCAAATCCTATGACACTAAAGAAGCAGTAATGCAGGCCAAGGCTTTGGTAAATGATAATACCAGAGTTTTGACGCTACAGAACGGCATCGGCAATATAGAGATTATCAGCGAAATTGTCGGTAGCGAGAAGGTCATCGGCGGGGTAACCAATCTGGGAGCAACGTTATTAGAAGTAGGTAAGGTCAGGCATGCAGGACACGGTGAGAGCGTGCTCGGACGCATAGACGGGAGAATTCCCGTAGAGTTGCGTTCTCTGCGCGAGATTTTCAATAAAGTAGGATTAGAGACCAGGATTTCGCGGGATATTAAAGGCCTTTTGTGGTCAAAATTAATTATCAATGTAGGTATTAACGCACTTACCGCTATTACCCGGCTGAATAATGGGAAGTTAATGGAGTTTGAGGGCACGCGTAAGATTTTAAGGGAGGCAGTTACTGAAGCTACGCGCATTGCTAAAAGAAAAAGAATAAAACTTATCTATGATGACCCCTTAGCAAAAGTGGAAGCAGTTTGCGAGGCAACAGCTACTAATGTATCCAGTATGCTGCAGGATGTCTTAAAAAAGAAACGCACGGAAATAGATTTTATCAATGGGGTAATTGTTCGCCAGGCACAGGAGCTGGGCATCCCAGCGCCAGTTAACTCGATACTGGTAGATTTGGTTAAGACAATCGAGGCAAGCTACAATTTAGCGGTAAGCTAGGGACTGTCCCCGACGCAGGCTATAACCGAAAACAGAAGGGGACTGTCCCTAAGTTTTAATGTGATATTTTGCTGCGGGCTTTGCTCGATTTTTAAATTTTAGGGTTTTTGCTGGAGCGTGCATTAGCAATTTTTTGGCCCAGCTATTTCGCGTGTCGGCGAGGAATTGCGACGAGCGAAGGTCTATCCGTAGGAAAGGCTACCCGTAGCGAGGAAGCAAACCGAAGCCGACGGCAAAAAATTGCAGCACGCGGAGGCAAAACCCTAAAATTAGAGAGAAGAAGACAGGACCCGCTAAATATAATAATATGCGTAAATATTCATTAATAATATTAGGAATTATCGTGATTATTGCGGTATCCTATTTTGCTTCGAGCTTAAATCAGGGGGTTTGTTTATTTAAGCCGAGCCTAAAAAAAGAATACCTGAATAAAGGTGCCCGGGCTCCAGTTATAAATGAAGCGTTGGAGTTGCTCAAGATCAGGAAGGATAAAGAAGCCTTGGTTATCTTTGATAAAATCCTGATTGACCAGCCGGATAATCTTGATGCCTCCTGGGGCAGGGCAGAGGTATTAAGAAGAACCCGCAATTACCGAGAAGCGCAAATTATATTAAACGAGATATTAAAGAAAAATCCCCAGCACGCTCCTTCCTTAATCAGCACTGCCTATATCGCATACAAGGATGACGAATTAAACCAGGCCCTGCAATTGATAAACCGAGCTTTAGAAAGCGGCTGTGCGGATAAAAATAATAAGGCTTTAGCCTATGTGATGTTAGGCACCATCAATAGCAGGCGTTCTGCGAAAGGCCTGCTTTTTAATAAAATAAAATATGGCACACAGATAAAGTCTCATTTTTTACGCGCTAAATCACTTGCGCCGGATTTACCTGAAGTGCATCTTAGTTTAGGGACATTCTATCTTTTAGCGCCGGCAATTTTTGGTAGGAACCTAGATAAAGCAAGAGAAGAATTAGAGCTTGCGGTAAAAATAGCTCCAGATTTCGCCACAGCTTGCGCACGTTTAGCCCAGTGCTATAAAAAGCAGGGCATTTATGATAAATATAACTTTTATATAGAACGTGCAAAGAATTTGGATCCTGGGAATGAGATTGTAAGAGAATTGAAAGAATAATAGAGATATGAAAAATTTAGAAATCGCACAAATATTCAGGGAAATTGCCAAAATATTAGAAATCAAAGGCGATAACCCTTTTAGAATCCGTGCCTATGAAAGGGCGGCACAGAATATCGAGGGCTTAACCGAAGACATAGAGAGTTTTATTAAAGAAGATACCCTTACCCAGATTCCGGGAATCGGAAAATACCTTGCAGATAAAATTAAAGAATTCAGCAAAAGCGGAAGATTAAAGGCATACGAAGACTTAAAAAAGAAGCTACCCGGAGGATTATTGGACTTACTCAATATTCCCTTTGTGGGGCCTAAAACTGCCAAACTATTATATGAAAAACTAAAAATAAAAAATATTTCTGGACTGGAAGCCGCAATAAGAAAGAATAAACTTCAGGGTATTTTTGGCATAAAAGAAAAAACCATAGGAAATATTTTAAAAGGAATCGAGATCCTTAAAAGGGGAAAAGAAAGGATGACCCTGGCTCGAGGCACGCTCATTGCGGAAGAGTTTGTAAGAGCCTTAGAAAGATTACCGGAAGTTAAAAAAATCTCCACTGCCGGGAGTTTGCGCCGCCAAAAGGAGACTGTCAGGGATATTGATATACTGGTGATTTCTGCTCAGCCCCAAAAGGTAATAGGTATTTTTACTAAAATACCGTCGGTAAAAGATATCTTGGCAGAAGGCGAAACAAAATCTTCGGTGCGCACAAAGGATGATGTTCAGATAGATTGCCGCGTAGTTGAAGAAAAATCTTTCGGAGCAGCGCTTTTGTATTTTACCGGCTCAAAAAATTTTAATATAAAGTTAAGGCAATTAGCAATAAGAAAAGGATTAAAGATAAATGAATACGGTGTTTTTTCCGCCAAAAAAATCGGCGGATTCGCCAAGAATCGTGGCGAAAAGAAGAATAAATTTATTGCAGGCAAAACTGAGCAAGAGATATTTAAGTTGTTAGGCTTAAGCTACGTTGAACCGGAGATGAGAGAGGATACCGGTGAAATTGAATTAGCGCTAAAAGGTAAACTCCCTGAATTGGTAGAACAGGGGGACCTAAAAGGCGACCTTCATGTGCATTCTACATACTCTGACGGTAGCAATAGTATAGAGGAGATTGTAGCTAGCTGCCGCAAAAGGGGATATTCTTATGTTGCTGTAACTGACCATTCGCAAAGCCTTAAGGTTGCGCATGGATTAAGCATTACGGATTTGAAAAAGAAGAAGCGCCAGATAGAGAGCCTAAATAAAAAACTAAAGGGCTTTAAGATTTTATATGGTACCGAGGTAGATATAGATTCCAATGGTAAAATAGATTATAGGGATGAGGTCCTGAAAGATTTTGACGTGGTAGTTGCAGCAATCCATAGCGGATTTAAACAATCCAAAGAGCAACTCACGAAAAGGATAATTAAGGCCTGCCGAAATAAATATGTGCATATTATCGCGCATCCTACAGGTAGGCTCTGGGGAACACGCGAGGCTTATGATATAGATTTGGATGAAATATTAAAGGTAGCTAAAGAAACAAATACCCATTTAGAGATAAATGCCTTTCCTGAAAGATTAGATTTAAATGACCTAAATGCTCATCGGGCAAAAGAAATGGGCGTAAAACTAGCTATAGGCACAGATGCGCACACAATTGGTCAATTAGAGACTGTTAAATTTGGCATTTCAGTTGCGCGCAGGGGTTGGCTCATAAAAGATGATGTGATTAATACGCTTGGAGTAGAGGATTTATTGAAAGTATTAAAAAAATGAAAACTTCCAGAAGTCAGAAGTCAGAAGTCAGAAGTCAGATTTTTCTGTTTTCTGTTTTCTGTTTTCTGTTTTCTGCATTGTGCGGTTGTCAGAATCAGCGTCTGTATAAAGAAACGCAGGTAATGATGGGCACTTTTGTGCAGGTAACCTCGCCGGAAAAAAGTGCTGCGGGGATCGTCTTTAGCGAAATAAAAAGGATTGAAGATTTATTAAGTAAATATAATCCGGATAGCGAGGTGTCAAGATTAAATAAACTGGGTAAGTTAAAAGTTAGTCCAGATACTTTTTATATTATAAAAAAGTCAAAAGAATTTTGTGAGATTAGCGATGGTGCATTTGATATAAGTGTTGGGCCGCTGGTGGATCTCTGGGGATTTACTGCTCAAAATTATTCTATACCCAAAGACGAAAAAATTAAAAATACCTTAAACCTTATAGGCTGCGATAAAATTATTTTAAAATATAACGATAATGTGGTAGAATTCAAAACTTCAGGAACAAAAATTGATTTAGGGGCGATTGCTAAAGGTTATGCATTGGATTGCGCAGTAAATAAATTAAAAGAAAGAGGGATAAAAAATTGTTTGATAAATGCAGGAGGCCAGGTATATGCCTTAGGAGAAAAATTCGGGCTGCCTTGGAAGGTAGCAATACGCAATCCCCGTAGCCTTAGGCTAGGAGAAATTTTAGCATTAAAGGATAGATCTATATCGACGTCGGGTGACTACGAACAATATTTTATTAAAGGTAATTTGCGCTTTTGCCATATATTGAATCCCAAAACAGGTTATCCGGCAGATTCAGGAATTGTATCAGTTACGGTTATTGCGCCTTCCGGCTTAACTGCCGACGCCTTATCTACAGCTATTTTTGTTCTGGGAAAAGGAAAGGGCATAGCATTAGCTAAGAAATTTCCTGGTACAGAAGTAAGAATAATCGAGAAAAAAGATGTTCAAAATAACCGGTAAAGAAGAATTAGCTAAAGATATTACTCAGATTACGGTCAGCGCTCCGATAATCGCGCAAAAAGCAAAAGCGGGCCAGTTTGTAGTTTTAATTTTAGATGAAAGAGGTGAACGTATACCTTTAACCTTGGCTGACTGGAATAAAGACAAAGAAACCATTACTTTAATATTTCAGAAGGTAGGTTTTAGCACCCAAAAATTGGGGACACTTAACATAGGTGATTCTATTACGCATATCCTTGGGCCCTTGGGCCACCCTACAGAGGTAAAGAATTTAGGTACGGTTGTCTGCATCGGTGGTGGAGTGGGAATTGCTGAGGTTTATCCTGTTTCGCGGGCTTTTAAAGAAGCGGGTAATCGAGTTATAGGCATAATCGGGGCGCGGAGCAAAGGTTTGTTGATCTTGGAAAATGAAATGCACAAGACCTGCGATGAATTATTCATTACCACCGACGATGGTTCTTATGGCCGCAAGGGTTTTGTTACTGATGTCTTAAGAGAATTATTTTCTGTGATTGAGAAATCAACCCATACTAAATATCCTGATTTAATTTATGCCATCGGCCCGGTTCCTATGATGAAGGCGGTTTCTCAAGTTACTAAAGAATACCAAATCAAGACTATAGTAAGCTTAAATCCTATAATGGTGGATGCTACAGGTATGTGCGGCTCCTGCCGTTGCACTGTGGCTGGTAAAACTGTATTTGGCTGTGTAGATGGCCCGGATTTTGAAGCTCACAAAATAGATTTTGAGGAATTAGAGGCAAGATTAAATTTATTTAGGGAACAAGAAAATAAATGTGTCCAAAGACAAACGAATTAAAAGGTAATGGAACTAAAACCAATGGCAATTGCAACCCACAGGTATTGGATTTTGATTATGTAAGTTGTCCTGCAGAAGTCCTTTTTGAAAAACTAAAGACTTCCGAAAAAGGCCTATCGGAACAGGAGGCACGCAGGCGCCTTGAAGAATATGGTTTGAATGAACCTGCCAAGAAAAAGAAAAGAACCATCCTTGTCCAAATCCTTTCCAAATTTATTAATCCATTAGTCGTAGTCCTTCTTATTATCGCCGCTTTTTCCATGTTTTTTGGCGAAAAGCTCAGCGCACTTTTAGTTTCTTTAATGGCTATCATGAGCGTTGTGCTTTCATTTGTGCAGGAATACCGTGCAGGCAGGGAGGCAGAGAAGCTGAGCGAAATGGTGCGCGCAACTGCCACAGTTTACCGTAATGGAAAGTCCAAAGAAATAAAAATGAAAGAGATTGTTCCCGGGGATATTGTAGATTTATTTGCCGGAGATATGATCCCTGCAGACTTAAGAATTATAACTTGCAAAGACCTGTTTATCAACCAGGCATCTTTAACCGGAGAATCATTTCCGATAGAAAAGGTAGCTGAGCCGATACAGAGTAAAAATGGACCGGCTTCGGAACTACGCAATCTTGCTTTTATGGGTTCCAGCGTTGTTAGTGGCACTGCCTTGGGAGTGGTGATTAAGACCGGCATCTCTACCCAGTTTGGCGAACTTTCACGAAAACTTACCACGATGAGGATTGAAACTAGCTTTGATAAAGGAATATATAAGTTTACCTGGCTAATGATTCGCGCCATGCTCTTTATGGTTTTGTTTATCTTTACTATCAATGCTATTCGCCACCGTAATTTTATTGAGTCTCTGCTCTTTTCATTGGGAGTCGCCGTTGGCCTGACCCCTGAGATGCTCCCAATGATAGTAGCTATAAATCTTTCTAAGGGCGCTATCGCGATGTCCAAGAAACAAGTTATTGTCAAACGCTTAAACTCTATCCAGAATCTGGGCGCGATGGATGTTATCTGCACTGATAAAACCGGGACATTGACTTTAGATAAGATAGTCTTAGAGAAACACTGTGATGTGGTCAGAAAGGAAGATGATGATGTCTTACAATATGCCTATCTAAATAGTTTTTATCAGACTGGTTTAAAGAATCTTTTAGACAGGGCAATCCTTAAGCATGAAAAGTTTTCGGCTAAACAATTTAAAAAAATTGATGAAATACCTTTTGATTTCTCAAGAAAAATAATGTCTGTGGTTGTGGGGATGGATGGCAAACACAGGATTATCTCTAAAGGGGCCCCAGAAGAGATATTTAAGAGGTGCACGAAATACGAGTTAGACGGCGAAATATTGGATATGGAGGAGCTTATACTTTCAGATTTAAAAGAAGAATACGATAACTTAAGCGCAGAGGGTTTTAGGGTTTTGGCTACAGCCTATAAAGATATAGATAATAAAAAGGAAATATATTCTAAAGATGATGAGAGGGATTTGATTCTTAAAGGTTACGTTGCGTTTCTCGACCCGCCAAAGCCTACAGCAAAAAGGGCGATACAGGCACTGGAGAAACTCGGCATAGAATTTAAGGTCCTCACAGGCGATAATGAGCTGGTTACTAAAAAGATCTGTAGCGAGGTCGGTCTTGATGTTAAAGAGCTGGTTACAGGCGAACAGGTGGATAAATTAGACGATAAAGACTTACGAGAATTAGTTAAGACTACCGATGTATTTGCGCGGCTTTCACCGTTACAAAAGGAAAGAATAATCCGCGCCCTGCATGAAAATAAACATATTGTGGGTTACTTGGGGGATGGGATAAACGACGCCCTGGCTTTAAAAACTTCGGATGTGGGGATATCGGTGAACAACGCCGTAGATATTGCCAAGGAGTCAGCGGATATTATCCTGCTTAAGAAGAGCCTGATGGTGCTTGAGGATGGTGTTGCTGAGGGTAGGAAGACCTTCGGCAATATCGTCAAATATATTAAGATGGGCTCAAGTTCAAACTTTGGAAATATGTTTAGTATGACCGGGGGAAGTATCTTCTTGCCTTTTTTACCGATGTTACCGATACAGATACTTTTAAATAATTTTCTTTACGATGTATCGCAAATCGCTATCCCCACCGATGAGGTGGATAGAGATTATCTGACGAAGCCGCGGCCGTGGAATGTCGGGTATATCAAGAAATTTATGGTTATTATCGGCCCGATTAGTTCGATATACGACTTCCTGACTTACGGGGTTATGCTATTCGTTTTTCATGCCTCACCACAATTATTCCATACTGGATGGTTTATAGAATCACTCTGTACCCAGACTCTAGTTATATATGTGATCCGCACAGGAAAGATTCCTTTTCTTGAAAGCAGGCCAAGCAGGTTCTTGATTCTAACTTCGATTTTGATAGTCGCAACAGGGATATTTATCCCATTTTCTGCTCTGGCTCGACCTTTTGGATTTGTGGCTCCGCCGCCTTTATATTTCGTTGTGTTATTTTTTATGGTCATTACCTACCTGCTGTTGGTTCAGGTAGTCAAGGTTTGGTTTATTAGAAGATATGGTTATGATTAAAGCGCGCCAAAAGACTGCACAGCAAAGCGCTGAAGAACGCATTAAAAACTTCTTTGAAGTCGCTCTGGGTTTTTCTAAAGAGCAGGCAGAAAAGGAGGCGAGCCGTTGTCTCCAATGTAAGACACCTGTCTGTGTAAAAGGTTGCCCTGTCCAGATAGATATACCCGTTTTTATAAAATTAATTAAAGAAGGTAAGCGTAAAGAGGCGCTGGAGAAAATTAAGGAAAAAAATAATTTGCCTGCTGTCTGCGGCAGGGTCTGCCCTCAGGAGGACCAGTGCGAGGCAGTGTGTGTTCTGAACAAGAAAAAGATTCCTATTAACCCCGTTAGAAATACCAAGGCTATCAGAGAGATAAACAAGATTTCTAACGGGGTAAATATCGGTGCGCTGGAAAGATATGCAGCGGATTATGAATTAGTTAGTCCGTTGCCCGTTAGACAGAACAGGAAATTATTGGCTAAAGTTGCAGTTGTTGGTTCTGGGCCGGCAGGATTAACCTGCGCAGCGGATTTAGCCAAGATGGGTTACGCAGTAGTTTTGTTTGAGTCTTTGCATTTACCAGGCGGGGTGCTGGTGTACGGTATCCCCGAATTCAGATTACCTAAAAAAATTGTCCGGAATGAAGTGGAATATATAAAAAGCTTGGGTGTGGATATAAAAACAGATACCCTTATTGGCAATACCTATACCATTGAGGAATTATTCAACGCAGGATTTAAGGCTATATTTATCGCAGTAGGAGCAGGCCTGCCGCAATTTTTAGGCATTCTGGGTGAAAATTTAAACCGCGTTTATTCTGCCAATGAGTTTTTAACGCGCGTAAACCTGATGCGGGCATATAAATTCCCAGAATATGCCACGCCGATTAATATAGGTAAAAAGGTAGCGGTTATTGGCGGCGGTAATGTTGCCCTTGACTGCGCCAGGGTTAGCCTTAGGTTGGAGAACAATGGTTTGGCTTCCGATAGCCAAAGCCATCGGCTGGGAAGAGAAGTGGTATTGGTATATCGCCGGACAGAAAAAGAAATGCCCGGCCGCATTGAAGAGGTAGAAAATGCCAAGCAGGAGGGAGTGGTTTTTAAAATTTTAACTCAACCCGTAAAAATCATTGGGGATAATAAAGGATTTGTAAAAGGCTTAGAATGTATTAAAATGGAATTAGGCTCGCCAGATGAATCTGGCAGGAGAAGGCCTATCCCGGTAAAAAATTCTAATTTTATTTTAGATGTAGACCCCGTTAGAAATTCTCAATCTCATAAAAAAACAAATATTTCTAACGGGGTAGATACGGTTATTGTGGCTATCGGGCAGAGGCCCAATCCATTATTACCTAAGGTTACCAGTGGTCTTAAAACCAATGAAGACGGGACAATTGCTGTAGATAAAAATTTTATGACTTCTCTATCCGGGGTCTTTGCAGGAGGAGATATTATTACCGGAGCAGACACGGTTATTTCGGCAATGGGAGCAGGGAAGAAAGCAGCTGTCCAGATAGATAAATATATAAGAGGTCAAAATGGAAAATGATAAGATTACGGTAAAGGATATTTTGTTACTGAAGAATAAACGTAAAATAACTATGCTCACCGCTTACGATTACCCCCTGGCGTCTTTGGAGGATAGGGCTGGTATTGATATGATTTTAGTGGGTGACTCTCTGGCAAATGTGGTTTTAGGACTGGATTCCACAACCAAGGTAGGAATGACTGAGATGATTCATCACGCGAAGAGCGTTACACGGGCAGTTAAACGCGCCTTGGTAATTGGCGATATGCCTTATGATTCGTATCAGGTGAATCCAGAAGAGTCTGTAAAGAATGCCGCAAGATTTATTGAGGAAGCAAAATGCGATGCAGTAAAATTAGAGTGGTTTGATAAATGCTTAGAGGTAAGCGGAGAAATTATTCAGGCAGGCATTCCTGTAATGGGCCATATTGGCCTTACCCCGCAGACCGCAGAAAAAAAGGGTGGTTTTAAAGTGCAAGGCAGGGATGCACAGGCAGCCCAGCGGCTAATCGAACAGGCGATAAAATTGGAAAAACTGGGTTGTTTTTCCATTGTTCTTGAGTGCGTGCCGGATAAAATTGCCGAATTGATTACCAAGAAATTAAAAATCCCTACCATTGGCATTGGCGCGGGTATGCATTGCGACGGCCAGGTTCTGGTTGTCCATGACCTCCTCGGGCTTTTTGAGCGTTTTACTCCTAAATTCGTAAAAAAATATATCAATCTATCGCCTTTAATCAGTAAGGCGATTGAAGAGTTTATCTTAGAGGTAATCCAGGGCAAATTCCCTACCCGAGAGCACAGTTTTACTATAAGGGAAGAGGAACTTAAGAAATTAGGATGAAGAAATGATGAAAAAGAAGAATACATTTACTAAGTATATTTCAATCGCCATTATTTTACTAGTCGGTACTCTCTTTGTGGCTAAATTTGGCGGACCATCTCTTTTAAAGTTATATGTTGAAGCCGGTATCGGCACCTGCCAAAAGATACCTGTATTATGCATGACGCCAACACCGGAAATAATCTCTCCTGAAATTGAAAAGGAATATACCGCAGAGTTACTGACATACGAATTCCCTACAATGTCAATTAAGCTGCCAAAAGATTTTACGGTAATCCAAGAAAGGATAAAAAAGGTTTATTATAAAAGAAATAAGCGCCAGCATCAGGGAAATGTTGTTTATCTTTTGCATAAAGGGCCGAACTTTTTTATAAATTTATTTCCCCAGTTAACAAAACAGGGGATAAAAGATAATTACGAATTCATAAAACGCACAATGTATGCCGATTTAAAGGGCATCAAAAACCTAACTGATGCCTTCTTTGTAATTATGAAGGGAATCTTTATTCCTGACCTGGGCGATCTAAAGGATGTAAAAATGGCGCAATTTAAGCTCACTGACAGGAGGGGCTTTATTAATTATAACTTTACTGCGTCAGGCAACTATTTTGACTGTAATATAATGGATAATGCGGGAAATTTCTTCAAGATATATATAAAAGACAAAGGTGCCAGTTTAAATTTAGATAAGCTCCTGGCGATTCTCTCAAGTGTAAAAGCGATAGGGGAGTCTCCTCAGTGAATTCGCTTGACTTTTCGCTTAATCTGCGTTAAAAATTAGTGAACACATAAGTTATGGAGCCTGCTATTAGAGGTGTGCGACATAACTTATTATGTGAACTAATCCCGAGTCACCGTCAAATAAAATTTAGTGACGAGGGATCCCTCGTCCGCCTTCGGCGAACTCGGGATAAATTCGCGCAATAACTTACTCATATCTTCGGTGTTCGTAAGTTATGCGCTCATTTAAATTATGCCTGAAAATTTGATGGATAAGGTAGTTTCGTTATGTAAACGCCGGGGCTTTATTTTCCAGTCATCTGAAATTTACGGTGGCCTTGCCAACACCTGGGATTATGGCCCTTATGGCGTGGAATTAAAAAATAATGTTAAACGCGCCTGGTGGAAGTCTGTAGTTTATGAGCGCGATGATATCTTTGGCATGGATTCTAGCATACTTATGCATCCGAAGGTGTGGGAAGCATCAGGCCATGTGAAGAGCTTCTTTGATTTAAAAAGCGACTGTAAATCCTGCAAAAAGCGGTTTAAGGCAGCGGATTTAAAGGATAAAAACAAATGCCCTGAATGCGGTGGACAGTTAACTGAAAGCAGACCTTTTAATTTAATGCTCCAAAGTCATCTTGGCGCAGTTGAGGATGAGGCAAGCCAGATTTATCTTAGGCCTGAAACTGCCCAGGGTATGTTCGTAAATTTCTTAAATATCCTGGACTCAAAACACCCAAAGCTTCCCTTTGGCCTGGCGCAAATTGGCAAGGCTTTTCGCAATGAAGTTACTCCCGGGAATTTTACCTTTCGCACCCGCGAATTTGAGCAGATGGAAATAGAATATTTTGTTGCGCCTAAAGAGGCAGATAAAACCTTGGATGAATGGATTGAATACCGCTTTAACTGGTATATTGATTTAGGGATAAATCAATATAATTTAAGGAAGCGGCCGCATACCAAGGATGAGTTGGCTCACTATGCTAAAGCCTGCACGGATATAGAATATAATTTTCCGTTCGGTTGGAGCGAATTGGAGGGAATTGCCAACCGCACAGACTTTGATTTAAGAGAGCATGCAAAAACTAGCGGTAAAGACCTGCAATACTTCGACGATGTTAAAAAAGAAAGATTCTATCCTTATATTATTGAGCCTTCCGGAGGAATAGATAGGAGCGTATTGGCGTTTTTAGTGGATGCCTATTACGAGGAAAAGGTCAAGGATGACCTACGGGTAGTGCTAAAATTTCATAAGGACTTAGCGCCGACAAAAGTGGCGGTGCTGCCCCTTTTAAGAAATCGTCCAGAGCTCGTAGAATTAGCCAAAAAAATAGCAGGAGATTTAAAGAAGTCTTTTATTACTGTTTACGATGATACAGGCGCCATTGGTAAACTTTATCGCAGGCAGGATGAAGTAGGTACGCTCTACTGCGTCACCGTAGATGTGCAGTCGTTGGAGGATAGACAGGTGACTGTGCGCGACAGGGACACGATGCAGCAGGAGCGCATCAGTATTGACAGGCTTAGAGACTATCTCGCAGAAAAACTGTAACCGTTTCTAATTCTAATCTCAAAACGTTTCTAAATCTGATCTCAGAACTGTTTTCCGATTGAATTTAGAAACGCTTTAGCTTTAAATTTAGAAACGTTTTCCAATTGGGTTTAGAAACGATTTAGAATAAAAAGAAGAGGAGGGTTTTAAAAGGAATGAGCAGAAAATACGTCTACTTCTTTGGCGGTGGTAAGGCAGATGGAAATGAAAGTATGAAGAATCTCCTGGGTGGTAAAGGCGCTAATTTGGCTGAGATGGCTGGCCATAAAGATTTAAGACTTCCTGTGCCGCCGGGTTTTACAATTACCACCGAGGTTTGTGCATATTATTATAAAAATAATAAGACTTATCCTGAAGGTTTAAAAGAGGAAGCCAGGAAGGCATTGGAGAAAGTAGAGAAATTAATGGGTAAAAAATTCGCTGACCCCCACGACCCGCTTCTGGTTTCTGTGCGTTCTGGCGCCCGGCGTTCCATGCCTGGAATGATGGAAACAGTCCTGAATATCGGCCTGACCGAAAAGACTATACCTGGCTTGATAAAGGCAAGTGGCGGTAACAGCCGCTTTGTCTATGATGCTTATCGTCGGTTGATTATGATGTATTCTGACGTAGTCATGGAAAAGGCTCAAGGCATAGAGCCAAAAGACGACGAATCCGGCATACGCAAGCAGCTGGAAAGAATTATGCAACAGATGAAAAAAGAAAATGGTTACTCTTCTGATACGGATTTAAGAGTGGAGGACCTCAAAAAACTCTGCGCTTTATTTAAAGATAAGATTAAGGAGGTCCTGAAAAAACAATTTCCCGAATCACCAGACGAACAATTATGGGGTGGCATCGGTGCAGTATTTGCTTCTTGGAATGGCAAGCGCGCAGTCAGTTACAGAAGGATCGAAGGCATACCTGATGAATGGGGCACAGCAGTTACAGTGCAGGCCATGGTCTTTGGTAATATGGGCGAAACTTGCGCTACCGGTGTTGCCTTTACCCGTAATCCCGGAAACGGCGAGAATAAATTCTACGGTGAATATTTAATCAACGCCCAGGGAGAAGATGTGGTGGCTGGCATTCGCACCCCTGCGCCGATAAACGAATACTCAAAATCAGAGCACAATAAAGATTTATTGACTTTGGAAAAAGCCATGCCTGCTATTTACAAAGAGCTATTTAATATCCAGAAACGCCTGGAAAGACACTACCGCGATATGCAGGATATTGAGTTTACCATTGAAAAGGGCCGCTTGTTTATGCTGCAGTGCCGAGTGGGAAAACGTAATGGCCCGGCAGCAGTGCGGATGTGTATGGAAATGTTAAAAGAAAAACTGATCAAAAAAGAAGAAGCAATAATGCGCGTGACCCCCAGCCAGTTGGATGAACTACTCCACCCTATAATTGACCCCAAAATAGAATTAACTCACAGGCCTTTAGCTAAAGGTCTGCCTGCAGGCCCGGGTGGCGCCAGCGGTCAAATAGTCTTTTCGGCAAATGCTGCTGTGGAAAGGGCGAGAGAAGGAAAAAAGGTAATTCTGGTGCGCGAAGAAACTAACCCCGAAGATGTAGAAGGCATGCGTGCAGCTGTAGCGATTTTAACCGCTAGAGGAGGGATGACTTCTCATGCAGCATTAGTAGCCAGAGGCTGGGGTAAGTGCTGCATTGTGGGCTGCGCAAACCTGCACATCGATTATGATAAGAAAGAACTTTTTATAGACGGTAAAACTCTCAAAGAAGGCGATTGGCTTACCTTAAACGGCACCAAAGGCAATGTCTATGAAGGTAAATTACCAATGATGGATGTAAGTGAAGAAAATAAGATTTTAATGGATTTCCTTAAATCTTGCGATGCCATAAAGAAACTGGGTATCCGCACCAATGCCGATACGCCTGAGGATGCCAGAAAAGCCAGGCTCTTTGGCGCTGAAGGCATCGGCCTGTTTAGAACCGAGCATATGTTTTACGGCAAGGGTGCGGATGAGCCGCTTTTCTTGTTGCGTAAGATGATTGTCTCAAAGACTGAAGAGGAGAGAAAAAAAGCGCTGGAGGAATTGTTCCCTTATGTCAAAAAAGATATTAAAGGAACGTTAGAGGCAATGGATGGCCTGCCAGTAGTAATCCGGCTGCTTGATCCTCCTTTACATGAATTTGTGCCGCGCGAAGATGCTAAATTAGAGCAGTTAGCCCGCGATTTAAATATCAGCAGGGAGGAGTTATCTAAACGTGCCGAGGGTCTGCATGAATCCAACCCCATGATGGGCCATCGCGGGGTGCGTTTAGGCGTGACCTATCCTGAAGTCAGCGCCATGCAGATACGCGCGATATTTGAGGCAGCCGCAGAGTTATTGCAAGAAGGAAAACACCCTTATCCTGAAATAATGATTCCTGTGGTCTGCGATGTTAAAGAATTAAATGACCAGTTAGCTATTACTAAAAAAGTCTATCACGAGATTTTGGCAAAATATAACCTTAAAAAAATCAAACATATGTTTGGCACTATGATTGAGATTCCGCGCGCCTCCATCGTCGCAGATAAATTAGCGCAGGTCGCAGAATTTTTCTCATTCGGCACGAATGATTTGACCCAGATGGGTTTTGGTTTTTCCCGCGATGACATTGGTAGTTTTTTGCCTGATTACATCAAAAAAGGCATACTGCCGGAGGACCCCTTCCAGAGCATTGACCAGGAAGGTATCGGCGAGCTGATTAAGATAGGTATTGAGCGCGGGCGTAAGGGCCGTGGTGACCTGGAAGTAGGTATCTGTGGCGAGCACGGAGGAGAGCCGCGTTCAGTAGAGTTCTGTCATCGCGTAGGAATGGATTATGTGAGCTGTTCGCCTTTTAGAGTGCCGATTGCAAAATTAGCAGCAGCCCAAGCCGTATTGAAAGATAGAATAAAGAAGTAACCAGAAACCAGAGCACAGAAACCAGAAAAATCTTCTTCTGTACTCTGTAATCTGGTTTCTCCCGAGCGAAGCGAGGGACGGATGGAAGCTCTAAAAACATATTTAAAAGAAATAAGAAACATCCCTCTATTGACCGCTGAGCAAGAGATAAACTTGAGCAGGAGGATAAGGCGAGGCGATGAACAGGCGCGTAAACAGATGATTCGTTCCAACCTGCGTCTGGTAATTAACATTGCCAAGCGCTATATTCATTTAGGCATACCGCTTTTAGATTTAATTGAAGAAGGCAATCTTGGCCTGATGAAGGCAGTGGATAAGTTTAATCACAGAAAAGGATACCGTTTTTCCACCTACGCTGCCTGGTGGATTAGGCAGGGCATTACGCGTTCGATATCAGAACAAGGAAGAATGATCCGCGTGCCTGTATATATGAATGAACTTATTACGAAATGGAAGAAGAAGAAAGAACGGCTAACCCAAAAATTAAACCGCATACCTTCTGAACAGGAGATTGCCAAATCCTTAAAGCTGCCCAAAGATAAAATGGAGCAGATAAATTTTTGGATGTCCACCTCAACCTCTTCGTTAGAGGCGCCTGTGGGAGAAGAAAGCGATATCCAGGTTTCCGATTTAATTGAAGACGAAACTGCTCAATCGCCGGATGCAGGAATAAAGCGTCTTTTAGATAGGGAAAGGATAGGCAATCTTTTGGGGATAATGACAGAAAGAGAAAGAAAGATTTTAGATATGCGTTTTGGCTTGGTAGATTCCAAACCTCAGACCCTGGCACAGGTGGCAAAAAAATTGGGTGTCTCGCGCGAAAGGATACGTCAGATAGAGGAAGTGGCTTTGAAAAAATTAAGAAAATTAGTCGAACATCACGAAAAAGAGATATGAAAATTAATTTAAAGACAAGTATTAGAAATATCCCGGATTTTCCCAAGGCAGGGATCTTATTTAGGGATATTACTACTCTGCTCAAGGACAAACAGGCATTTAGGCAGGCGGTAGATGGTTTAAGCAATAGATATAAGAATAAAAAGATAGATGTAGTGGTAGCGGTTGAGGCTAGGGGTTTTATTTTAGGCGGGGCAATAGCGCATAAATTAAAGGCGGGATTTGTGCCAGTACGCAAAAAAGGCAAGCTTCCCTGGAAAACAAGTTCAGTAACTTATAATTTGGAATACGGCACAGATACCTTAGAGATGCATCAGGACGCCATAAGCTTAAGGGATAAAGTTTTAATTGTGGATGACCTCCTGGCTACTGGCGGCACGGTAAGAGCAGTAACCGAATTAGTAAAACAGTTAGGCGGAAAAATCGTAGGCATTGCCTTCCTTATTGAGCTGACTGATTTAAAAGGCAAAGACAAACTAAAAGATTATCCGGTTTATTCGTTGATAAAATATTGATTTAGTTGTCAGTTTTTAGTTCTCAGATAAAAAATGCGCCTGTAGCTCATTTGGATAGAGCGGGGCTCTCCTAAGGCCTAGGCGGGTGGTTCGAATCCACTCAGGCGCATATAATGTCTCCAAATCAACTTTGAGTAGCTGGCTCAAAGATATTGAATTAACCGCTGAACAAAAAGGCAGGTTAAGCAGATTACAGGCAACTGCTTATTTGGGAGCTAAGAAGAATCAAGCAAAATGCATAGCTCATCATAATGAAATAAGGGAAGTTGCTAAAAAAGAAATTGCTCCTTTAATTAATAATTCTTTCTTTGTTTCTGGTTTAATGCTTTATTGGGCTGAAGGAGATAAACGCTCCGGTAGGTTGCAATTTAGTAATTCCGATCCAGAGATGATAAGATTAATGATGAAATGGTTTAGAGAATTCTGTAAAGTTCCAGAAGAAAAGTTTAAAATAGGACTTTTTATTCATACCCTACATGTTAGAGCGGACTGTCTTGAATTTTGGAGCCGAGTTACTTCATTGCCGATTAATCAGTTTAATAAGCCATATATAAAACCCACAATTTTTAGTAACAGAAAAAATAAATTATACGAAGGTACTTGTGTAATAAAGATTCATAATAAAGATTTGTTCTCTAGAATTCTTGGTTGGTTAGAAGGATTCAAAAAATATTTTTCTAAAACAGATAATAGAGGATAGTATGTATAACCTCCACAGTCACTCATTATTAAGCGACGGATGTTTGCTTCCTTCCGAGGTAGCGGTGCGCTATATGGTTGCTGGCTATCGGGCAATCGCTATTACTGACCATGCGGATTACAGCAATATTGAATCGGTAGTCCGGGCAATTTTAGAATTCACTCAGCATTGGCCAAGAGAGGGGAAGCTTAAAGTCCTGCCAGGAATAGAATTAACCCATCTGCCTTTAAATCAATTTAAACCTTTAGCTAAATATGCGCGCAGGCAGGGTATTAAAGTTATTATTGGGCATGGCGAAACACAAGTTGAGCCGGTAATAAAGGGGACTAACCGCGCTGCGTTAGAGGCAGATATTGATATCTTAGCGCATCCGGGCAAAATTTGCGATAGCGATTGTCTTATAGCCAAGAAGAAAAATATTTTTTTAGAGATAACTAGCCGCCTCGGCCATCGCGATACAAATCGCCATATCGCAACTTGCGCTTTAAAATTAGGGGTGCGATTAATTTTAAATACTGATAGCCATATGCCTGAAGATATAATAGGCCCCAATGAATTGATGGATGTGGCACGTAAGAGCGGTTTGAATCCTAAGGCGATAAATAAAATTTTTCAGGATGTAGGTAAATTTCTAAAAGAGAAGGAGGATAGATGAAAACCAAAATATTCGTTATTGCGTTATTATCTTTTGCTGCCATCGCCTTTTCTGGCTGCGCTATGCTTTCTAAAAAAGAAGGCCCCCCGACCAGAGCCCCAAGTTTATTAGAACCTTCGCTTACCTTAAAATTTAGCGATGTGCCGGTTCCGGCGGGTTTTAAATTCTTAGCCCAAGATTCTTATTCTTTTGAAAGTGCTGGCGTGCGCGTAGGGGTATTAAAATATAAAGGCAGGGCCAATCCCGACTTAGTAGTTAACTTTTATAAAGAACAGATGCCGATGTATAACTGGAATTTGTTAAATATTGTAGAATACGGCGAGAGCCTGTTGAACTTTGAGCGGGAAAATGAAAGCTGTATTATAGGCTTATTAGCAAAAGGAAGGACTGTTACCATTACGGTCTCTGTGGGGCCAAAAGCCCAGATAGTGCCCAGAAGAGCCAGAGAGCCGATTAAATAAAATCTCTAAAAACTATTTTATGATTACACAGATTTAAAGGCATAGATTACACAGATTAACCCAAAAGATTTAATCTTGTAATCTGTTTTTTAAAAAATCTGTGTAATCAGTGGTCTCCGTAATTAAACTTTAAGACCGCAAAAAATACTTGACAAACAACGGGTTATATGATAAAAAGAAGCAAATTAGGATATACCATTGGAGATGACTTTAATTTCAGGCGAAAAAGGAGGTGGGGATAAAAACAGCCTAAAGTCAGCCAAAATCCAGTGATATACATATACATATAGCAATTACCTAGGATAAAACTTTAAACCTAGTTGAATATATCCTTGTGTTATTTCTTTTCTATTAAGATTAAGGAGGTTAAACAAAATGAGTAAACGTTTAATATTAATTCTGGCCCTGGCGTTTGTGGTAGGCATTGCCTGTGCCGCATACGCAGAGGTGCAGAATGTCAAGGTAAGCGGTGATATTACTGCTTACGGCGTCGCTCGCGACAACCTTGACTTGGCAAAAGAAAGACCTACAGCTCCAGCTGAGCCAGGTGATGGAACAAACAACCAGATAATCAAGAGCGATAAGATAGCTAATGCAATATCTATTGTGCGGGTCAGGGTGGATGCAGACCTCACAGATAATGTATCAACCACGGTTAGGTTGATTAATGAGAGGGTATGGGGCTCTGAATATACTACCATTGATACCAACGGTTCAACTGAGATTGATCTCGATTTAGCCTATGCTACTATGAAAGAGTTCCTCTATTCTCCCTTAACCCTAACATTAGGCCGCCAGGAATTGCATTTTGGCAATGACTTTATTGTTGGCGACCCTGATACCAATGGGGTTGCGTTAGGGAGTGCCCTTCCGTTAAACGAACAAGATTTAAGCGCAAGAAAGGCATTTGATGCAGTGAGGGCGACCCTGAATTATGACCCATTGGTAATGGATTTGGTCTGGGCAAAGGTCTCTGAGGGAACCAACACCTTAAATGATGATACAACTCTTCTGGGTGTTAACGCTAATTACGCCCTGGATAAACAGACAAACTTAGAAGGTTATTTCTTCGGCAAGATCAAAGATGGAGCTGCTACCAAGGCAAACACTGCTTCTATCACTGACAATGTCAACAAAGCCGACAAGGTCTTTACGCTTGGCGGTAAGGTGCGCAATACTACCCTGAAGAATACCACCTTAAGTTTAGAGTCTGCTTACCAATTTGGAACCTATAATCCAGCCTTTGATATCAATTCTAATTTAAATCTCGCACCGCTATATTCCAACACTGCCCCGCGCAGCGCCTGGGCATTAGAAGCTATGGCTACTTATGATTTAAAAGACATAGCTCGTATTGGAAAATACTCACCTTCCCTTACTGGTATGTATATCTATCTCTCAGGTGAGGATCCCCAGCAAAAGCATGGAAGTGATACCTATCATGGCTGGGATGGAATGTATGAGAATCAAACAGCTGGTCATTTGGCCAATGCTATTATGGGCTTTACCAATAGCCAGATTGTAGGTTTAAATGGTAAGATGAAACCAATGGAAGACCTAACCTTAAATGTAGAGTATTATTACTATTGGTTAGTTAAAGGTTATACAAATAATACAGTTACTAATCTCGTCAATTTGAAGGGTATAGCCGGTGCTCCTACCTATGTGATGAGCAACAATAAACACCTCGGACAAGAAATAGATGCCAAACTTACCTATGATTATACTGAAGATGTCCAGTTTGGGCTCTTGGCCGGCGTGTTTCTCCCTGGTGCTGCATTTGTAGATAGGGAGGATCGCACTACTAGCACTGGAAAAAGTCCAGCTTCAGAAGTCATTGGTTCTATGAAAGTAACTTTCTAAGACAGCTTATGTAAGAATAGAAAAACCCTCGCAGGAGCGAATCCTGCGGGGGTTTTTTTATAACTATGTTATATCTCGCCTTTATCTTCCATATGCACCAGCCATATTATAAGAATCTCTTAACCCAAGAGAGCGCTATGCCCTGGGTGCGTCTGCACGGTGTTAAGGATTATCTGGATATGGTGGAAATCCTAAAGGATTATCCCTTAATCCATCAGACCTTTAATCTCGTGCCATCCCTTCTTGAACAAATAGAGGATTATACCAACCACACAGTAAAAGATAAATTTTTAGAATTATCCTTTAAGCCCTCAGAAGAATTAACCGCTCAGGATAAAGAATTTATACTTCAGTATTTTTTTAGCATTGACAAAGAAAAGGTTATCTCTATTTTCCCGCGCTATTACGAATTATATCTTAAGAAGGAGGCAAGATTAGATTTTAGCACACAGGACTATTTAGATTTACAGGTTTGGTTTAATCTGTCTTGGATAGACCCGAGCTTTAGGCAAAATACAGCGGAATTAAAAGATTTGGTTAACAAGGCCAGATTCTTTACCGAAGAAGAAAAGCAGGTCGTCCTAAAAAACCAGGAAAAAATTTTAGAAGAGATTATCCCTACGTATAAAAAATTTATGGAAAGCTCCCAGATAGAGTTAACCTTTAGTCCTTACTACCATCCCATATTGCCCTTGCTTTATAATACGAATACTGCCAAAGAAGCAAATCCTAAAACTATTTTGCCTAAGCTTAAATTTGCTTACCCTAAGGATTGCGAGGCGCAGATTACAGATGCGCTTAATTTTTTTAGCTCTAGATTCGGCATAAAGCCTTATGGCATGTGGCCATCTGAAGAGTCAGTAAGTGAGCACATCTTGCCGTTTATAATTCAGGCAGGTATAAATTGGATAGTTAGCGATGAGGCAATATTATTTAAGTCGCTAAAAATAAAAAAACGCGATACGGCACTTTTATACCAGCCTTATCTTTTAAAAAGGAAGGATGGCGACTTAAATATAATTTTCCGCGACAGGAATCTTTCAGATTTAATCAGCTTTGTTTATCACAGCTTAAAAACCGAAACCGCAGTGGCTGACTTAATGAGCCATTTAGAAAATATCGCTCGCACCTTTAATAAAGAGCAGGATTTTCTGGTTACTATCGCTATGGATGGTGAGAATGCCTGGGAATATTATACCAATGACGGATGCGACTTCTTAAATTTATTTTATCAGAGATTATCCGATTCAAAAATTTGTAAGACTGTTACCATTAGCGAATATTTAAAGCTGCATCCGGCAAAACACCAGATTAAGCGCTTGAGCGCTGGTTCCTGGATATTTGCTGAGTTTTCTAAATGGATTAATAATCCTTATAAAAATAAAGCCTGGGAATATTTGGCTCAAGGAAGGCAGGAATTAGAGGAGGCCAGCAATAATAATCAGCAAAACGATAAACTAAATTTGGCTTGGAAACAAATTTATATCTGTGAGGGAAGCGATTGGTTCTGGTGGTATGGTGAAGACCACAACGAATTCGATAAACTTTTCCGTATGCACCTATCTAATTTTTATACTATTATCGGCAAGGATATACCCAACTACCTAAAAAAACCCTTGTAAAACTGGCCGTCTTTCCACCGCGTAGGTGGAAAAGGTTGGGTACGCTAACTACTTGACAGACAACAATTTTTATGCTATAAATTAAATAAACGCGGCAATTATTTTAATATGGATAAGAAAGATATTTACGAACACCTCGCAAAAATTTATCTCGACGCTTCTTCAAAAAGAAACAAGAAAACAAAAGCTTACCCGCCGGTTTTTAAAAACCCTTTTTTTATAAGCATTACGATTGTTTTTGTAGTTACTATTCTTTTGTTTATCGTCACGGGTAGAAATAGGTCTGTATTTACAGACCTGAACCAAAACAAACCCGTAAATTATGAACTTGCGCTTGTCCTTCAGCCGGATATAGTAAAAATAAATTTTAATTTTGAATCCGTAAAAGAAGAAATCTATTCTATAAACTTAAATAAATTAAACTTGGCTAGATTTAAGGCTCTGGCTTTCTCTATAAGGAAGGCTAATTATGAAAATAAGATTATTTTAAAATTAGAATTTATCAATACAGTTAACCAGAGATCAGAGACATACATTAATGATATGCCGTCCTATAAATGGCAAGATTGCAGGATTAATCTAGCTGAATTTAAAGATATCAGCGATTGGTCCAAAATGTTAAATCTTTCTTTTATTGTTGGGGAAAAGAATACAGATAAGAAAAACGGTATTGTTTATATAGACAATGTAAGGCTATTACGATAAAAGAGGAGGGAGAGGATAATGCGTAACATTTGCATTGCTAATCAGAAAGGTGGATGTGGAAAAACTACCACTGCTATAAACTTAGCTGCTGCCTTAGCTAGCAATAACAGAAAAATCCTGCTTATAGATTTAGACCCGCAGGCCCATACCACATTAGGTTTGAATATCGAGTCTGATTTAAGTATTTATAACGTTCTGTCAAAATTGACTAATAAAAAGGCAAGACTCAAAGAAATCATAAAAAATGTGGGTGAAAACTTTGATATGGCACCTTCGAGTATTGTATTAAGCACGCTGGAACAGGAATTAGCTGGCGAGATCGGGAGGGAATCTCGGCTTTGGGAAATATTGAGCAATTTTTCCCACGATAGCGGGATCCCGCAAGAGGCGGGAAATACCAGTTATGACTATATTTTGATAGATTGTCCGCCCAACCTGGGAATCTTAACTATAAATGCTATCCGGGCAGCTAACGAGATAATTATACCGGTAGAAGCCAGCAGGTTCTCTCTTGAAGGCCTGGATCAACTTATCAGTATAATAAATTTGGTAAAAGATAGGCTCAACCACAGCGTAGACTTTTGGGTTCTGGTAACTAACTTTGATTCAAGGCTTAGACACTCCTTTAAAATGCTCGAGCGGATAAAGTCTAATTTTAAGGATAAATTGTTTAGTAATATTATCCACGTAAATGTAAAACTAAAAGAGGCGCAAAATCAAGGGACACATATCTTTCATTACGACAAATATTGCCGTGGGGCAAAGGACTATTTTAGTTTAGCCAGAGAGCTCATCACCCAAGAAGGGATGCCTCAGGCGTCCTTAGTTCTAGAAAAAAGGATGAAGAAAATCCTAAAAGAAAGGTTGCCCCAGCTAACCGAGGTTATCTTTTCTGTATTTGCTCCTGAGGCAGGCCAGGCATATGTTGCGGGGGATTTTAATAACTGGAAGGTGGATCGCCAATCCTTGATGGAAAAGGATAATGGTACCTGGAGAAAAAAGATAAATTTGGGTAGTGGTAAATTCCACTACCGCTTTGTTATCGATGGAAAATGGACCGAGGATACCAATAATCCTGCTAAAGAGATGAACCCCTATGGGTCGCTTGATTCTTTAATGGAGATTAGAGGCAAATAAGAATAAAAAGATATGTGGTTTAAACTACATAAAGAAGGGAGATGCCTATGCCTTTAAAGAAGAGGAGAAAAACAAAAAAGAAATTAATAAAAAAGAAGGCTGTAAAAAGAAAGAGCATAAAGAAGAAGACGATTAAAAAGAGACCTGCTAGAAAATCGCTAAAAGCCGCAAAGAAGGCAAGGGTTGCTAAAAAAGCTCAAGGCAATGTCATCGGAATAGCCACTCATTATTTTCCTAAAGTAAGGGCAGCGGTAATAAAATTGAAATCGCCCCTGACAATAGGAGATACAGTTAAAATTAAAGGTCATACCACTGATTTTACGCAAAACGTAACCTCAATACAGATTGACCGCGTTCCCATACAATCTGCTAAATCTGGCCAAGAAGTCGGCCTTTTGGTTGATTCCCGGGTCAGGCAACACGATTCGGTAATCAAAGTATAAAAAATATTATTTTTAAAAAGGGAGGTGAAACAAATGAGGCTTTCTGAGATTGAAAAAAAGGCGAGGGGATTAGGTATTAAGGACACCTGGAGGCTATCTAAAAAAGAGCTGGTTAAAACAATCCAGCGACAAGAAGGCAATTTTGACTGTTTTGGCACTGCCCATGGCGGTTGCGATCAATCAGCTTGCTCTTGGAGAACTGATTGCATAAGATAATAGAAAGGATTATAGCTCAATCATGAAATATAGATGCCAAATCTGCGATAGAGATATCGATGATTTTGTCAGTCTGGCACACATAAAGGCAGAAGAGTATATAATTCATTTAATCAGGCGCGACCATCCTGAATGGAAAGAAGACCGCAAGACCTGCCATAAATGTATTGATTACTACCGCAAACTTGTAAAAGAAACAGAAATTTAACCCCAACCATTTTCCACCTACGCGGTGGAAAACTTTGGCACTAGGAGGAGAAAATGATGGTATTTCCCAGATTCTTGGATGTCACTTTACTGATTTCTTTAGGTATTAGCTATATTGTCCTTTACTTTGCCAATAGAGAAGAGAAGGGCTTAAGATTAATCGGGTTTTTTATAGGCGGCCTTATTTTGGCTTTAACCGTAGCCTATATGCTTGGCGATATCCTGTGGCAAAATAAATTGTGTAGCGCAAGGGCCAAATATTACCAGAGAATGATGCAATCCGCTCCTCAGATGCAACCCCATATGAAGTAATTCTGCCGTTTAAAACACTCCTTATACTGCTAACCAGTTATTCTACATTTCCTAATCTGGGTGAGGCAATGCTGCATTTTTGCTTGACAGACTGTTTCCTTTGTGTTAATAATGAGTATGAACTCAAAATAAATAGGGCGTTAAAAATAGGTAAAAGTAAGTAAATGAAGGCTCGAGGCAGACCCAAAAAATATAGAATTGTCCGAATGGATCCCCGGATAGTCCAATTTAGCCCCAGGGGCAGGCCTGGTAGGCCAGAAGAAGTAGAGCTGACCATGGACCAGTTTGAGGCTGTTAGACTAGCTGATTATATGGGCTTGGGCCAAAAAGAGGCAGCAAAATCAATGCATATATCCCAACAAACCTTTAGCCGCATCCTAAAAAAGGCCCATAGAGCCATTGCCAATGCTATAATTAGCGGTGCTGCCATAAAGATTCAGGGAGGCCAATACGTAATTAGTTCCCGCGAAGAAAATGAAAAAATTGGATAATTTAACCAAAGACAAACTGATTAATTTATATGTAACGAATAAGATGTCTTTAGAGGATATAGCTAAAATCTATAACGTTTCTCGGGTTGCAGTTTATAAGAGGCTTAAAAAATATGGTATAAAACAGCGCTCTAAATCAGAAGCAAGGATTGAAGCGCAGAAACAGGATAAACTTCCCCAGCAATTTTATGACATAAATGAGGATTTCTTCAGTAGTTGGTCGCCTGAAATGGCGTATGTTTTTGGCCTGATTATTACTGATGGATGCGTTTCTGATGTCGGTGTAATATCCCTTTGTATAAACGACAGGGATTTACTTGAAAAAGTTAAAAAAGTTTTGCGCTCTGAGCACAAAATAACGTCATCCAGGCATCAAAAAGGGCTATATCACTTTCATTTTGCCAGAGAAAAGCTTGCGGCGGATTTAGCGAAACTCGGTGTTTTACCTAAGAAAAGTCTGACGGTCAAGTTCCCACAGGTTCCAGAGAGACATCTGGCTGATTTCATAAGGGGAGTTTTTGACGGTGATGGCAGTGTTTTCTTCGATAAGCGCCGACCGGTTTTTCCTTTAAGGTCTAAATTTGTAAGCAGCTCTGTTGATTTTATAGATGGATTGCATAAAAGCCTTGAACTCTTAGGCATGCCAAAGAGAACAATCTATAAACAAAAAACCAAGAATGGCTGGAGTTATATGTTTATATTTGACCATAAAGACAGTGTCAAGCTTTTTGATATTCTGTATAAAAATACCCAAAATGGCCTGTTTTTAGAACGTAAATATAGGCGGTTTTTAGAGGGTATAAAAGGTCATGAGGAAAGGTGAGGCGCATGGAAAAAGATATGGATATTCAGCGAGAATTAGAGTATTTGAAGCAATTAACTCAAAAATACGGCAGCCACTATATAAAGAGTTATTTTGGCTTCAGTATGAGAGATTTCGCCAAGAGAATGGGTATTGCAGATAATACTTTTAGTCAGATATTAAAAGGCACGCGCAAAATGCAACCGAAATATGCACAGGCGTTCTTAGGGGCTTTTAAAGAGCTGCAGGTAGAGGAAAAGACAAAGGGTTTCAAAGAGAGCCCAAGCCAATTACAAATGAAGCAACTTTACCAGAAAAGAAATATTTTATCAAGGGCGTGATTTTTATACTCCGCGGCCTAAATCCGCGCCATAAGTTGTGGCCGCTTGAGTATTCCGCCCTTAGGAACCCCGGGATTTATCCCGGGTGGGTTCCATTTATACTATCTGGGAAGTGGATATAATATATCTTATGTTAACTTGGGTATATTGTAAAAGTTACCCTAACAGTTTGCCTAACAATAAGTTAAATTATATTGGGATTTTCCTGTGGAAAAGCCAAATTTGACTTACCTGGGCTTACTTATTCTTTTTAAGCTTTACATTTAGAAACAGAATGTCACTTTGTCTGACAGGCTAAATTGGTGGGCGTATTCTAAGGTTTTATCTTTCAGCTGGCAGCTGTAGTCGGCATATTTGGTAGGATTGGTAGCCTTATAAAACATCAGCCTATAATTAGGGTAGTCCTCCCTGCTTAAGCCCTTCCTGAGGCTATCCAAAACACCCCAGCGGGGATTTAATCTATCTACATATATTCGGTCCAAATTAAGCCCCTTTAGAGCCCTGAAAAGGGCTTCTAAATTGGCAGTGGTGTCAGTAAACTCAGGGATCAATGGACCTAAAAATACCCAAGTCTTAATCCCTTTTTCTTGGGCTTTTTTTAAGGTATTTAGCCGGTCAGTTGGCTCTGATGCATAGGGTTCTAAGACTTTTTGCAGCCTGGGATTTAATGTAGTAATGGTCATACCTAAACTCGGGGTTTTATAGGCCCCTAAAATGTCAAAATCACGCTCAATCAGGCTGCTTTTAGTAAGGATGGAGACCTCAAAGCCTGCCTCTAAAAGCAGCTTAAGACAAGCCCGGGAAAGCTTAAATTTTGCCTCTAATGGCTGCCAGCCATCACAGATAGAGCTCATAAACACCTCTTTTGGCGGCTTGATTTTGGCCAGCTGTTTGGCCAGGACTTGCGGGGCATTTACCTTGACATTCACAAAGTCCCCCCACTCCTCCGGCCTATCCTTGAACTTCTTCATATACCGGGCATAGCAATACAGGCACCCGTGGCTGCAGCCTACGTAGCAATTCAGAGTAAAATCAGCTAGGTTGGATTTGTTCAGGAGGGTTTTACAGAGGGTTTCACGGACTTTGAGCATAAAGTGGTACCTAAGGGAGCATACTCCTTACTCCCTTTTCTTCTTTAGATAGGCACATTTTGGGCACTAAAATGGATTATACAGGCACAAGGTATCCACCTTAGGGGATTAGTCTATTTAAGCGAGGAAGAATTTAAGTTTTTAGGGCTTCTAAGGTTTGATTTTTTAAAAAGGGCGCGCGGATTTTTCCAAGAA
>Ga0315279_10001219_pt1 | contig 43649 bp, 22 predicted proteins | sample YL17G06_20_MG_FD_203694 | JGI IMG/M metagenome (GOLD analysis project Ga0315279, IMG submission 203694) | Sediment microbial communities from Yellowstone Lake, YNP, Wyoming, USA - YL17G06_20 | ecosystem: Environmental > Aquatic > Freshwater > Lake > Sediment | place: USA: Wyoming | collected...
AGCAGGAAGCGCTTTTCTTAATTCTCGGAGGTCTCTTCATTGCCGAGGCTGCCAGTTCTCAAATCCAGGACAAGATTGGGATCCGCTGGCTCGGCAGGAGGATATTTTTCCGCGCGCCACTGCACCACCAGATGCAGCACAGGGGCCTGGCAGAAACCAAAGTTGTCATCCGACTGTGGATTGTCGCGGGTATCCTGGCCCTCGCCGCTCTCGCCACTCTGAAGCTGCGCTGATGAACGCCGATTCTTTGCCGAAGGTCAAGAGTTCGGGTCGCAATGCACTCCTGATTGGCACAGGAATGCTCCTGAGCCGACTCATCGGGCTCGTCCGGGAGAGGATTTTCGCACACTACTTCGGCAATTCGGAGGCCGCGGATGCTTTCAAGGCAGCCCTCAGAATCCCGAATCTTCTGCAGAATCTCTTCGGCGAAGGAGCGCTCTCGTCCTCATTCATCCCTGTATATGCCAGGCTCTTGGCGACCGGCGAGGAGGAGGAAGCCAATCGGGTCGCACGCGTGATTGGATCGATTCTCGCGCTCACGATGTCAATCCTCGTCCTTGCCGGTATCCTGGCGACGCCCTATCTCATCGCTCTCATCGCCCCGGGATTCGAGGGAGTGAAGCGGGACTACACCATCCGTATGGTGCGCGTTCTGTTCCCGGGAGTCGGCATCCTGGTGCTCTCGGCCTGGTGCCTTGGGATTCTGAACAGCCACCGCCGTTTCTTTCTCCCTTACGCGGCTCCCGTGTTGTGGAATGCCGCCATGATCGCGACGCTGCTCGCCTTCGGGGGCAAAGGTAAGCTGTATCCGTTCGCGGAAATCGTCGCCTGGGGAGCCGTAGCCGGCAGCCTGCTGCAATTCGCTGTTCAGATTCCCTCTGCTCTGCACTTGGCGGGCCGCTTCCGGTTCGAGTTGGAGACGGTGTCGGCAAACGTCCGCACGGTCATGAGGAACTTTGCGCCGAGCCTCGGGAGCCGGGGCGTGAACCAGCTGAGCAGCTATGTGGATTCAATTCTCGCAAGCTTCCTGCCAACAGGCGCCGTGGCGGCGCTGGCCTACGCACAGACAGTCTATCTGCTGCCGGTCAGCTTGTTTGGCATGTCCATCTCCAGCGCTGAGCTACCCGAAATGTCGAGCCAGTTGGGGACGGGAGAGGCGGTGGCTGCGGCCCTGCGCCAGCGCCTCCAAGCCGCTCTCCAACGGGTGGCCTTCTACATCGTCCCCTCGGTTGCGGCTTTCCTGGCTCTCGGCGACAGTATCATGTCCGTGCTCTACCAGTCGGGAAAATTCACGCGGAACGACGCCATGTATGTCTGGGAAGTCCTGGCGGGAGCTACAGTCGGTCTCCTGGCAGCGACGCTCGGACGGCTTTACACGTCGGCCTTCTGGGCACTGCGGGACACACGTACGCCGCTGCGTTTCGCCATCATCAGAGTCGTACTGACCACAGGCCTTGGCTGGTTCCTGGCTTTTCCCGTGCCGAGATGGCTTGGAATTCCTGCGGCGCTGGGACTCGTCGGCCTGACGGTTTCCGCAGGCATGGCAGGATGGGTAGAGTTTACGCTCCTTCGCTTCGCCATGAACCGTAAGATTGGCAAAACAGGCCTGCCGCTTTCCTACACGGCTCGGTTATGGTGTGCCGCCGTCGGAGCCGCAGCGCTGGCATTTGCTTTTAAGCTATGGACCACTGCCCTCCCGCCGCTGATCTCCGGAGCCGTCGTTTTGGGCTTCTACGGAGCGCTATATTTCGGAATAACCGCGCTGCTTCGCTTGCCTGAAGCCACGCGGCTCCTGCAGTCAGTCCGCCGCCTTCTGTGACACCACAGAGACCTGGCGCGGCCTAGCGGCCGCAACCGAAACGGTAGCAAGTAATCAGTCTGGAGAGACTCTTGACTGTGGTTTCAAGCAGGCAGCAGGCAGATGGCAGCAGGCAGTATCTAACCCAGATGTTTTTTCTTTCCGGGCTTTTACTGCCTACTGCCTGCTTCTTTCCAATTATATTTTCTAAAGGCAACCAGAATTGCTTCCTGGAAGCGAAGGAATCGCGGCTTAGTAGCGCAGAGGACTCAGAGAACTAAATGCTCTGCGTACAATAGCAGAATGCAAACTGCAAATTGCAGATCTGCGATTTGCTTTTTATAAATTTGCAGTTTGCAGCTGACTAGTGTCTCTGTGGTTATGGGTTGGGCTTCATGCCGATGGTAAATAGGGTCCACGGCTGCGTTTTCATGTCGCGCAGCAGGCCGCGCATCCAGCCGTATTCCGGATGCTGCTTCAGAAAGTCGGCTGCGACAAAATCGGGCGCGCAGGGATGTCCCAGGGCAGCCCATAGCTGCATTTTTTCCGCCATGGTGGCATCCATCGCTTTCGCCTGAACAGTTCCGCCGGGGAAGTATTTGCCCCATTCCCACTCCGGCACTCCCCGAGGGGACTGGTCGACGCAGCCGCACAGCGATCTCTCGTCGGGTCCCGGCTCTTTCTCGATCACATCGTAGCTGTCGGCCTCCATGCGCTTGGCCGCCTCGATGTCGATTTTTCCTTTGTACTCGGCCATTAATTGCTCCCAGCGCGTGCGCCGGGCGTTGGGTGAACTCATGGGATTATTTACGTCGAAATTGGTTTCCGCCTTGATCAGCTTGGGATCAACGGGAAAGTTCGCGCCAGCAAAATAGCCGTCCTTCGTCCGCCGCACGCTGTGCTCTTTGAGGCCAAGCTCGAAAAGCGCGATCTCGCCGGTTTTGTTGTCGCCGATCAGCCAGTCATTGGCGTAGCCACCATTGTTCTGGTCGAGCATGATCCCGACATAATCATCAATTGAGCTGCTGTACTGCAGGGCTTTGCGGGACCGGTAGAACTCGGGCGATCCGTTCGGATCGAAGAGCTCAAAGCCTGTGATGGTAGTTTCCGTGATCATGATGCCCCTGGAGTTGACGCCGAAGTCATCGTCGCTCGTGATCACTCCAGGAAGGCCGTCCATCAGGATGCGGAAACCCTTTTCGGGCTTCAGATCGAAAACGATGTTCCAGCGCGAACCGGTGGCATAGTTCGTCCAGTTGTTGTGGGCGATCACGATTCTGTGATCTTTCGTGTAACTGCCCGTGGCGACGAAAGCACTGCAGTTGCCGGGGCTCTTCGTGGATGGCCGCCGCCTTTTCTGCTTGTCCAACCAGGGAACATAGTAGTAGGGCAACTCTTCGAGGGCATTGAGAGCGACGATGTCCCAACGGTCGGCCTTGACTTTGCGAGCCATCAGGCCGGCAACGATGCCGTCAATCTCGCGCTGGTACTCGCTGTCGATTTTGGGCCAGAGAATGCGCTGGGCGGCGGCGCGATAGAATTCCCAGTCGCGCTTGGTCGTATGTTTGAGAAACGGCTTGAGGATGCGCAAGAGGTCATCGATCTCAGCAGAAAGCAGGTAGCCGTGCTGATACCCGAGCCGATCGGGTGTTCCTTCCAAATGCACATAGATCCAGCCATTGTTTTCGAACCGATAGCTCCCCTTCAGCAGGTCATCTCCCCTGCTCGTGGTGACAAGCAAAGGCAGAGCAACAAACAATACAAGCAGAGTGTTTTTCACGCTTTCCCCCGATGCAATCAGTAGCCTCACTTTATCATAAAGAAACACAGTAGGCAGCTGGCAGCTAGCAGTAGGCAGTTACTGGTTGATAATCGGTGCTTTCTAATCGAATAAACCCTATTGCACTGCCTGCTGCCTGCTGCCTGCTGCCTGCTGCCTGCTGCCTGCTGCTTTACAGACCGAGGAGGACAACGGTGCTTCTCGGATTGGCAAGATAGTAGTCCGCCGGATCGAGCGGCACTTCACGCCCGGCCTCGCAAAAGTCCTCGCCGGCAGGCAGGCTGGTGTCGATCACGCGCCGCCATTGACTGCCGCCCGACAGCGCCGGCAACTGGAAGGATCGCGTGCGGTAGTCGGCGTTGAGGATCAATAAAAGAAAGTACTTACCCAGCGCCGATGGCTCTTCCCCGCCGTCGAGTTGGTAACAAAGGGTGCGAAGCTCCGGGTCGTCCCAATCGGGTCGCCGGAGGTCCGTGCCAAGCCAGGTAATGTCCGGAATGTTATCGGCGTCGAGGTCCTGGCCGAGAAGGAATTTTCTCCTCTGCAGAATCGTGCAGCGCCGAGTCAGGGCAACGGCCTTGCGGAAGAACTCCACCATTTCCGCATTCCGTTCCACGTTCTCCCAGTTGAACCAGCTGATGTCGTTGTCCTGGCAGTAAGCGTTATTGTTGCCTCTCTGGGTGCGGAGGAACTCATCGCCACCCAAAACCATGGGTGTGCCGGCCCCAAACAGCAACCCGCAAAGATGGTTCTTGACCATCTGCCTGCGCAGCTGATTAATGACGGGGTCGCTCGTCTCGCCCTCCACGCCACAGTTCCACGAATTGTTGTCGTCGGTGCCGTCCCGATTGCCTTCCAAGTTGGCCTCGTTGTGCTTTCCGTCGTACGAAACCAGGTCCAAAAGGGTGAAGCCGTCGTGACAGGTGACAAAATTGATGCTGTTGTATGCCGATCGGCCGTCGTCGGCGTACAGGTCCGCGGATCCCGTGAAGCGTGCGGCGAGGTCGCGCACCTGCCCGGCATCGCCTTTGACAAACCTGCGCACGGTGTCGCGAAACCTTCCGTTCCACTCCGACCAGTCCACCGGGAAATTCCCCACCTGGTAAGTGCCGAGGTCCCAAGGCTCGGCGATGAGCTTGACGCGGTGAAGAATCGGATCTTGCGAGACGACGTCGAAGAACGGGGCGGAAACACGGAACATGCCGTCCTCGCGTCCGAGAACGGAGGCCAGATCGAAGCGGAAGCCGTCGACGTGCATCACCTCCACCCAGTACCGGAGCGAATCCATCACGAGTCGAATCACAGGGGGACTCGAAAGGTTGAAGCTGTTGCCGCAACCGGTCCAGTTCATGTAGTAGCGGTAGGGTTCGTGGGGCGGACCGGTAAGGCAGTAGTACGTCGGGTTGTCGATTCCCCGGAACGAGATGGTCGGACCCAGCTCGCTCCCCTCCGCAGTGTGATTGTAGACGACGTCAAGCAGCACTTCGATTCCAGCCCGGTGCAGTTCACGCACCATAGTCTTGAACTCTTCGACCTGGCAGCCGGCCCGGCACCCCGTGCTATAGGAGGACTCGGGAGCAAAGAAGCCGAGCGTGTTGTATCCCCAGTAGTTGGTCAATCCCCTCGCTTTCAGAAAGTCCTCGACGTAGAACTCATGAACGGGCAGGATCTCGACGACGTTGATGCCGAGGCTTTGCAGGTAAGGAATCTTCTCAACGAAACCCAGGTAGGTCCCCGGGTGAGAGACGCCCGAGGAGGGATGTGCCGTAAAGCCCTTCAGGTGGACCTCATAAATGACCAGCCTTTCGAGAGGAATATCGGGAAAAGCGTCCCCCTTCCAGTCAAACGAGTCGTCCACCACGATCGACTTCGGGACGATCCGGCTGTTGTCGCGAGTGTCGACGGATCGATCCAGGTCAGGAGAGTGGGGATCATAGGCAAGAAGAAGGTTGTCCGAGTTCGTCGCCTTACATGTCAAAGCCTTCGCGTATGGATCCACCAGCAGCCTGTGCTCGTTGAAGCGCAGTCCACGGCCCGGATCAAAGTCGCCGCGTATCTTGTAGCCATAGAGCTGGCCAGCCTTGAGCCCGTAGACAAAAACACTCCAGACGAAACGCCGCCGGTTTTCGACTCGGATGATGTCCGTGGGCTCGCCCGCCGGATCATCGTAGAGCAGGAGATAGACTTCCTGTGCATTCCGGGAAAACAGCGCAAAGTTAACACCTTTCGGTGTCAGCGTTGCACCCAAAGGAAAATCACTTCCAGCTGAAACCGTCTTCGTTGTTCGTGTGCTCAAAGACTCGTCCATGACGCACCTCATGACAAAAATTGCGGATTGCAAATCGCGGATTGCGGATCTGGCCGTCTTTCAATCCGCAATCCGCAATCCGCAATCGGGATTAGGGGCCGACGGTCACTTCAACCGGCGCCGAGAGCTGGAGCTTGCCCCACGAGATTCGGAGTTTCACATCCTTCGGCTTTTCCCTGGTATAGGAAAGAGTGATGGTGAGTTGTTGGCTCATCTCGGTAGCCGGCTCCACGGCCATAGGAGCTTGGAAGAGGACCGGCGCGCGCTCGATCTGATAGGCGTCGAGGCGCATGCTTCTCGCTTTGGCCGAGTCGATGAAAACCAGGCTCCACTTGCCCCCGTCCGCGGAGCGCGCCAGACCGAGGTAGTAATTCCCCGGAGCCACGTCTTTGCCGGAAACCTTGAGGGGAAGATGCGAATCCAGGACGGTCCAGAAGTTGCTTCCCAGGCGGTAGGTTTTTCCCTTTGTCAGCTGGTCGAATCTGGCCGGGTCGTCATATTCCTTTTTCCAAACCGGCCTGCCGTAGTCGATGGCAAACTGGCCGAAGGCGGCATTGGCTTTCGTGTCCCAGTACAGCACGCGTGTCGAGCCGCGTTCCTGGAATGCCCCGTCTTCGGCAACCATTGCAGGCCTCTGTTGCTGAGCCAGGACTGGAAGAGCCAGCAAGAGAAACGCCCCTGTAAATACGCTTGATCTCATCTGATGCCTCCTCAAAGTGAATCTGCGAAAGGGTGAATGAGGTAATTCTACATTATTCGCTTCCGCCTCAGCGATCCCAAATAATTGCTGATTTCGGATTGCGGATTAAAAATTGGCTTTTTCAATCCGCAATCCGAAATCCGAAATCCGCAATTGTTATGGACGAATCACTGTGCCGTCGCGCCTTCGGGTTTCTCCCCAGCTGCGATCGAAGGTATTGCCGGATGGATAGGGGAACTTTGCCGCCAGCTTCTCGTCGACATCGATACCCAAGCCCGGGGCCTCCGTTGCGTAAAGGCGTCCTTCGCGGACCTCAGGACAGCCCGGGAAAACCTCTCGCGTTTGCGGCGGAAAGATGTAGCCTTCATGGATGCCAAAGTTATAGCTGGCCAGCTCGAGCGCCAGACCTGCAGCGTGTCCCACAGGCGAGGTATCGCCCGGCCCATGCCACGCCGTTTTGACACCGAAGAACTCCGCCAGCGCTGCCACCTTACGCGCCACGCTGAGCCCGCCGATCTGGGAAATATGAATCCGGATATAGTCGATGAGCCGGTTGGCGATCAGCGGCACATATTCATGCTGTGTGTTGAATAGCTCACCCATGGCAATGGGGATGCTGGTCTGCTGGCGCAGCAGCCGGAAATGGTCGTTTTCCTCGGGCGGAAGAGGATCCTCTAGGAAAAAGAGGCGATACTTCTCGAGCTCCCTGCACAGGTTGATGGCCTGGTTTGGGGAGATGCGCTCGTGCACGTCGTGCAACAGCTCGACCTCGTCTCCGATTTTGGCGCGCAAATGTTCGAACAGCTTAGGAACCGTGCGAAGGTATGCGGACGGCTCCCAAATCGACTTGGGATTGGTCGGGCCGGGAGCGTCCGTGCTTTGCGCACCGCCTGCAGCCGACGGGCTTGAGCTTCGGGCTCCATAGGTAGCCACACCAGGGATGCTGACCTGAGCGCGCACGTGCCGGTAGCCCCTCTCCATGGCTTTGCGGACGTTGTCCTCCACCTCCTGAAAATCACGTCCGCTCGCGTGGAAGTAAAGATCGGCTCCCTTGCGGCATTTCCCACCCAAGAGTTGATATACCGGCATGTTGGCCCTCTTGCCTTTGATATCCCAAAGGGCCATATCCACGCCGCTGATCGCGTTGAACAAGACCGGTCCGTTGCGCCAATAAGAGCTGACATAGGATGATTGCCAGATATCCTCGATCTCGTCTGCATTGCGTCCTATCAGGAAAGGCTTGAGATACTGCTCCACTGCCGTCTGCACGACCAACGCTCTCTGTGTGAAGGTTGCACAGCCGAGGCCGTAAAGTCCGGGCTCGCTCGTAAATACCTTCACTACCACAAGGCGGATGCCGTTGGGAGCGGTCAGGATCGTTCGAATATCGGTGATTTTCAGTGAAGGCAGACCCCTCGTCGCCGCTGAGGTCTGCGGCGATTGAAGAGGGAAAGCTGAACCCATGTCGGCGATGAGGTTTGCACTTCCGGCGGCCGTCGCAGCAGTAAAAAACCTGAGGAGTTCGCGTCTGTCCATAATCAATCTCCTTTTCGAGAGGATGAGTTTTTGCTGAAGCGATTGTGAAAACAAAAACGCCACGAATTACACGAATACACGATTAGACGCATTCGTGCAATTCGTGAAATTCGTGGCGCGTTTTTAGAGAGCGAAAGTTCCTGGGTTTAATTGCCTGGTTTCCTCTCAGGAGGGGGATTGCCGCCGGGCATCATGCCAGGGCGTCCTGGTCTCGGTTGCATCATCCTCTGCTGCTGCATCGGCGGCATGCGCTTCTGAACTGCCTCACGAATCTTATCCCGCTGCTCCTTGGTCAGCACCGCACGGAAGTCAAGCGATTCGTTGATTTGTGCCCGCATCAGCGCGGCCTGAGCCTGCGCAACTTCCTGCAGCTTCTTATCGATCGCAGCCCTGTCGGGCGTGTCCGCTTGCGTGAGACGTTGAAGCTCGAGCCTGCGAATCTGAAGATTGGCTCTCTCCTGAATGCCCACTTTCTCATTGTTGAAGATGATGTCTTCCAGCTTCTTGCGCTGCTCGTCAGTGATATTGAGCTGCTTCTGAAGCTCCGCATCCCGCAACAGGAGCCTAACCATCCCTCGCCCCGCCATTTCCGGGCGTTTTATGCCCATCCCCGGTTCGCCAGGCGGCCGCATTCCTTGCATTCCGGGCCCCGGCTGGCCCTGCTGAGGAGGATTCTGTGCAAGTGCAATCGGAACGAGCACGAACAAGCATGCGATACAGAGTATAGCCGTCATTTTGAGGTGGTTTCTGTGGAATATCATTGTTTTGAAGTCTCCTTTATCCATTTACAACTGTAGTATACGGCAAACCGGATTATGTTACAGAATCTCTTGATAATTGTCTCTACATCTCCGTGGTGAAGAATTATGAACAGTCTAACCCAGTGATGAGGTAGTGTGTCTTAAAATCCGTAGAGGAGGAATGATGTTTCACAACAAGCGGAATACCGTCATTTCCAGCATTTGCGTGTTCGGCGCACTGCTTTTCTTGGCGCCGGCGAATCCGGCGGAAGACAACTCGTCCCTGCGGGCCTACTTGCCGAAGCTGGAGAGAATCCTCAAAGAGAATATTGTCTCCTTCTGGGTATCGAAAAGCCTGGACAAGAAAAACGGTGGCTACACCATCAACTTCGGTCCCAAGGGCGATCCTAAGGGGCCGGGCACCAAGATGATTGTGACGCAGGCACGGCAGGTCTGGCTTTTCTCGCGCCTTGCGCATGAAGGATATGGAAGCAAGGTGTATCTGGATGCTGCCGACCTGGGATACAGGTTCTTGATCGACAAGATGTGGGACCAGAAGCATGGCGGCTTTTACTGGGAGGTGGACGCGACAGGAACCCAAAAGTTGAAGCCGAAAAAGCACCTTTACGGCCAGTCCTTCGCGCTTTACGCAATTTCCGAGTACTACCTCGCCAGCGGTAAAAAAGATGTTCTGGACTTTGCCTTGAAGTTCTTCAACCTGCTCGAATCGCGCTCCCATGACAAGACCTACGGGGGTTACGCAGAATTCTTCAATGAAGACTGGACCACTCCTCCGGCTGACGAGATCTCCTACATGGGAAGCACACCCGGTCTGAAGTTGATGAACACGCATCTGCACTTGCTCGAGGCAATGACCACTTTCTATCGGGCTTCCAAGCTTCCCCTGGCGCGCGAGCGTCTGATCGAGCTCATCAACATAGAGACCAGTGCAGTCGTGCGGAAGGAATTGGCGGCCTGCACGGACAAATATGATCGGGACTGGAAACCGAGGCTGGAAGGCAATTACTCGACGGTCTCCTACGGCCACGACATCGAAAACGTCTGGCTTCTCATCGACGCCTGCGACGCGGCGGGGATTTCGAACTACCCGTTCCTAGATCTCTATCGCAGCCTGTGGGCCTATTCTCTTAAGTATGGATACGACGATGACAAGGGCGGGTTCTTTTATACCGGCCGCTTCAACCAGCTCGCGAACAACCGAAACAAGGAATGGTGGGTCGAGGCTGAGGCAATCGTGAGTTCCCTTCAGATGTATCGCTTAACAAAAGACCCCAAATATCTGTCCATTTTCGAGCAGACCTACAACTTCATTGAAAAATACCAGGTGGACTGGGAATCGGGCGAATGGCACGCCACCATCAGCCCCGACGGAAGGCCACAAGGAGACAAGGCCCAGCCATGGAAGGCCGGCTACCACAATGGGAGATCAATGATTGAATGCGCTAGATTGATTAAGTCGCTGGCGCAGTAACAACAAGGGGAAGATGACGAATGACGAGTGATCAACCACCCGCAGAGCGGGCGGCATTACACGTAGGAAGGCCCGGAGGGGCCATCAGAGAGTAGCTCCGGGCGAGCGAAGCGAGCCCGGGGTTACGACGGTAATTCGCATAAGCCCTGAAAGGGCGACAGAAAATTCTTTCGCCCTTCCAGGGCTCTGGGCATCTGACCAACTAACCGGGGGTTCGCTTCGCGGCCGTCTCAAAACTAGCTTTGAGTTCTGTGAGGACGGGCTTCAGCCCGTCCGAATGACTTCATGGGTCAGGATAGCCATCAAATGCAAAAGCCACTTTTTCAAATAGATACGGCATTTGATGAGCTCATTTCTATCTTGAGGCTATGGGGGCGCGGGCTAAAGCCCGCCCCCACAGAGTGCTTGTTTGGGGTTGTTTTGAGACAACCGCTTCGCTCACCCCCGGCTAATTTCTGCTGCCCCTCCGGGGCATAGCTTGGTTTCATCTCCGTGTTGCTCTTTCCAAATGATCAGTCTGAAATGCCGCCGGAACGGCAGAGCCTTTTCGTGTCTCACCGCCAGGGGCGGTGGTTTACCTTAAAGGAATTAAAAAACCGGCAGAGAGCTATTTCTTCGTCATTTGGCGCTGATTCGCGGTTCCTATCGAGTCTGGACGTGTGGCACGGGTGAAAAACAATCCAGCTTCTTTATTATTCGTCATTCGTCATTCGTCATTCGTCATTCGAAATGAGCTGGGTAAGGGCTGTGGAGAAAATCATCATGAGATGGTCGATTGGGAGAAAGACTGCAGCGGGATTTGGAGCAGTCCTGGTGGTCCAGGCGTTCGCGGGCGGATTGGCCTATCGGAGCACGATAAGGCTCATCGCAGCGGATGACCATGTGGCGGAAAGCTACAGGATCCTTCAAAAGCTGGTTTCACTCGGTGACCTCCTGAAGGATGCCGAGAGCCGGCAGCGCGGCTACATCATTACCGGCGAGGAGCGATATCTGGATTCCTATGATCAATCGCTGGCAGCGGCACACCAGGAGCTGATGATCCTGATAACCATGGCTTCGGGCGACTCAATTCTGCGGCGCAGAATTGAATCGATACAGCCGGCAATCGACCGCAGGCTCATCGTAATGAAGACCGAACTCGAGCTGAGGAAATATTACGGCTTCGATTCAGCCCTGCGCTGGGTTCAGTCCGGTCGCGGGAAGCAGATCATGGACGAAATCGACAAGCTGACCGGTGACCTGGTGAAAGAAGAAAGAGAAGCACTCTTTCAACGGCAAAGAGAAGCCGAGGCTGAAGCTCGGCAAGCCCTCCTCGCCAACATTACGGGCGCGCTTGCCACCCTTTTTACCATGGGTTTCGCCGGCTTTTTCCTGGTTCGGAGCACTGCCGGGCCGCTGCGGGAAATCACCTCGGCCGCGGAAAAGATCGCGTCCGAAACCACCGATTTCAAAGTCAGCGAAGTTCGAAACAACGGTTTTGCGGAACTGGCATCGGCTCTTAATCGCATCTCCGGAAAACTCAAAGACAAGGAGGCCGCACTCGCCCGGGAAATCGACGAACGGCATAGAAGCGAGGAAACGATCAAAGGACTCGCACAGGAACTGGACAATCTTGCCGCCAAGCGTGCTAAAGAGACAGCAGTCCTGGAGCATGCCAAGCAAAGGATCCAAGAACTTGCTCAGAAGCTCGACGAAATCGCCAGCGCATGAATGCGCGGGACGATGTTAGGTGGGATTACTTCGCGGTCTTTGTGGCCTTTGAGGTTTGGAGTTAGATGTTATCCGAGCGGCGCAGATTGCCCGCGTCGACGAGTTCGCTCTCCGGCTGGAAAAGAGCTATAAAACGATCATCGGCGAGCGAGGAGTGAAGCTTTCCGGAGGCCAACGCCAACGCGCAGCCATTGCTCGGGCGACCCTCGCTGACCCCTGACCCCTGACTTCTGATTCTCTTGCTTCAAGGAAGGGAGTTACATTAAGGTCGAACCCAATTCAGGAGGTGGCGCATGAAAAGACTTGTCCGTTTTGTATTGCCTGCTTCGATGCTGATCCTTGGACTCGTCATGGTGATGTTCGGCCAAGGTGGCATTGACATCCACGATACGAAGCTTCTGTCCCAGCCCGCGATCAGTAAGACTCACGTCGCCTTCATTTATGCGGGTGACCTCTGGGTCGCCAACATCGATGGCACAGGGGTGAAACGGCTGACTTCAGACGAAGGAGTCGAATCCAATCCTACTTTCTCCCCCGACGGCAGGCTCATAGCCTTCAGTGCTCAGTATGACGGGAACACTGATGCGTTTGTCATTCCGGTGGAAGGGGGAGTGCCCACGCGACTCACATGGCACCCGGGTCCGGACATCGTGCAGGGCTTTTCCCCCGATGGTTCTTCGGTACTCTTTACCTCACCGCGGGCGGTGTTCACAGGCCGATATACCCAGCTTTTCACCGTGAAGGCCACGGGCGGGGCTCCCGAGGAGCCCATCAAGATCCCTCATGCCAGCAAGGCCACCTACTCTCCGGACGGGAGCCGCATCGCCTACAACCCGCTCTACGAGGCCTTCAACGAGTGGAAGCACTATCGTGGCGGCACGGCGTCCACGATCTTGCTCTTCAAGCTCAGCGACAACTCGGAAGAGAAAATCCCGCAGCCCGAAGGGCGCTGCAACGATGTCGACCCGATGTGGGTCGGAGACACGATTTACTTCAGGTCGGATCGTAACGGTGAGTTCAACCTCTTTTCCTATGATTTGAGATTGAAGGCAATCAAGCAGCTCACGAATCACACGGACTTCCCTGTCCTATCGGCCTCCTCCGGAGGCGGGCAGATTATCTATGAACAGGCCGGATACCTGCACATCTTCGATCCGCGTAAGGCGCAGAGCAAGAAGCTAACCGTCGGGGTTGCGGCCGACCTTGTCGAAGCACGCTCGCGCTTCGTGAAGGGTTTCCGCTACCTGCGCAACGCCTCGATCTCTCCCACGGGCGCGCGAGCTGTGCTCGAGTTCCGCGGTGAGATAATCACGATTCCAGCCGAAAAGGGAGATCCCCGAAGCCTCACAAACACACCGGGCACGCATGAGCGCTCACCGATCTGGTCACCGGATGGTAAGTCCATCGCCTACTTTTCTGATGAATCGGGCGAGTACGAACTCCACATCCGCGACCAGGAAGGAAAGGGCGAACCGAAGAAGTTCAAGATGACGGGCGCAGGATTCTATGACGATCCTGTCTGGTCTCCTGACGATCAGAAGATAGCCTACTCAGACGATTCCTGGAGCCTGTTTTGGATCGACCTGAAGACAGGCGCGTCCAAGAAGATCGGTTCCGAATACCTGTACGGGCCTATGCGCGCGAAGACGATTCATCACGTCTGGTCGCCCGATTCGAAATGGATCGCCTACACCCTGAGCTCGAAAACTTACATTCAGACGGTCTACGCTTACTCGCTCGAGCAGGACAAATCCTACCAGATTACAGACGGCCTTAGTGAAGTGAGTGAACCGGCGTTCGATGCGGGCGGGAAGTACCTGTACTTCTTCGGCTCGACCGACGCGGGACCCGTGAAACAGTGGTTCGACATGTCCAACGCCGACATGCGCCTCACGCGCAGCCTCTACCTCGCCGTGCTGCGCAAGGATCTGCCGTCGCCTCTGGCAAAAGAAAGCGATGAAGAGAAAGGCGTTCAGAAGGAAGAGAAGCCCAAGGAAGCCAAAGCGCCCTCGGCGGAACCCTTTTCAATCGACTTCGACGGTCTGCAGAACAGAATTCTTTCTCTGCCCATCCCCGCCGGCGAGTATTCCGGCCTCCAGGCCGGTGCTGCCGGGCAGATTTACTACCTGGAAGCAGGCCCGAGAGGCCGAGATGTGGGTGGCCCGGGCGGGCCCGGAGGAGGTCGCTCGCTGCATCATTTCGACTTGACCAAGCGCAAGGACGAAACGATTCTCACTGGTGTCGGCAACTACGAGCTCTCAGCAGACAACAAGAAACTCCTCTATCTCAGCAGGGATTCCGCCTTCATCGTCCCGCTCAGCGACAAGATCCAGGCCGGCCAAGGAAAGCTCAACATCGATGCAGTGGAGGTGAAGATCGATCCCCGCGCCGAGTGGACCCAGATCTTCAACGAGGCCTGGCGGATCAACCGCGATTACTTCTACGACTCCAACATGCACGGCGTCGACTGGAACGCCATGCGGCAGAAGTACTCGGCATTCCTGCCGCACGTCGCCACGCGCAGCGATCTCAATCGAGTCATGATGTGGATGTTCAGCGAGCTTGGAGTCGGACATCACCGGGTCGCTGGCGGGGATAACCTTTATCAGCCGAAAAATGTCCCCGGCGGCTTGTTGGGCGCCGACTACACAATCGAAAACGGGCGCTATCGCTTCCAGAAGGTTTACGGTGGCTTGAACTGGAACCCGGAACTGCGCTCCCCGCTTACCGAGCCGGGTGTGGATGTGAAAGCCGGCGAATACCTGCTCGCGGTTCAGGGCAAGGATCTGCGCCCGCCAACGGACCTCTACAGCCTGTTTGAAAACACGGCCGCTAAGATCATCGAAATTACTGTCGGCCCCAATCCCGACGGCGCCGGTGCCCGCACGGTCTCGGTGGTTCCCATCGCGAACGAAGGCGCATTGCGCAATCGTGACTGGGTGGAGGGCAATCTGAAAAAGGTCGACCAGGCCACGGGCGGGCGCGTGGCTTATGTTTACGTCCCCAACACCAGTGTCCAGGGCCACGAGTATTTCAAGCGCTACTTTTATCCACAAGCCTATAAGGAAGCGATCATCGTCGACGAGCGCTTCAACGGCGGCGGCCAGGTGGCCGACTATTACATCGATCATCTGCGCAAGCCGTTCGTGAGCTACTGGGCAATGCGCTACGGCGCGGATCTCAAGACCCCGGGCGCATCGATCCAGGGCCCAAAGGTCATGCTGATCGACGAGACCGCCGGTTCGGGAGGTGACCTGCTTCCCTGGATGTTCCGGAAATTCAAGCTTGGCAAGCTCATCGGCAAGCGGACGTGGGGAGGCCTTGTCGGGACATTAGGATTCCCGATCCTGATGGACGGCGGTTTCGTCACAGCACCGAACCTGGCCATCTGGACGCCGGAAGGAGGCTGGGTCGTGGAGAATGAAGGCGTTCCGCCGGATATCGAAGTAGAGCAGACAGCCGCCGATGTCATAGCGGGAAAGGATCCGCAGCTGGAGAAGGCGATTCAGGTTGTGATGGAAGAACTGAAGAAAAATCCGCCGGCTCAGCCGAAGCGCCCTCCCTACCCCGTTAAGGCTATGCCACAGAGGCACTGAGGTTAGGGTCTGTCAATGAATAACGTTTACACTTTGCTGCAGGCCCCCAGGCCCGCTGGCGAGGCGCGAGCGACGAGCATACCCGGGGTGGTATGTAAGGAGCGAGCAACAAAGCCAGCGGGCCTGCGGGCCGCAGCCCGGAGGGGCGCGGCGGCGGGCGGGCATCTGCTTCGTTGCCGCTCCTCGACGATGCACACTGACATCGCCTGCGTCGCGGCGCCTCGCATCTGCCCGCCCGGCGCTCGCGCCAAAGTGCAAACGTTATTCATTGACAGACCCTTACCGCGACGGAGCGTTGCACACAACAAAAAGGGGAGCCCGAAGGCTCCCCCTTTTGTTTCCAGCAAGTCGCTGGAGCTCCTTGTCTGGAGGTCAGAAAATGTACTTGAACGAGAGCAGGATCGTTCGAGGATTGCTCGAAAAGACCTGCATCGGTTGGCCGAACAGCGAGGACGTCGGAATCAGGAAGTTGTGAACCGCTCCACCCGTGAATCCGATCGGAGCCACGTCGTTGATATAACCACCGGTATACTGCGGATGGTTGAAGAAGTTGAGGAAGCGTGTAGAGAATTCGAGCTTATGGCGCTCGGTCACGTTGATGCGCTTCGCAATTGAAAAATCCACATTGTCGATCGGACGTAGATGTTCGGTGTTGCGGCCTCCCGTAGCAATCGTGCCCTTCGGAGCCGCGACATACATCGCATTCGGATTATTGACCAGGAAGGCCACGGTCTGGCCGGCGCTGTTCTTCAGCGCCGTGGTACCGGAGCCGATGGTCCGATCCCCGTTCGGGTTGATGATGGTGCGGTCTCCAGCGGAGTCGCCATTCAGGTTCGAGTCGGTGCCGCTCTGGATGGTCACCAGGGTGCCGGTTTGGTAAGTGTAAATCGGGGCAAACTCCCAGTTACCTACGACGTTTCTCATGAGCCAGTTGGAATGCTTGAAGAACGGCAGGTCGTAAATCGCCTGAAAGGTCAACCGATTGCGGTGATCCAACGCCGAACTGGACCGCTCCAGCCGCAGGTTCTGCGCGTCCTGCGGACGGCGTGGCGTCGTGTAGGTGCTGAACACATCCGCCGTCGAATCGTCGATGGCATGGCTGAAGGTATACGAGCCGACGAACTGCAGGCCGTTGGAAAAGCGACGAGTGATCTGGTTCGCCCAACCGTGATAGATCGAATTGCCGGTCGGCTGGTAGGAGGTGATAATCCCAGTGAAGCCCGCGTTCAAGTACGCTGGAATGATGTTGCCTTGAGCATTGTAGAGGTCTGTAACATTGGCGAGCGTGTTGGTCAACGAATCCAGCGTCGCCTGGCTCGGCGCGCTGAAATACACGGGCAGAGCATCCTGAGCGTTGACCACCGGCTGGCGGTTCAACTGAATCTGCATAGGCAGATTGATGCCCCGCGTACCAAGATAGCGGGTCTCCACTGTGTAGTTCTGAGCGAACACGTGCTGGAAGCCAAGGTTCCACTGGAGAGACTTCGGCCGAGTCTGGTCCGGAATGTAGCCGCCCGTCCCCGCCCGATAGTAGGCCACGTCGTGCGTGGCCAGAGGGGAACTGGGAGGAATGCCACCGCCGGCCAAAAAGCCTCCCTTATCCAAGCCCGTCACGTCCACCGTTGTGTTGAACTGCGGAGGCAGTGTCAGCAGACCCTGGTTGTCGTATAACACGTCGTAGTTGATGCCAAAGCCGGCGCGGATGGAGGTGTTGCCGCTCCTTCCCGGCGAATACGCAATGCCAACGCGCGGCATCAGGGCATTCGTCATGGGCTGCGGCTCGCCGAACGTGATCAATCCCGGAACATTCGAGACCGCGTTCAGCGTTTGCAGGCGCTCGGTGTACGGTATGGTCTCGTATTCGTAGCGCAGGCCCAGGTTCACCGTTACATTTGGCCGGATCTTCCAGCTATCGTTGCCGTAGAAGCCCATCAGGATCTGGTCGCCGTAGTAAGGCGAACTGCCCAACGAACGCTGAGCGATGTAATCCGGGTAGTAATCAAACAGGTAGTCGGAGAGATAGCTCCACTCATAGTCTCCGCGAGCCCGCTGCACGAAGCTCTGGGGTGAAATCGACTTCCAGCCGTCAACGCCGAACTTGAAGCTGTGATTTCCGCGCGTCCAGTTGACGTTGTCGGTCAGCTGATAGGTGTTCTGAATGCCGAATTGGGGCGCGTTGGGATCAGGACCGATGTTCACGCCGCCCAATTCGTAAAGCGTGATGTTGGGGAATTGATCCAGACCCTGAAAAGAGAAATTGCCCGAGGGGTAGTTGTTGGAATAACGATTGTATCCCGCTCGGAACTCATTCATCAGAGTTGGGGCGAAGGTGTGATACTCCGAGAACGTTACGAGGTAATTGTTGCTGGGGACCGTCGTGTAGAACACCGGCAGGCTGGCGGAGGTATCGATGAAACCGCTACGGTTCAGTACGAAGCGGCTGCGCAGGTTATCCTTATCCGAGATGTTGTAGTCGAAGGATGCCAGGCCGGCCTCATAGTTCGCATAGCTTGGTGCCGATATGGAAATCTGCCCTAGTTCCACCGACTTCGCCGTTGCCGCATTCTGCGCTCCAAGGCTGGCGTTGCCGGGCCCAACCAAAGGATACGCACCGCTGCAGCAGGTCGACGCTGAAATGGCCGTCGACGCGGTTCCCAGGTATTGCTTCAATATGCCGAGGTTCGTCTGGCTGATGCCGGAGATCGAAGACAGCGTGCTGTAACCGTTTGCTGTCGGGGCATAGACCAGGCCAGCCGAACCGCTCGAGCCAACCGGGTTGTACTCGTAGCCGACGAAAAAGAACATCTTGTTCTTCTTGATCGGTCCGCCAAAATTGCCGCCAAAGCGGTTGTTGTCGTAGCGCGGATGGAGTGGGTTCCCGTCGACGGCATCCAGGTTATTAGCGGCGTTCAAGTTTCGGTTCTGGAGGTATTCGTATGCCATCCCGTGCAACTCGTTCGTGCCGCTCTTCACAATCTGGTTGAACTGACCGCCCGAGGAGTGGCCGACCTCTGCGCTAAACTGGTTCTGCTGGACGGTGAACTCAGCCACCGCATCGTTCGGAATGGTGACGAGCGGCCCTGTTACGCTCTTGCTGTTATTATCGACGCCTTCGACCGTGAAGTTGTTGTTGCGTGGCCGCTGGCCACCCACCGACGGGCCTGTGCCAAGGCCGGTGGCGCCGCTGGTCGCCACGCCGGCATTTAACAACGACAGGTTGATGACGCCCGATCCCGAGGCCGTGGTGGGAAGATCCATTATCTGCGTCGGCTCGAAGGACGACTGCACCACCGCGGTCGTGGTGTCGATCGTGGGCGGCGCGGAAGTCACTTCCACAACTTCGGCGATCGTGCCGACCTGAAGCGTAATGTTCTTCGTCGCGATCTTGTTTAGTTCAACTGCCACCCCCTTGATTTCCGCCTTCGAGAAACCCGGGGTGCTAACCGAAAGGGTATATGTTCCCACCGGCAGGTTGCTGATCCGATATTGGCCCGTGGGAGTCGATGCCGTGGTGGTTTCAACCCCTGTGGCGTCGTTTTTTGCGACGATCGTCGCGCCCGGCACGGTTGCTCCACTGGCGTCGTAAATAGTCCCAGTGAGATCTCCGCTTACAGTCTGGGCAAAGCCGGTCACGCAAGCCGCCCAGAGAAAAACAACAACGCATAGCTGCCAACTTCTAAACATTTGAATTTTTTACTCCCTTCTTGTTGAATAGAGTGGACTTCAAAGGACAGTCGCCTCATAGAAACCGACCCATAAAAGTCCCAAACAACAACCCAGTCCTTCGCAGGATGTGCAACAAGCTATGGAGGGCAGTGACCTCCCCTTCACCTGAACGACTTCCATCGATAACGATCAGGCACTCTTACTGCATTCGTATTTGGGAACAGTCCCACCCATTCCGATTCACCCGGGCTCTGAGAGTAATTATGCAATAACTTCGCCAATGTGACAAGTGTAAATGCCATGAAAAATAAAAAATGTTCCAACAACTTGTGTATCCACCACTAGTAGTTTTCGACAAAGACCTGCTGGCGGAAAAGTGTGGTTTGGGCTGCTCCCGGAAATACGATATTTTGGAGCCAGGAATCCATCTTGTTGAATATCTAATCCACGGTGGATGGGCGTCGTTAGGACTGTTCTTTGCGGCAGGAGAGGAATGGCGAAACAACGGGATCGGATGTTAGAGCACACGGGCAGAGTGATTCAGGTTTATCCGGGCTCGTTCCCGCACGCTTATTCTTTGAATGCATGGGCTCATTTGAGGCTGCAGCACTTCGAACTGGCTGAGAAGAGCGCGATGGCAGGTATCAGGCTGGATGATGAGCATCATCATCCGGAGTTGGAGTTTGTTGTGCGAATGGCGCTGCTTGTCAAGCACTACCGGGGGGGCGACCAAGCACTTTGAGGCATATCTGGCGCTCGAGCCACGGGGAGTGGACGCCGCCCTAGCCCAAAAGCAGCTGGCATCCCTCCACACTGCTGGACGAGGATGTCACGATCCTACGCGTTGGACATCGACGAGACGTCTATAAGTGATTTTCGCTTGTGCTTACGGGTCGTCTACAACCTTTGCCTCGGTGCTGTAAATCTGGAAGCCGGCACGCTGGTAGGTGGCCAGCGCCTTGGGATGATCCAGCGTGCAGGTGTGCAGCCAGAGGCGGCGCGGCGAGTAGGAGAAAGCTTTATCGATCGACCAGCGCAAGAGGTAAGGCCCAAGCTTCCGGCCGATGAATTCCGGCATGATACCGAAGTAGGCAAGCTCGATATCCGGGAATTGTCGCCGATCAAGCTCGGCGTATCCTGCCGGCACACCATGCACATACAGGACGTAAACCTCAACAGCCGGATCCCGGATGATCGCCGCGAGTTGCTCGTCGCTTAGCTTGTGGCGGTCTACCCACCGCCACTGCTCCCCAACGGTGTTGTAGAGGTAACGATAGAAGGATACTGTGGGCTTTACCGCCTGCACGACCGCCAAATCGGCGCGCGGCGGAGGCGCCGCGGGCAGCGTCGGCAACTCCCTCATCTCGAGATACGTTACAGTCACTTCCATGAGGCCGATTATTCACCACAGGGGCAAGGAGGTCGCTGAAACTCCATGATTCCTATGCAAATGAGGGGTCAATGCAGGGGCTACTTGGATCCTCGCAGGTCGGCTGGGACATAACCCTTCGGAGCGCGCACACGGTATTCGGGGTGGTTTTTTATTGAAACAGTAATGTTTCGATACGCACTTGGATCTTTGTCCGGGGGTGGCCAGTATGCCAGCTGATAGTAAATCCGGTTGTTATCGAGCATCTTCTGCAACTGATCACCGAGGCCGTCGATGTTGAAAAACGCCTCTCCGCCCGTTTGGCTTGCCAGCAGCGCCACGCCGTGTTGATAATCTCTGACCGCGTCATTCATTTCGCTCGATAGGCGCAGACTTCCAATATTGATCTGCTTTGTATCCAATGCCACCTCGCATCAAACGTATAGACCATCACGCCGGCATGAGCTGCGCTGCTCATGGCCGGCCGGAGATCGGCAATCGCGGCCTCTCCCCCGGGGCCCGTCATCGAAAATCCCTCCGAGAACGGAGCGATGATGCGTTGTCCCGGCATGGCCGCCAGCCTCTCAGCCACCGCTCTAATTGAGAATGTGACGGTTTCGGACTGTGAGCATCGGACGTGGACCGAAAGGCCGGTGGGAGTTGAGCCGTCGCAATTCGTGCTTGCGTCGGAGCGGGATTTTGCTTTATGCTCGCAAATCCGTGGCAGTAAGTATCAAAGTGGGGTCGAACTTTAATGATCGCAGGCGGTTCAAAAGAGATGAAGTGTCTGCGGGAATGGGCATTTTTGTGTAGCCCCAGTGGAGGAGAGGGCCAACTGTTTTGAGATCTGTGTGAAGGGAAGCCTCTCCAATGGATGCATTCAGTAGGGGGCCGGCAATGTGAGTGGCCTCTGTTCACATCGGTTTCTGAGATCGATTGTAGGGATGCCCTGGATATCCCCGATTGGTTTTCAGAATGGACGTGTGTTTTGATGTTCTTTAGAGGAGGTTCTTGATGAATCGTTTTGGAGCAATCAAACGGTTGGTTGTACTGGCGGCCATTCTGCTGCTCGTACCCCTCATGGTGTTTGGGCAGGAGGTAACCGGCAGCATCGCCGGCACAATCTACGACGCCAGCGGCGCGGTTGTACCGGGAGCAACGATTGAAGTTGCGGGTCCGGGGCTTCCCCGCGCGCTGACCACGGTCAGTGAGACGAATGGCAACTACAAGTTCCCGAGCCTGCCTGCCGGAACCTACGAGGTGACGGCAAGCGCGTCCGGGTTCCATTCCATGAAGCAGGTCGGGATCAATGTTGCACTGGGCAAGATCTCTCGCGTCGATTTCAAGCTGGCCGTCGGCGCGGTATCGGAGACCGTGACGGTCACCGGCGCTGCAGTAATGGTCGACACCACATCCAGCGCCTCGGCCATTACGGTCGACAGGGCATTCTTTGACCAGCTTCCCAAGGGCCGTGCATTTTACGACCTTATTCAACTCGCGCCAGGCGCCCGGAACGAAAGCAAATCCGGTGGATATCAGATCGATGGCTCCTCCGGGTCTGAAAACACTTATTACCTCGACGGCATGGAGGTTACCAATGTCCAGACGGGCGTGCTGAGCGGCGCGAGCCGGGTTCCGGTCGAGGCCGTCCAGCAGGTGGAGGTCAAGAACGGTGTCATGGACGCCCAGTACGGCGGCGCCATGGGCGGCGTGGTCAACGCCGTCGTCCGCACCGGCACGAACAGCTTCCACGGCCAGGCGGGATTTTATTTTAACAACAACTCGATGTCGGCTCGGCCGAGGCCCACACTCGAAATGGACCCGACAGACGCCACGCGCACCAAGGCCCGTTATTTCCAGAACACCATGGACGATTACTCTACCTGGAACCCGGTCTTCGACGTGGGCGGCCCGATCCTGAAGGACAAGCTGTTCTTCTTCACCGGCTTCATGCCGACGAGGACCATCACCAATCGCACCGTGACGTTCCTGTCCAATAATCAGACGGGCGATTTCACTACGAAGAGTGTCCAGCACTACATGGTCAATAAACTGGACTTCGCGCCCTTCAGCAAGATCCGCACGAACTTCAGCTGGGTCTGGAATCCGAGCTACAACAGAGGGAATCTGCCGGCGCGGCAAGGTACGGATGACCCGACTTATAATTGGGCCGGCGTGGGCAACTACAGCGCCGCCAACATTCTGACCGGGCAGATAGACTACATCGCGACCAACAAGCTCCTTTTCAGCTTCCGCGGCGGTTATCACTTCACCGATTACAAAAATGCTTATGCGCTCAAGCAACAGACTGCTATTTACAGCACGGCGAACACCATGTTCACCCTGCCGTCGAGCGTGCCGGTACTCACAAACGCTGGCTGGGTCCAGATGTATTACGCCAGAACGGATTTCGACGTATATCAGCGCGTGAATCTGAGCGCGGACGGTTCGTATCTGTTGAACTTGAAGGGCCAGCACAACCTCAAGTTCGGCTGGATGACCAACCGGCTGTCGAATGACGTGAGTGCCCTGACTTACCCGGACGGTTACTACAGGTTCTACTGGAACCAGAGCTACACCTGCGTTACCAGCCAGTGCTCCGGAAAGCAGCGCGGCACCTACGGCTACTACCGCTGGTACACGTACGGGACACTGGGTGATGCGTCGAGCGACAACCAGGGCCTTTACGTCCAGGATAGCTGGCGCGTAAACAAGCACCTGACCCTTAACCTGGGCCTCCGTGCAGAGCGCGAGTTCCTGCCCAGCTTCGAAAAGGCCGGGATTGCAGCCGCGCCTCCCATAGAGTTCGGCTGGAGCAAGAAGATCAGCCCGCGAATCGGCGGCGCCTGGGATCCGAAAGGCAACGGCAAGATGCGCGTATACGCGTCGTGGGGAGACTTCTACGACGTGATGAAGTACGAGATGCCCCGCGGCTCGTTCGGCGGCGACATCTACCTCACCTATTACTACGCTCTCGACGACCCGACGGTCTTCAATACGCTCCGGACCTACGGCTATCCGTCCGATCCGTCGAAGCTGCCCGGCCGCTTCTTCGAGGGGGTCAACTGGCGCATCCCGTCCAACGATCCCCAGTCGTGCGAGAAGCAGGGACTGTCGTGCACGGGCATGACCGTTGATCCGAACCTGATGCCGATGAAGCAGCGGATGATCGATGTAGGATACGAGTACAGCATCAATCCGACGCTGGTCGCATCCGCGCGTTACACCAACCGTCGCCTCATCCGCACAATCGAGGACGTAGGCACCCTCGGAGCGGGCGGCGAGGTTTACTACATCGCCAATCCCGGTTTCGGCATAGTCGCAGATCCGAAAACCTGGGGGCCCGGCATCCCGACCACACCGAAGGCAAAGCGCAACTACGACGCGGTCGAGTTCCGGCTTGACCAGCGCTTCGCCAAGAACTATCAGTATGCCCTCTCCTACACTTATGCCCGCCAGTACGGCAATTACTCGGGTTTGGCCAGTTCCGATGAGAACGGCCGGACCAGCCCGAACGTGAACCGATATTTCGACCTGCCTTGGATCGGTTACACGGAGAAGGGCGTGCTCGCCGAGGGCCGTCTTGCCACTGATCGTCCCCACACTCTCAAGTTCTACGGAGGTTACACTCTCAGGAATCGGTGGGGCGGCACGACGTTCGCACCGACCGTTCAGCTTTATTCCGGAACGCCTCTCACCACCGAGATCAATGCGATCTCGTCAGTGCCGCTTTACCCGTACGGGCGAGGCGACATGGGCCGCACGCCGGTGTTCTTCAACAGCGACTTCAACGTGATGCACGAATTCAGGCCCTTCAGCAAGAATGAAGCTCTGAAGCTGCGCATCGAGTTCACCGTTTTCAACCTGTTCAACACCAGCATCGTGACGAACAAGGATCAGATTCTGATCCACCCGGATTACGGGCAGCTCGAGTTCGCCAATGAAACCGACGTATTCAAGGGCTTCAACACCAAGGCCCTGATGCAGGCCCAGGGAGATCCGATCAGCCCAACTTACGGTCTCGCCAGCGGCTTCCAGGGTCCGCGTTCCTGCCGTCTCCAGATTTCGTTCTTCTTCTAGAAAGAACGACAGATTTGCTTGCCAGGGCGGCCCTCCGGGGCCGCCCTTTTTGCTTGCGCTTGGACATTCTTGGAGGCCTTCGCGCCTTCGAGGTCATATGATGGCCGATGCTGCAATCCTGGGCTTATGGCTGTCGTTCTTCGCGCTACTGCAGCCCGCAACCCTGCCGCAAAGCAAGCCTAATCGCATCCCGCCCTCCCCTGAAGTGCTTCCCTACCTCAATGCCAGATCCATCGTGGACTATTCACGGAACGAAATCATCGAACTGATCCCGGAGCTCAAAAACCTGGTGTTCGCAGACACTCAGGACGAACTCGGGCCGATCCTCCAGAAGGTGGGGGAGAATGTGGAGGAATTCTTCAATAACTTCCGGAACACGGCCGCGCTGGAAAATGTCCAGTTCGAGAGGGAGGAGCCGGGCGGGACGAGCAACGCCTACCTGAAGCGCCAATATTACTATGTCATTGCCGCTGCGACGGGACCAGACGAACTCGGCTTTGAAGAATATCGGACCAACCTGAAGAACGAGCTCTTCAATCCTGAAGAACTGAAAGGCGCCTACCTGATCACGTCAGGCCACGCAGCCTCACCGATCTTCTTCCATCCAAAACAGAGGCCCGGTTGCAAATTTCGCTATCTCGGAAGAGAGAAAACGGGCCGCAGGGCTCATGCGGTCGCGTTCGCACAGGATCCCGAACTTTCCCCGCCCAGGGGCTACATCAACCTGGTCGGGACTGAAATCGCCATCATGGTCCAGGGGTGGGCATGGATAGACCCGGACAGCCACCAGATCCTCCGGATGCGCCTCGATCTGCTGGTGCCGAGGAAAGACGCGGGCCTTGACCAGCACACCACGAACATCGAGTTTTCCGAAGTCCGGTTCGGACCTGATTCCAGACGTCTCTGGCTTCCCCGCGAAGTGCGCATCGTGATCGCATGCAAGGGGTGGAAGTTCCAGAACAGGCACGCCTATTCTCAATACCGGCTGTTCACGGTCGAAAGCCGTGAGGGCGAAAAGAAGATCATCCGCCCCCCCGGCTAGGCTCCCCGCATGCTTCGAGTTCTTGGAGCCTTGGAGGTGAGCTTTTAAAAGCAAACCTCAAAGGCTCCAAGAACTCAAAGAATCTCAAAGATGGGCCCCTTCTGCGGCGAGGTTTTGTAGTAAAATTCATGCAAACACCGGATCTGTAAGGAAGGCTGTCATGAAGAGGCAAGAGTTGAGAATCCTCACGCTGCTGGCGCTCCTCTGCCTTTGCAGCATTGCGCCAGCTGCGAGTCCGGGCGCGCAGAACCAGGCGCCGCCGTCGTTCCGCGTCACGGCGAGGCTCGTGGAGTTGACCGTCGTTGCAATCGACAAGAGCGGGAACCCGGTAAGGGACCTCAAGAAGGAAGAGTTCGCCGTTTTTGACAACGGCAAACCCAGGACCCTCTCGTTGTGCCGTTTCGAAGGCACCCCGGTTTCGCGGGCGGCGAAGGCGCCGGCATTGCCGCCCTTCGTCTTCACAAACCGCATGGCAGCGACTGCCGCCGAGGAGCGCAACATCACGGCGCTGGTGCTCGACTCCGCCAACACGGATCCGCGCGACCAGATGTTCGTCAAGGCGCACACCTCGCGCCTGCTGCGCGCCCTGGCGCCGCAGACGCGCGTGGCCATCTACCACCTGGGTCGCGAGTTAACAATCATCCACGATTTCACCGACGACATGGCCGCGCTGCGTGCGAATATCGAGAAACTCAGCACGAGCGTACAGACACAGCACGTGAACGACATCGAACAGGCCGCCCGCGACGCCGAGGAGATTCTGGATCAGATCGAGGCACGCAAGACCCCTTACGCCACGTCGGTGTTCCGCTCGGTGCAGGCGCAAGACAAGGCTGCGATCGCCGGAGATGTGAATGCAAACGCCGTCATCCAGGGAAACCGCGTGGAGGAAACCCTCGCCGCGCTGGAAGGGCTCGGCAGGCACCTCGCCGCCGTCCCGGGGCGCAAAAGCATCGTGTGGATCAGCGGCGGCATATCCCTGTTCTCACAGCGCGTTTCGACGACCCCGGACGGCATGCCGTCCAGTCCGATGGACGGGGACAACATGGAAGGGGCGATCCGGAGGACTTCCCAGCGGATGGCTCAGCTCGGGGTGGCGCTTTATGCCGTCGACGCACGCGGGTTGACCTCCTCGGCCGAGACTCTCGCCCAGAAGCAGTATCCGCCGCTGCTGGCGGGACGCTTTTCGGAAATCGAGCGCGCGGCCGCCGCGAACGCCGAGAGCCGCGCCGCGTTTTCCCTGATGACCTCGGTTACGGGCGGCCGGTTCATTTTCGGCACCAACGATCTGTCGGACGGCGTCAACAAGGTTACGGGTGATCTGCACGGGTCCTATTCCCTCGGTTTCTACCCGACCGAAGAGCCGGACGGCAAATGGCATACCCTCAAGGTGACGGTGAACCGACCCGACGTGCGCCTGCTCTGCAAAGAAGGCTACCTGTTCGATCAATCCCCGATGAAGGCGCAGGTGTGGGATGCGGACGAGCAACGCCGCGCCATGCTGGAACCGTTTGGCTCCGACTCGATCCGCCTCACTGCGCGATGCGCCCCGGTCGAGGGCGCCGAACCCGGCACGCTGCTGCTGACGCTGCAGATCGAATCAGAGGATCTCCTCTGGCGTGAGGAGTCCGGACGAATGGTGTCAGGGTTGGACGTCTACGTTGCGGAGAAGACGGCTGACGGTCAGGTGAGATTCCAGCAGTCGAGGATCAACGCCAAATTCCTGCCGCCGCAGATGGAGACCGCCCGTTCGCAGGGGCTTCCCTTCCGCCGCCAGTGGAAACCCGGGGCCGACACGCTCGGCATCCGCGTGCTGGTGCGGGACGCCGTGACGGGGCGCACCGGCACGCTGGACATCCGCATGTCCCGCTCCTCCAAATAGGCAACCTTCGAGATTCTTCGAGGACTTCGAGTCTTCGAGGTAAAGCTTTTTAAACTGCGCGACTCAAAACTCGAAAGCGCGCATGGCTTTGACGAGCTCGGCCTCGATGCCGGGCTCCGAGGCCGAATGGCCCGCCCGATCCACAATCACCAGCTTTGAGTTCGGCAGCTTCCTGTGAAGCCTGTAGGCAGTGAGGGGCGGGCACACCATGTCGTAGCGGCCGTTGACGATGGTGGTGGGAATGGCCGCGAGCTTGCCTGCCTCGTTCAGCAGCTGACCCTCTTTCAGAAAGCAGGCATTGGCCATGTAGTAGTTTTCAAGCAAAGCGAACGTATAAACGTTCATCTCCTTCAAGGCCTGGTCCAAAGTCTCGTCGGAGATATCCAGGAAAGCGATCTTGCCCTCGTATTTCGCCCAGGCCTTGGCGCATCTGTCGCGGGTCGCAGGATCCCCTGAGCGCAGCTTTTCCAGGAGTTGCGACGCATAGTTCTTCTTTCCCGGCTGCGACATGCAACTCAACAGCGCCTCGTGCGCTTCGGGAAAATTCCACGCTGTCCCCCCGTGATAATAATGATCGAGCTCATCCTTCGTCGCCGTAAACACCCCCCTGAGCACCATTCCGGTCACGTTTTGCGGGTATGTCTCGGCGTAGGCGAGCGCAAGAGTGGACCCCCAGGAACCCCCGAAGAGTATCACTTTGCCCAAGCCCAGATGCACACGAAGTTTCTCGATGTCTTCGACCAGATTTGCAGTCGTGTTCTCGCGCAGTTCCGACAAGGGCTTGCTGAGGCCGCAACCCCTCTGATCGTGGAGGACGATGTGAAACCTCTCGGGATTGAAATAGCGGAAATACGCCGCCGGGCATCCGCCGCCGGGGCCGCCGTGCAGTACCATTACAGCCTTGCCTTTGGGATTGCCTCCCAGCTGATAGTAGATTTCGTGCAGGCCCGAAACCCTCATGTATCCGGTCTTGTAGGGCTTCATCTCAGGCCAGAGGCTCGAGCCCTGCCGGCCCGAATCCACGAGCGCTGCCAGACAAAGCGCCAGCGAGACAAAGATGCAGATTCTGGTTTTCATAGCTGCTCCATGCAAATATGGGAACCGCCAACGGGTGATCGGCTGGATCCTACATCCGGCAGCGCCGTTGCCTCAATTCTTTTGTCAGCGGTCAAGCAGCCTCACATCCTTCGAGATTCTTTGAGTTCTTCGAGCCTTGGAGGTGAGCTTTTAAGAGCAAACTTCCAAGGCTCGAAGAACCTCGAAGCGTTGACGTCTGTTTCCGAGACAGCCATCCTGCGAGTCCGTCACACTTCACGGCGCTTCCGCCTTGATTGGCGGACGTTCTGAAAAACGCTCGCTCGCAGGGCATGTCGCTGGTATGCTGGGTGCAGCGCGAACCGCGCAATTCAGCATGAGGAGAATGATCATGGGATTTCTCCGATTGGCGATAGCAGTGGTCCTGTTCTGTGTCCAGATCGGAGCACAGCAGAAACCCCCGACGCCTCCCCCACAACCGCCTCAGCCGCCCCCGACGCAACCCAAACCGGACCCGGCGAAAACCTCAAAACCACCTGAGGATCCAACAGCTGAGCGGGAGCGTGGCCTCAACAGCGATCGGGACGTGATGATCACCGAGCGCCTTGTGATGCCCGATGGCTTGCCGCCGGAAGAGATGGTGCCGGTCGCACTCTCGTGCGGCCCAGGTCGAACCAGCAGCACGATGTCGGATCTGCAGGGCGAATTCAGGCTGCGCCTCAACGTACAATCCGGGCCCTCCGAAGACATCGCCACCCGGATGACCAACATGCAATGTGCTGTCATTGTGTCCGTTCCCGGCTTTCTGACGGTCAGAAAGGACCTGGCGGGCCTCGATCTGAAGTCGGGCGCCGACGTCGGTTATCTGGTCCTGAGATCTCCCCTGAAGTCTGAGGGGACGACCGTAAGCATGAACGGGCTGAAAGCGCCGGAACCGGCGCGGCAGCACCTGTTGAAAGCGCGCGAGGATCTTGCAAAAGAAAAACTCGATTCGGCGAAGGGCCGGCTCGAAAAGGCGATCAAGATCTATCCGGAATACGCCACGGCACTGTACGAACTCGGGCGCATTCAGGCGCGGCAGGGGAACGCGGCTCAGGCGGCCGAATCCTACCGCCGGGCTGCGGAGGCCGATCCCAAGTACATAAACCCGCTCGTCGAGCTGGCCCTTATGGCCGCTACCGCCAGGGAATGGCGGGAAGCGGAGCAGCACTCTGAAGCCGTTCTCCGGATGGCTCCCGAGGGATTTCCCGGCATATACCTGGTTCACGCCATTGCCTGCTTCAATCAGAACAAGATGGACGCGGCCGAAAAGAGCGCCCGTGAGGGTTCGAGCCAGGACAAGGCGAATCAGTTCCCGAAACTCTTTCATCTGCTCGGGAACGTACTCCTGCAGAGGGGAGACAAACAGGGAGCCGCTGAGGCCTTCCGCCAGTACCTGGAACGAGCGCCGCAGAGCCCCGAAGCCGCAAAAATCCGGCAGCAGCTGGAGGCGTTGTCGAATCAGTGATCCGCGTTTCTTTGAGATTCTTTGAGCTCTTCGAGACTTGGAGGTGAGCTTTTACAGCCTACCGCCAAGGTTCAAAGCCCTCCAAGAATCCCGGGTTTGTTTTTTCCCAAAAACATTTGGCTGCAATCGCATATGCCCCCGATCTAATATACCGAGGTCATTCGGCTGCCCTTGGTAAGAGAGCAGAAACGCAAGTCGCAGCCCCAATAGGGAGATCGCAATATGTTCGTCCGTAAAATCGCGCTTATTACCATTCTCCTTGCGCAGACCACGGCAGTTTCTCAAGTCAAGTCAGAGGATTCGAAAAATCAGCAAAAGCCGCCGAACGTCGCGGTTCAGGTCCGCGCGGTGGTAACCGACCGCGCGGGACAATTCATACAGGGCCTTACGAAAGAGGATTTCCTCCTGACGGAGGATGGCGTCCAGCAATCCGTGCACTCTTTCTCCGTAGAGAGAATCGAAGCCAAACCGGCTTTGCTTTCGACGAAAGAAGCGCCCCAGCCCATTCCGGAAGCCGCTCAGGGCTATCCTGCTTCCCCCTCCTCCAGAGTAATTGTTCTCCTGGTGGACACTGCCCACGTTTCATCGAATGGGCTGGAGAGGGCAAGAATCGCTTTGCAGCACTTCATCGATGAACAGAAGTCGGATCAGGATCTGATCGCGGTCATGACGAGCTCGGGCAAGCCCGGGGTCACCGGGGAGTTCACGGGCGACCGAAGCAAACTGAAAGCGGAAATGAAGAAGGTCCGGCCCGGGTACACCCAATTCGAATCGTTCTTGACCCCGGTGCTCTGCGGAAAGGTGGTCCGGCACGACCCGCAGGCCGTCAGCCTCGCGGGCCTGATCATCGACTCCGAGGACAGAACCTCGGGAAGCGTGCAGATGCCCGGAGGGAACACCCAGGCGGAAGCGGTGAGCAAATGCATGATGGTTCTCCTGGAAAGCTCATCCCGCCGCCGGGCGGTCGTGACTTCGATCGGAACTGCGGTCGAAAGGATGTCGGCCATGCCGGGGCAGCACATCATCGCCCTGTTTACCGAAGGATTCTCCATGACGGCGACCGGCGGCGACATCGCGATAAACGAGGTCCGCCCGGCCATCAGCAGCGCAGTTCGTTCCGGAGTGTTGATCTACACGTTTGATGTAAAGGTCCCAATGTCGTCGAAGCAGGTCAACATCGAGAGTTACTCCCTGGCGGGCGAGATCCTGAACTCGGCGCGGGATATTCAACACGGCACGTCTCTGCTGGCAGGCCAGACAGGGGGAGACGCATTCTACAACCTTGACGGCCTTAGCGGGCAACTGCAGGAGATGCTGGACAAAAACCGCCTTTGCTACCGTCTGGCGTACAACCCGCCGCCGGCGGCGGACCCAAGGAAATATCGGACGATCAGTGTCGCGGTAAAAGGCCATTTAGAATACCAGGTGCGCGCCCAGAAAGGTTACGACATGACAGATCCGCGGTGGGCGAGGTAGTTAGGGTTGGCCGATGCCCGGCTGCAATCGATTGCGATAGCCACTGTTTTGCGCCCCGGCTTTGCCAGAATACGTTCCTTCTAATTGCGCGGTGGATGTTGCCTTCCAGACGTGGAGGTCTGATCCTTATTTGAGCAGCACATCAACCTGACCTTCAAGGGTGCATCTGCGCTGTGTGAGCAGGTCCGAGATCTGCACCACCACTCGATATTTCCCCGGCGCCAGATTCTCCAGAGGAATCGCTTTGGCGACGGCGAGACTCCGTCCCTCTGCGAAGCGCGATTCGGACTCGTTGCCGAATCGAATCATCTTTCCATCGGATCCCTCGAGTGCATAAGTGATCTCAACCGACGGCTTCTGGGTTACCTGGTCTATCTCAAGATCATAGACCTCCAGATACAGGCCAAGGCGATGCCGACGCAGGAAAGCGGCTTTCAGATTTGGAAGTACTTTCAAAGGCCCGAGCACGAACTCTTCGCCGCGGCTGTTCTCAGGTGCAGGCTGAATGACGTCGGCATAGATCAGTGAGCTGGTGTTCAGGCCGGCCTCGCTGACCTGCGGGATCCAGATAGAAGTATCTTTGACTCCGAGCTTATTGGAATTCACATCCTTCAGCACGATCCGCAGTCGATAACGTCCGGGAGGCAAAGGAATGATGCGCTGGTGAAACGTCCGTAGCTTCAAAAACTCAGCCAGGGGTGCACCGCCGGTCTCCGCTCGAAAATCCTCATCGCATTGGTACACGGCGGCCCCGCTCAGGTTTGTGACTCCGACGTACAGCTGGAGATCGGACTCGAAGAAACCCTCCTTCCCGACGTAAAGCAATTTCTCGTTCGGAACCGCGAGTGTGAGCGGAACCGCATAAGAATCCGCCGAGATGCGGATGAATGCAGTGTTGACTTCGAAGGGGAGATCGTTGTAGCTGACTGCTGCCCGGACCTCTTCACGAAGCTCTGGAAATTGGAGAGGTGGCGGCACCTGCAATTTGGCCCAAACGCGCATGCGCTCAAACGGAACTTCCTTGGCACGCACCCACTGCCGCTGCTGGGGCTGTTCTCCGCGGCGCCGATAAAACGCATCTTTTTGGTTAGGGTCCGTCTCCAGGGTGTACAGCCCCGACCCTGATCGGTCGACGAACTCAATGGTGAGATCCTGCCCGATGCCCGGAATATAGTCGTATTCCCAAATCTCGAAGGGGTAAGTCGTAATGGTATCGCCGCCCTGGTTCGGGGGCTTCTGATAGCGCCCGCCCATCGGGTGGGCATCTCTGCGGTTGGGCGGGCCGTAGAGAACGTAGATCCGACCGCGGTCCGTCAGCCATCCGGGCATGCCTGCGCCGAAATTTTCATTGGCATAGGCTATGCGGCGATAGAACTCCTCGCGAAACTCGTTCTCGGGAGTCTGGGAGTTAGGATCACGCCGGCGCCAGAACTCCTCGATGAAGTGCTCACGTTCCTCCTGGGTCGTGAGGCGTTGGTAGACCTGGCGCTCCTCATCTGTGATCAGGTAGCGGACTTCGCCCTTAATCCAATCATCCAAGACCTCCTTTTTTTGCGCTTTTGCCTGCCCGGAGCTTTGCTGTGCCAGGGCCAGCACAGCCACAATGATCAGGTGAGAAACGTGGATCATGCCATTCAATTTACCCCAGAGAGTGCGGAGATAGCAGAGGAAATCATAAGAGCAAGGGCCCGGCCCCCCAAAAGGAGTCCGGGCCCTTCCACTGTTAGGATGCACAAAATATAGTGATAGCCCAACATTATAGGTAGGGGCACGGCGAGCCGCGCCCATACCTGCGCTCGATCTCTCAGAACGTGAATCGGAAACCGAGTTGTGCTTGATACGGAGCTGCCACAACGATGCCGTAGGTCCCGGTCGCGAGACCCTGGGTCACCTGATACTGGCTGGAACGTAGATTGCCTGAGAAGTTGTTCCCGAAATTCGTTCGATTGGTCAGGTTAAAGGACTCGAAATAGAAAGCGACGTTCATGCCCTCACGGAGCTTTGAGAGACTGAAAACCTTGGTCGCTCGCAGGTCCATGACGAAGAGTCTTCCGGAGACCTTGTTCCCATCGAGGTCATAGCCGCCGCGCAAGCTATTGATGAATATGTTGGAAGGGCATACGCGACCCCCGCCGTAGTCCTGGTTGGCTACGCAAAGGTCATTATTCCGCCCATCCTGGTTCACGTCAGTGCCGTCTACCGCGGTATACGGGCGGGCGGAGGCCATCTGGATGATTGGGTTGACTTGAAAACCCCAAGGAAGATCAAACACGCCGGAGAAGACAAAGCGGTGACGCTCGTCCCTTCCGGTCGGTCCGTACTCCCGCGGGTCGAAAATGTTGAACTGATTGTATGTCGCTCGGCAGCCGAACTCGCCTGTGCAGCCTCCCCAACCCTGTGCCTTCGAGAGGTTGTATGAGGTCTGGAAGCTCATCCGATGGGAAAGGCGCTTGCGCATGCCGATGTTGAGGCCGTCGTAGCGCGAGCGATTTACTGAGGTTTCACGGGTAACTCGCGCAAGGGCTCCGGGTTCCCCCGCGGCAGTGAAAGCGGCGGCCAGCAGGCGAGCCCCACCGCTGATTTTTGGATTGAGTTCATTGCGCCGGGATTCACGGATGTTCAGCATGTGGGTGTAATCCGCTTCCAGCACATAATCCTTTCCAAGCTGATGCGAGAAGCCTACGTTCATTTGCTGCGACATCGGGCTCGCGTAGTCAGGATCGATAATGCGTCCACGAGACCCAGCGGGGAGGGCGGTCGGTCCCCCAGGAATCGGCGGCAGAGCATCGCCGAGCTTGAACTTGGCCAGATCGCCTGGCCAACGTCCGAGTTGCAGTTCTCATCTCAACTTTCGGGATGCTTCTGAACTGTCGTGGAGCTTGCGAATGCGGAGTATACACCCGAGAGTCGGTCGAACATGCCCGGCACACACAAAAAAGGGGCCGGTTTCCCGGCCCCTTTTCGATTTGAACCTTATGTGGTTAGAACGTGTAGCGTATTGTCAGAAAGATATTTCGAGCCGTCTGGAACCCGGTCGCCATGCCGTAGCGGTTTGCCACCGTCAGGGCATTCGCAATCTTCGTGCTGGTACCTGGCACGGTGCCTGCGAATGCTCCTGTAGCGTTCACTGCATCCACGTAGTTGTAACCATTCATTATCTTCCCCCAATCGACTCCCAGATCGCCCGACAACCGTTTTGCCCGTGCGGGGTTGATAATGTTGGTACCTTCAGCGACCTCAGAGAAAATCGTCGCGGCACGCTGATTGAGCAGGTTGGTGATATTCGCCTCGATGCTTATCCGCGAGTTTTCCCTCATTTTATTCACAGGGATCTCATGCCGCAACACGACATCGGTCTGGATATAGGCCGGTGTGCGCTTGCCCTCCTCGACGCTGCCTTTGGCGAAGTCGCCATTCGCGGCGCGCGTGAAATTCACAAAATTGCCGCGACCCTCAGCCCACTGGCAGGACGAAGTTGAGCCGACCACCCCCAGGCAGGTGCTGATCGGCGTACCCTGGTAGATAAACTGGGTGATCCCGAAAATAGTTGCCATTCCACCAAACTTCTCACCCCACTTCTGGCGATAGAAGCCGTAGGCCTTTGCGGTATGCGGACGGTCTGTGGACAGTGGTCCGTCGTCGATCTGGCCGCTGGGAAGATAAGTCATGGTCGGAATGTCGAACGCACGGTTATTGTTGGGAGCATGGCGGCCGCCACCTCCATCCGTGGGATCGGTATTGGTCAAGCCCGCGTAGTTGCCCCTCAGCTGGCTATAGGTATACGAGATGGACCCGAACCATGTGCTCGTCGGTCTTCTGGAAAGGCGGAACTCCAAACCGTCGTAGCGGCGGATGGCCGGAACCACCGGCGGGCACTCCGCGCAGAATGGAACCGTGGTCAGATAATTGTTGCCGTTGGCGTCGGGAATGACCACCGGCCGATGCAGCACGTCGGCGAACAGTGAGCCCGGGTTGCCGATGTAGAAACCGAGGTTATCGGTGATCGCCATATCCTCGATGGTCATATCCAGGCGCTTGCGCGAATACCGGGTCTCCAGGCTCCAGTTCGCGTTAATGGCCCAATCCACGCCCACCGTGTTTTCATGCTGCGCCATGGGCTTCATAGTGGGGGAGATGGCCGGATCGCGAGGATCGGCTTTGGTGGCGCGCCAGTCCACATTTTCAATGAATCGGCCTACAGTCACGCCCGGCGCCGGACCGGTAGCCGGACATCCTCCGCCAAAGGTGGTTGACGGCGTAATCTTGGTCCAGTCCGTGTCATCCATGGCATAAACGCAGTTATGCCAATAGTCGCTGCCGAAGGAGCCGCGCGCCAGGCCCATTTTCATGATGTCGAAGAACTTGCCGTAACTGGCATAGATCTTGATCTTGCCGTTATGCAGCAGATCGTAGGCGCCGCCGATGCGCGGAGCAACCTTGTCGAGCCAGCCGAATTCGAGCGTTGGGAAGCGCTTCGGATCGTAGGGAGGCTGGGTTTCCTTGTCAAAGCGGATACCCAAGTTTAAAGTCAGGCCGTGGCCGACCGTCCAGCCATCCTGGAGATAAATCCCATGAGCAGTCTGGGCGCTGGTGCCGGTGTTGATGACCGTGTTACCAATGGAGAAGTACCCGTACCGGCCCTGACAGATAGATTGCCCGTACTGCGTCAGATTCTGGGCTTTGACCGCGTCGCAGATGCTTGTGCTGGTGACGGGCTCATAGTTCGTCCCCCAGAAAAGGTTTATGCTGGCACCCTGGGTATTACGCAGAACATCGTTCGTCTGACCCGCAAAGAAGTACCCCCCTTTGATGGTGTGAGTACCCGACAGGAACCGGAAGAAGTAGGAAGCATCCGCGTTCCAGCTCTTGCGCTTGTATGCGTCGAATATAGTGGCAAAGATAGCCCCGATGTTGGCATAGCCCGCGGTGTTAAAAGACGAACTGGGGAACGCCTGGCCCGCCAGATCCCTGCTGGCCGCATTCACGGTAGTCTGATAGACGAAGCGATTGCCGCTATTGACTCCGCGCTGACCCGTGTTCTGGAAGAAATAGCCGAAGCGGGCGCTGACCACCAGTTTGTGCGTTGGCGTCCAGTCACCGCCGAAGCTGTAAGTCGCTTGCGGATTGACCGATCCGGCATCCGACCGCAACGTACTGGGATCGGTCGAGGCGCCGGTATTCCTCTGCCCGAATGGGCTGTCCTGGCCGCCGAGGGTTCCGTTCTGCCGGTTATAGGCGTAGTTCCATGCCGAGAACAAACGCAGGCGGTTGGACAAGCCGTAGTCCAGCCTGTTATATGCGTTGTGTGTCAAAGAGGAAAACGACAACGTCCGGGGTCCGGGATTGTTACCTGTAAAGACTGTCGTGCGGCGCTGGGTTTGGATCTGCGGTATGTAACTGGTGAACAGCCACAATCTGTCCTTCATCAGCGGTCCGCCGACTTCGTAGCCGGGCTCGAGAATGTAATTTACGTCCCTCTTCGCATAGAAGTATTCAGGGGTTCCATCTGTGCGAGTGGCGGCGTTGAGCCCGGCCAGGGTAGGATTTAATCGCAGGGCGCGGTCCCCGTTATTGGCATTGAGCCCATTGCTTCGAATGTAACTTACCAGCGAGCCGGTCCAGTTGTTGGAGCCCTGCTTGGGAACGGCGTTGATCACGCCTCCGATCGCGCCGCCATACTCGGCTTCGAAACTGCTCGACTTGATCTGGACCTCTTTAATGAAGTCCATCTGGAAGCTCTTCCCGGAACCGCCATTCTGGATGTTCGTGGTGTTCACGCCATCGACCATGAATACGTTTTCCCCGTCGCTGGCGCCGTCCACCTGGTAACCTGCCTGCAGCGGTTCTGCGCGGGAACCGGGAGCAAAGGAGATCAGCGACTCAAAGGAGCGGCCTTTGGGAATGAAGTCCAGGATATCAGAGGACACCGTGGCCGCCACCTTGCTCTGGGTTGTATCCACCATAGGAGCCGCGCCAGTGACTGTAACCGTCTCCGACACCGCACCCACCTCCAACTGCACGTCGATGTTGGGAAGGCGGCCGACTTCCAAGTCGATGCCGGTCTGTTTGTAAGTTCGGAATCCAGTCGCAGCCACCGTCAAGGTATATTCGCCCGATGGAAGGGCTACGAAACGATAATTGCCCCCGGAGTCTGTCGATGCTTTCCTGCTTCCGATGAGCGCCGGACCGGTTACTTCCAGGGTCGCGCCGGCTATCACCGCGCCGGAAGAATCCCTGACGACCCCCTGAAATCCTGCCGTCGTTTCCTGTGCGAACGCACACGGTACGACCAAGAGTGCGATCAGTATCAGCGGCAGCCATAGCCACTTTTCTGCATAACGATGCATATTTGCCTCCTCTGCAAAATGCTGTTTTGATAACTAAGCTGGCCGTCCCGGCCCACCAAGCCAAGACGACAGATTCTCGTAAATGGTGTTCAAATTGAGTTGCGCCCTTCGGATCGCAATAAAAACAACTTCTCCAGGCGTCCACAAAAAGCGACACTGGCCCTTCGTCTGAAAACGCAAATGGATACACACCTGGGACTGTATTCGCTAAAGCAATCCCCTAACCTCAGCAGAACCAGGGATGTTTCTGCTCTCAATCATTGGCAGGGAGGCGAGATAGAGAATATCGGCGCAGCCGCTTCCTCTTCCTATCGTGCGCCATATAGCCAACGGTGGAACATTTCCCCATCCAGCCGGTCTGGGGATCTTCGCGGTAAAAATACCGCCCCTCCTTCACAAAGCAGCGCGATTATAGTGCTCCCTCCCCAATCGCGCAAGCTAATTTCTTACACCAACTTAGCAATTCGCACGCACCACAAAGACACAGAGAGCACCGAGTCCTCAGCAGTTTCTCTATCTCTGTGGTGGAAGTGGTAGCCTTATTTGAGCAGCACATCAACCTGACCTTCAAGGGTGCATTTGCGCTGGGTGAGCAGGTCCGAGATCTGCACCACCACTCGATATTTCCCCGGCGCCAGATTCTCCAGAGGAATCGCTTTGGCGACGGCGAGGCTCCGTCCCTCTGCGAAGCGCGATTCGGACTCGTTGCCGAATCGAATCATCTTTCCGTCGGATCCCTCGAGTGCATAAGTGATCTCAACCGAGGGCTTCTGGGTTACCTGGTCTACCTCGAGATCATAGACCTCCAGATACAGGCCAAGGCGATGCCGACGCAGGAAAGCAGCTTTCAGATTTGGAAGTACCTTCAAAGGCCCGAGCACGAACTCCTCGCCGCGGCTGTTCTCAGGTGCAGGCTGAATGACGTCGGCATAGATCAGTGAGCTGGTGTTCAGGCCGGCCTCGCTGACCTGCGGGATCCAGATAGAAGTATCTTTGACTCCAAGCTTATTGGAATTCACATCCTTCAGCACGATTCGCAGTCGATAGCGTCCGGGAGGCAAGGGAATGATGCGTTGGTGATACGTCCGCAGTTTCAAAAACTCAGCCAGGGGTGCACCGCCGGTCTCCGCTCGAAAATCCTCATCGCATTGGTACACGGCGGCCCCGCTCAGGTTTGTGACTCCGACGTACAGCTGGAGATCGGACTCGAAGAAACCCTCCTTCCCGACGTAAAGCAATTTCTCGTTCGGAACCGCGAGTGTGAGCGGAACTGCATAAGAATCCGCCGAGATGCGGATGAATGCAGTGTTGACTTCGAAGGGGAGATCGTTGTAGCTGACTGCTGCCCGGACCTCTTCACGAAGCTTCGGAAATTGGAGAGGTGGCGGCGCCTGGAATTTGGCCCAAACGCGCATGCGCTCAAACGGAACTTCCTTGGCACGCACCCACTGCCGCTGCTGGGGCTGTTCTCCGCGGCGCCGATAAAACGCATCTTTTTGGTTAGGGTCCGTCTCCAGGGTATACAGCCCTGACCCCGATCGGTCGACGAACTCAATGGTGAGATCCTGCCCGATGCCCGGAATATAATCGTATTCCCAAATCTCGAAGGGGTAAGTCGTGATGGTATCACCGCCCTGGTTCGGGGGCTTCTGATAGCGCCCGCCCATCGGGTGAGCATCTCTGCGGTTGGGCGGGCCGTAGAGAACGTAGATCCGGCCGCGGTCCGTCAGCCATCCGGGCATGCCTGCGCCGAAATTTTCATTGGCATAGGCTAATCGGCGATAGAACTCCTCGCGAAACTCGTTCTCGGGAGTCTGGGGATTGGGGTCTCTTCTGCGCCAGAACTCCTCGATGAAGTGCTCACGTTCCTCCTGGGTCGTGAGGCGTTGGTAGACCTGGCGCTCCTCATCTGTAATCAGGTAGCGGACTTCGCCCTTAATCCAATCATCCAAGACCTCCTTTTTTTGCGCTTTTGCCTGCCCGGAGCTTTGCTGTGCCAGGGCCAGCACAGCCACAATGATCAGGTGAGAAACGTGGATCATGCCATTCAATTTACCCCAGAGAGTGCGGAGATAGCAGAGGAAATCATAAGAGCAAGGGCCCGGCCCCCCAAAAGGAGTCCGGGCCCTTCTACTGTTAGGATGCACAAAATATAGTGATAGCCCAACATTATAGGTAGGGGCACGGCGAGCCGCGCCCATACCTAAGCTCGATCTCTCAGAACGTGAATCGGAAACCGAGTTGCGCTTGATACGGAGCCGCCACTACGATGCCGTAGGTCCCGGTCGAGAGACCCTGGGTCACCTGATACTGGCTGGAACGTAGATTGCCTGAGAAGTTGTTCCCGAAATTCGTTCGATTGGTCAGGTTAAAAGACTCGAAATAGAAAGCGACGTTCATGCCCTCACGGAGCTTTGAGAGACTGAAAACCTTGGTCGCTCGCAGGTCCATGACGAAGAGTCTTCCGGAGACTTTGTTCCCATCGAGGTCATAGCCGCCGCGCAAGCTATTGAGGGATATGTTGGAAGGGCATACGCGACCCCCGCCGTAGTCCTTGTTGGCTATGCAAAGGTCATTCGTAATCCCATCCGCGTTTACGTCAGTGCCGTCTGTTGCATTATACGGCCGCGCTGAGGCGATCTGGATAATTGGGTTGACCTGAAAGCCCCAAGGAAGATCAAACACGCCGGAGAAGATAAAGCGGTGACGCTCGTCCCTTCCGGTCGGTCCGTACTCCCGCGGGTCGTAATAGTTGAACTGATCGTATCTAGCTATGCAGCCGAACTCGCCTGTGCAGCCTCCCCAACCCTGTGCCTTCGAGAGGTTGTATGAGGTCTGGAAGCTCATCCGATGGGAAAGGCGCTTGCGCATGCCGATGTTGAGACCATCGTAGCGCGAGCGATTTACTGAGGTTTCACCGGTAACTCGCGCAAGGGCTCCGGGTTCCCCCGCGGCAGTGAAAGCGGCGGCCAGCAGGCGAGCGCCACCGCTGATTTTTGGATTGAGTTCATTGCGCCGGGATTCACGGATGTTCAGCATGTGGGTGTAATCCGCTTCCAGCACATAATCCTTTCCAAGCTGATGCGAGAAGCCGATGTTCGACTGCTGCGACATCGGGCTCGCGTAGTCAGGATCGATAATGCGTCCACGAGACCCAGCCGGGAGGGCGGTCGGTCCCGCAGGAATCGGCGGCAGAGCATCGCCGAGCTTGAACTTGGCCAGATCGCCGTTGCCAATGCTGCTATTCTCCAAATCGACCACGGTGCCGAAAATAGTGGCATTGGTTTGCTGGATGGCAAACAACGGAATGTTCAGGAATACCTGGTCGAAATACATCCCATATCCGCCGCGGAAAACGGTCTTGCCCCCGCCGGTCAGATCATAGGCAAAGCCAACACGCGGAGAGAAATTGTTCGTGTCATCGCCGGCAATTCTGTTAACCCACGGGTTCGTAAAGGGATGGTTGGCCTTCTTCAAGATTAGGTAGGTTCGGTTTTTATCGGTATCCTGTGCCCCGACGAGGTTGATGTCGACGTCGTATCGCAGACCGAGGTTTAAGGTGAGCTTGCGACTCACCCTCCAGTCATCTTGCACATACCAGGCGAACTGGTGAACCATATTCTTCAGATCGAACCTGGGATCTCCTGACGTGGCGGTCAGGACACTTATAATGCCAGGCGTGTTGAAGCCCTGCGGATACAGCCCGCCTTTATTACTGAGGATAGCCGTTGGGTCGTCGAAGAAGGTGAGCGCCGGAACCGGATTGTATCCGAAGAACCCACCCAGTAGTGGTTCCATGATCTCGTCGAACCCGAATTTCCAACTATGGCTGCCCTTGTTCCAGACCAGGGCATCCTTGATTTGATACTTTTTCTGATAGGACTGCTGCGGCACGTTGGTGTTGGTGCCAAAGCCGGTGGTCGGGAAATAAACTGAGACCTTGGTATACTGGTCGGTATCGATGAGATTGTTCCAGTAGGAGTGACCAATTACGAACTGGTTCACCATCTTGGGGGAGAGGGTTGAGTTCAACACGGCGGAAAAGATGATGTTCCTGTTCTTGTTGAAGTTCGTGCTGGTACCGTCCGTGGCGCCCTGATCATTAAGGCTATTGTCCTTGCTGTTGTTCCAGGACATGTAGAAGTTATTGCTGTTATTGACCAACCAGTCGACGCGTGCCGTCCAGAGATCGCTCCGGTAAGGCTGTGCTATCTGTGACAACGGTTCCGGCTTTGCGCCGTAAAATGAGACGTTGGCACTTGCCAGGGCCTGAAGTTGGGCAACGTTGCTCGGCGACACGATCGCGAACTGGTTTTCTTGGAGCCGCTCATAGGTAAAGAAGAAGAAGGCCCTATCTTTCTTTATCGGACCCCCGATAGATCCTCCGTATTGCCAGCGACGGAAATCCGGTTTGTCTACACCGCCTTTTGTGGAGAAGTAGTCGTTGGCGTTCAGGCCCTTATCACGGAACAGCGTGAACCAAGAACCATGAAAGGCGTTCGAGCCGGACTTGGTCACGATCGAAACAAGACCACCCTGCGAGCGGCCATCCGCAGCCGAAAAACGCTGGGTTTTTACCGCGAACTCCTTGATGCCTTCCAAAGAGACGTTTTGCACCCAGCCGCCAACAGTGTTGTCTTTATTGTCGATGCCATCCACGGTTGTATTAATGTTACGGCCTGGCCCGCCGGCTATGGAAACGGCACCAATACGTGTCTTGGTCGGATCCCACGAGGCGACCGGACGGGCACCCGGGATCAGAGTCGTCAAAGAAGAGAAGTTCCGCCCGTTGAGCGGCAGACTCTCAACCTCACGGTTGTCCACCACGCCGCCGACATCGGTTTTGGTGGTTTCAACCAGGGGGGCGATCCCCGTTACAGTGACCGTCTCCTGGGTTCCGGACGGTTCGAGCTTGATAAACACGTCCGTCACGCGCCCAACGTTCACTGTCACGTTCTCGACAATAAAAGTCGTAAAACCGGTTGACTGCGCCTTAAGAGAATAGTTGCCGGCGCTGAGGTTGGGGAAAACATAGGCCCCGTTACTCTCGCTGGCAACTGCACGCTCGAAGGCAGTAGCAAGATTCTTGATAGTAATTGTGACACCCGGAACAACAGCGTCGCTCTTGTCCGTTACGATTCCCTGAATGCCACCCGTCTGGCCGCCCTGCGCAAAAACCATGGGTGCGGCAACGAGGGCCAGAACAATGCAAAAACACCAAATGCGCGCTTTGACCATTCACACCCCCTGCTTAGGAGAAGTAACACAATTCAGTTTTAAAGTGATGCCACGGAGTGAAACTTCTGAGCAATCTCATTACCCAGCCAACCTGCACAAGTTAGTGAAACCACCTCCGAACTCGAATCACTGGAACTAGGCCAGAGTTTGCTCAATACGACTTGCCAAGGATAATTTTATACTAAACGCTTCGCTCACCAGCAGCAAGCACATTGTGAAACTGCAGTTCAGACAGTAGGAAGCGTTGGCGGCAAGCTCCGGCACGGTGGAGGCATCTGGGACCGTCTTTTCCAGGGGGATAGCTTGTCTGAAACGTTAGAGCGTACGACTGGACTTCGGCTGCGACG
>Ga0315279_10001220_pt1 | contig 43648 bp, 51 predicted proteins | sample YL17G06_20_MG_FD_203694 | JGI IMG/M metagenome (GOLD analysis project Ga0315279, IMG submission 203694) | Sediment microbial communities from Yellowstone Lake, YNP, Wyoming, USA - YL17G06_20 | ecosystem: Environmental > Aquatic > Freshwater > Lake > Sediment | place: USA: Wyoming | collected...
TGCAACATGGCGATAGAGATGGGGGGCAAGACGGGGATCGTCGAGTCCGACGAGAAGACCCTTAAATTTCTGAAAGGAAGGACCGAAGGCATCATAGAGCCCGTGTACGCCGACGAGGATGCCAAGTCCAGGAGCGTCCTCAATGTAGACGCAGATGCCTTGGAGCCCCAGATCGCATGCCCCCACAAGGTGGACAATGTTAAGCCCGTCGGCGAGGTCTCCGGGACACGGATCGATCAGGCCTTCATAGGCTCCTGCACCAATGGGCGCCTCGAGGACCTCCAGGTCGCGGCCTCGATCCTGAAGGGAAGGCATATCCACAAGGACGTGAGGCTTCTGGTCGTTCCCGCCTCCAAGGAGGTCTACCTGCAGGCCCTTGACAAGGGGATCGTCCGAAGCCTCCTCGAGGCGGGCGCGGTCCTGAGTAACCCGAGCTGCGGGGCGTGCTTCGGCGGCCACATAGGCCTCCTCGCCCCAGGCGAAGTGGGCATAACGACGTCCAACAGGAACTTCAAGGGGCGGCAGGGGAGCCCGGAGGCTCTGGTCTATCTAGCTTCCCCAGCCGTCGCAGCTGCGTCTGCGGTGACTGGGCTTATAACCGATCCGAGGGATCTGCCATGAATATCAGGCTCGAGGGAATGACATGGAAGTTCGGTGACGACGTGAACACCGACCTCATCGTCCCGGGCAAGTACCTTGAACTTGTCGATTACAACGAGATCGCCCTCCACGCCATGGAGGGCATAGACCCTGATTTCCCCAAAAAGGTAAGAAAGGGAGACATCGTCGTCGGCGGCAGGAACTTCGGCTGCGGCTCGAGCAGGGAGCACGCGGCCATCGCCCTGAAGCACGTAGGTGTGGGCGCCGTGGTAGCCGAGTCCTTCGCCCGCATCTTCTACAGGAACGCCATAAACTTGGGCCTACCAGCCCTAGAATGCCCCGGAATAGCCGAGGCTGTAAGAGAGGGCGACGTCCTTGACATCGACCTTATCGGAGGGAAGGTCAAGAACAAGACGACGGGGCGGGAGCTTAGCTTCGTGCCATTGCCGAGCTTCATGGTGGCTATCCTCAACGAAGGGGGTCTAGTCGCATACCTTACGAGTCACAAGGATGAGTGGTAGAAAATGACGAGGTACAGGATAGCCAAGATGTCCGGCGACGGCATCGGTCCAGAGGTCATGGCCGCCGCTGTTAAGGCGCTTGAGGCTATAGAGGAGACGAGTGGTGTAAGCTTCGACTTCGTCGACCTGCCCGTTGGAGACGAGCTGAAGGCACGAACAAAAGTGGCCCTGCCCCCGGGCACCATCGAGGAGGTATCGAAGTCAGACGCGGGTCTTTTCGGGGCGGTGGGCGACACCGCGAAGGAGGTCATCCTGCCCCTCAGACAGAGGCTGGACCTCTACGCCAACCTCCGACCCGCCAAGGTCTACCCGAATGTGCCCCACATCAAGGAGGGTGTCGACATAGTCATAGTGAGGGAGAACACCGAGGACCTCTACAAGATGATAGGCGACAGGGGAGAAGACTGGGGAATCAACATAAGGGTGATCACCCGCAAAGCGTCCGAGAGGATAGCCCGGTTCGCCTTCGACTACGCCGTGAAGGAGGGGCGCAGGAAGGTCACATGCGTCCACAAGGCCAACGTCCTGGACAAGACCTGCTCTGTCTTCAGGGAGGCCTGCATCAACGTCGCCGAGTCCTACCCCGGCATCGCGTACGATGAGGCCCTCGTGGACGCCTGCGCCATGAAGCTGGTGATGAGGCCTGAAGCCTTCGACGTCATCGTTACCACGAACCTCTTCGGCGACATCCTATCCGACCTGGCTGCCGGCGTCGTAGGCGGTTTGGGGATGGCCCCGTCCGGAAACATAGGAGACAAGATAGCCGTCTTTGAAGCTGTGCATGGCTCGGCGCCGGATATAGCTGGGAAAGGGATCGCGAACCCCATGGCCCAGATACTGTCAACCCGAATGATGCTGGACTGGCTGGGCCAGCCAAAGGCGGCGGCCGCCATCGAGGGGGCCGTCGTGGATGTACTCAGGGAGGGCAGGGTACTGACTCCTGACTTGGGCGGCAGAAGCTCAACACGGGACGTAGCCGAGGCCGTGAAAGCCAAGATCCTGTCCAAGGAGTCATAGCCCCGGCTCCTTTTCAAGTAAGAATAAAGACGCTTGCACCCGATGCAAAGAAAACGTTTTAAACACCCTGCGTATCTATCAACCCCGGTTGGGAGTGAAAGTAGTGCAAGGTGAATGTTTCCTCCGGCGCTAAGGCCGGAATCTACACGACTCCCGAACTGAAGAACCTTCTCCAATCAATGAACGACCTGAAGCGAGAGGTATCTAGGTTCGGCAAAGGCAACCCGGATAGGATATCCTACAACCGGCTGCTGAAGAACGTCGACTCACTCGAGGAGTCGCTCAGGACCCACTTCCGAGAGCTGAATACCTTCGAGGAGACCCTGGCCTCGGCCTCGTCGAGGCGGCTGACGCGCAAGCAGAGGCTCATGCTCAGGTGGCTCAGCGAGGGCTATGGCGAAGCAACAATCTACACGAGCCTAATAGATCAGCTTTCAGAGGACCTGGGTTTACCGAAATCTACTGTGCGCTGGAACCTCCGGGGACTACGCGAGGCGAACCTGATAAGGGCGGGTGACAGGGAGAACAAGGGCGTACCAGTCGAGCTCACCGACGCCGGAAGGATAATGGCGAGCATCGTCGTGGCTGGGGGAGACTAGGAAACAATTTTAAACGGAAACCGCACTGGATGGAAGTGATCATCATGTCCGTGAAGGCATACATAATGATGAACATCAAGTCAGGCTCGGAAGACGAGGTATGCGAGAAGCTCCTCAACTACGACGAGATTGAAGAGGTCTCCACGATCTATGGGGAGTTCGACGTTATAGCGAAGGTTAAGGCGGTGGATATGAATAGCCTCGACAACCTCATCGTGAAAAGGCTCAGGTCCATCCCTGACATCATCCTCACGGCGACGATGCTCATCGCCAGGGAGTTCAAGTGAAGGGGCAACGCAAAGTTTATCTAATAACCGTCCTCCCTAACTCGGCGAATGCCCTGGTAGTATAGTCCGGTCCAGTATGCTCGGCTGTCACCCGAGCGATCCCGGGTTCAAATCCCGGCCAGGGCGCCATTCTCTAACTTAGCTTTAGGATGCATTCTGTCTCTTTTTCTCAATCGATTCCAAGTATCTGTCAATTTCTTCCTTCGCTATGTACCAGTTCCGTCCAATCTTTACAGCTCCTATGGCGCCCTTCCTTGCAAGGAGGCTGAGGTACTCCTGAGAATATGGCGTGTACTTGCTTGCCTCAGCCAATGATTGCAATTCAGGCTCCTCCAAGGCGTGCAGATATACGTCTATGGATCGCTCGACGCTTCGTGCGACGAAGTTCACGAAGGCCGACATGTTTCCAAAGTCAGCGTCTGAGAGGGTCTTAAGGTACTTAGCCCGATCACTGTATGAGATGTTGGCTATGAACGGATACCCGTGTTTCATCAGTATCGCGTTCATCAGCAGCCTGGCGACACGCCCGTTTCCGTCCGTGAACGGGTGGATCTGGGCGAACCGGTGATGGAATACGGCGGCCAGCTCGATGGGCGTGAGCTCATCCGGGTTGGACTTCAGCCATTGTAGAAGGTCCAGGACTCTAAGCCTCACCTCTTTGCTCGGCGGAGGCATGAAGCCGGCCCCTGCGATCTTGACCCCTGACATCCTGTAAAGTCCAGCTGTCTCGTCGATGTCGTGAAGGACCAGTGCGTGAAGCCTGAGTACGTCTTCCTCTATGATATCTCTGCCCGCTTCGACCAACTGCTCAACGGATCTAATGGCCTCAGGGTGATTCTTAGTGGCCAGTATCTCCCTGAGGGGTTTTCCTCCGACTGTGATGCCCTCCTCCAATACCAGGCGCGTCTCTCTGAGAGTAAGCGTGCTGCCTTCTATAGCGTTGGAGTCGTACGTGTACTCGATCATTAACTCGTTCCTCAGCCTGGCGACCATCGCTGGAAGTAGAGGTCTGAATTCATCGAGTCTTTTCCTTTTATCGAGTATTCTGCTGTAATGACGCTTCCTGATGAGCATGGCTCACGAATCTGATGCATAAAACGATATAAAAATATATCGGATAGGCTTAATAAATGTGTATCCGATATTTTTCAATGCGAGGATTGCTCAAATCGAAAGTACCTGTAGCCCTGATGGCTCGGTTTAGTATGCTCGGCTGTCACCCGAGCGATCCCGAGTTCAAATCCCGGCCAGGGCGCCACCCATCCTTAGAAAACCCTTTTTAACATGGGGTAAGTAGAAAGGATGAGAAAGAGAGGGAAACAGGAGAGACCAGGAGACCGAGCGATTTGTTCATGCCCCGAGCATACGACCGCGCCATAACCATATTTTCACCGGAAGGGCGGCTGTACCAGGTCGAGTACGCCCTGGAGCTAGTCAAGAGGGGCGCTCCGATAGTAGGCGTATCATCTCCGGCGGGCGTCGTCGTGGCAGCAAACGAGACGCCCGAGAGCGTCCTCGAGGACGCAGAGTACTTCAGGAAGATATTCCAGCTCGACGAGCACGTATGCGTGGCGATAGCGGGACTGAGCTCGGACGCGAGGGTGTTGATCAACCAGGCGAGGGTGTTCTGCCAGAGCAACAGGCTCCTATACGACGAGGCGATCGACGTGGAGATCCTGACGAGGCGGATAGGGGACATATCCCAGATCTACACCCAGCATGCGGGGGTACGCCCATTCGGCGTCAGCACCATCATAGCGGGGGTGGACGACACGGGGTGCAGGGTCATGACGACGGACCCGAGCGGCTCGTACCGCGGATACAGGGCTGTCGCCGTCGGCAGGAAGAGCGACGAAGCCAACAAGCTCCTTGAGGATAAGTATAAGGAGGGGATGGGCCTCGACGAAGCCGTGAAGCTCGCGGTGGAGGCGGTTAAGATCGCCTCGGACGGGGCCATGTCGTCGAGCAACATCAAGGTAGCCGTGATACCCGCGGACACGAAGGTCTTCAGGAGACTCTCCGACGAAGAAGTTGGGAGCCACATAGGGTAAGTGCCCATGCGATGAGCAGCAACTACACGCTGGTCAGGTATCAGCACGGCGAAACGAAGTTCGAGATACTCGTAGACCCAGACAAGGGGCTCGCATACAAGCACGGCGAGGTAGGCGAGGTCGCCAACGTCCTCATCATAGACACCATATTCACCGAGTCGAGCAAGGGCGAGAAGGCCTCCGACAGCAAGCTGAAGGCCGAGTTCGGCACCAGCGACCCGATAGAGGTAGCGAAGCTCATCTTCCAGAAGGGGACCTTCCTCCTCACCGCGAAGCAGAGGAAGGAGATGACTGAGCAGAAGCTGAGGCAGATAATCAACATCATTTCGCGCACCTACGTGGACCCGGCGACGAAGCTGCCCCACCCAGTCGTCAGGATAGAGAACGCGATGGAGTCAGCGAGGCTATCGATAGACCCGTTCAAGCCGGCGGAGGAGCAGGTCAAGGAGATAGTCAAGGTACTGAGGCCGATCCTGCCGATGAGCAGCGAGACGGTCCAGATAGCCCTCAAGATCCCGCCTGAACACGCGTCGAAGTGCTACGGGATAGTGAAGAACTACGGGGAGATTAGGCGGGACGAGTGGCAGAACGACGGCTCATGGGTAGCCGTCGTGGAGGTGCCAGGAGCCATGCAGCTCGAGCTGCTCGACAAGCTCGGGAAGGCGACGCAGGGTAACCTCCAGACGAAGATATTGAAGTAGATGGGACTGAACCTAGATGAGTGCAACGTTTGAGACGAGGGATATAGTCGTCCCTGGGGATGTGCTGTACGAGGGACGCGTGAGGACAGGTGAGAACACCTACCGGAACGAGGGAAACGTCTACGCGACACGCGTGGGCCTCGTGAACTACGGGAAGGAGGACGTCTCGGTCATTGCCCTTGAGGGGGGATTCAATCCCCTCGTCAGCGACGTCGTGATAGGCGAAGTCGTGGACATCGAGCTGGGCCAGTGGCTGATAGACATAGGCGCCCAGACTGAGGCGCTGTTGAACATACCCGACGCCGTGGACCAGCCTTTCAGGACCGAGTTCGTCATGACCCGTGTCCTGGACGTCGGAGATACGGTTATAGCCAAGATAGTGGACCTAGACCGGAAGAGGACGCCCATCCTGTCCATCCTGGGGCCTGGCCTCGGGAGGGTCAGCGAGGGCTTCATCGTAAGGATAACCCCCTCAAAGATCCCGCGCCTCATCGGCAAAAGGGGGTCGATGATCAACATGATCCTGAAGGAGACCGGATGCAGGGTCTCAATCGGCCAGAACGGCCGCGTCCTGATAAACGGCCGCACCCGCGAGCAGGAGGAGATGGTCGTGAAGGTCGTGCACAGGATCGAGAGCGAAGCCCATACGTCGGGGCTAACTAACAGGATTCAGGAATATTTGAGGAAGCTCAAGGAGGAGAGAAGATGAGTAAGAAAGGGAAGAAGAAGACCCAGTGGAGTAGGGTAGACGGAAGAGAGTACAACCAGCTCCGCCCGATAAAGATCGAGAGCGGAGTCCTACCGAACGCCGACGGCTCAGCCTACATCGAGATGGGCCGTAACAAGATCATATGCGGCGTCTTCGGGCCAAGGGAGATGCATCCTAAGCATCAGGCGAAGCCCAACGTGGCCGTCCTCAGGTGCAGGTACCACATGGCGCCTTTCAGCGTCGACCCGAGGAGGTCGCCGGCGCCGTCCAGGAGGGACCAGGAGATTAGCATGGTGATGAGGTCCGCACTGGAGTCTGCGGTGTTCCTAGAGAGGTACCCAAGGGCATCAATCGACGTCTACGTCGAGGTGCTGGAAGCCGACGGCGGCACGAGATGTGCCTCGATAAACGCGGCGGCCGTAGCCCTTGTCGACGCGGGGATACCCATGAAGGATCTGGTCGTGGCCTGCGCCGCGGGCAAGTACGACGGCAGGCTTGTGCTCGACCTCGGCGACTACGAGGACAAGAAGGGCCAAGCTGACGTCCCCGTCGCCTTCATGCCGAAGCTGAACAAGGTTACACTGCTCCAGATGGACGGCGTCCTGTCACCGAAGGAGACAGAGGACTGCGTGGCCCTCGCCCTTGAGGGGTGCAAGCAGATCTACGAGGTCCAGCGTGAGGCACTGAAGAAGAAGTATGGCATAGAGAAGAAGCCAGAGGCGGAGCAGGTGGCCCCTGAGGAGGCCGCGGAGGCCGAGGAGCCGACTGAGGAGGCCGAGAAGGCCGAGGAGGATGACGAGAGATGAGCAAGCACAACATAGTTTCGCACCTGAAGCAGAGGAAGATACAGGACGTAGTCATGTCCGGCAGGCGCATGGACGGCAGGGGCCTGGAGGACTACAGGGAGCTCACGATCAGGTCAGGGATGCTGGAGAAGTCTGAGGGCTCAGCCGAGGTATACCTTGGCAAGACCCATGTCGTCGTCGGCGTAAAGGTGGGGACCGGCACGCCGTTCGAGGACACGCCGGACGAGGGCGTCCTGATGTGCAACGCGGAGTTCACGCCCATCGCGTCGCCTGAGTGGGAGCCCGGGCCGCCGAACGAGGACTCCATAGAGCTCGCCAGGGTCGTCGACAGGGGCCTGAGGTCAGCCGAGATCCTCGACACCAACGAGCTGAGCATCATACCGGGGAAGCTCGTCCACATAGTATTCGTCGACTTCTACGTGCTCAACTACGACGGGAACCTCATAGACGCCTGCTCTGCGGGCGCGCTGGCGGCCCTGATGAAGGCGAAGAAGCAGGTGTACGAGGTGAAGGAGAAGGAGCCCGTGCTCACCGACAAGAAGGTGCCGCTTACCATCAGAAAGCAGCCCATCGCGGTCTCTATGGTGAAGATCGGGGGCAACTTCATCTTCGACCCCTCGGCGGACGAGGAGGAGGTCATGGACGCACGCCTCACCGTCACCTTCGACGAGGACGGCAACGTCTGCACCATGCAGAAGAGCGGCTCAGAGGGTCTGACGATGGAAGAGATAAGGAAATGTATAAATACCGCAGCGGCGAAGGCGCCTGAGATAAGGGCTAAGGTGCTGGCGAGCACGAAATGACGAAGAAGAAAAAGACTTACGGGCTGAGGCTGAGGACGAGGGGGGGCGCCTCGGTCAGGAAACGGTGGACCCGCATGGAGGTCGCCATGAAGGCGGAGCACAAGTGCCCCAACTGCGCCAGCCCCTCCGTTAGGCGAGAGAGCGTCGGCATCTGGAACTGCAGGAAATGCGGGTACAGGTTCGCTGGCGGAGCGTACGTCCCATCGACAAAGACGGGTCTAGCCTCGAGCCGCACACGCGAAGAGGCGTAACCGACCATTTTTTTAGACAAGATTTTTCCTGAGGGATTGAGCCGATGAAGTCCAAATCGACTCGGGCTGAGGCCGAAATCCTGCTGAAGGCGTCCCAGGACAGGGTCAGGATCCTGATCGACTCGATAAGGCCGGAGGCCGAGACGCCCGCGTCTATTCGATCAGATGTGACCCTTGAACCTCTTGGAGGGGGCGTGTTGATCAGGATATCCTCTGACGACTCCGTGGGCCTGAGGGCGGCGGTGAACAGCTACCTGAGGTGGGCGCAGGGGGTCATCGATGTATTGGAGAAGGTCGAACATCGTCCCTGAGGCGCGTTGTGAAAAAAAGTGGAAAGGATCGGCTTCTTTCTATAGGTTCAGCTTCAGCAGGTTGCGCTTGATTATTATGTAGATGATGGCTCCGCTGATCACGATCTCGGGCAGCATGTAGCTGCCGTTGTATACAGCGCTGTAGACTATCGGGCCCATCTCGGGCGGCGCGTACTCCGCGAAGAACAACACGCCCGAGGCGAAGTGTGAGAGGAATCGGCCCGTCAACGCGACGACGACGCCGACAAGGGGATGCTTCTTGAAGAGCCCAGCGAGCCCGAGGCAGGCGAAGGCGAGGGGATAGTCGAGGATGATCTGAAGCGGGTAGTAGATGTACCCCTCCAGAACCATCTGGACGAGGCCGAACACGACCCCGGCCATTAGCCCGACCTTGACCCCACGCCTATAGGAGAGCAGCATGATGGGAACCATGCTGCCCAGCGTGATTGAGCCGCCCCACGGTAGCTGGTATATCTTGATGTAGTTCAGGACTACAGAAAGCGCGACTGTGACTGAAACCTCAGCCAGTTCTCTCGTGTTCCAACTTTTACCGCTCGTACTGTCTCCCTCCGCCGGTATTACCCGGATCAGGTTCAAAGGGTCGACGTTATACGTCCTCTCAGCCGGACTGCCGTCCAGCTCCCCCTTCTCCGTAAATCCAGAGAATCATCGATATAAGTGTTAGCATAAAGAATAGAATATTCTGATGTAATCGTATTCCCAGACTGGGGGAGGCTTATTTTTTCTCCGGCCTCTCGAAGGTGCCGTAGATCTCGTCGATCTCCACCCGTTTCTGCTCTGTTATCGTGGTCCCATCTACGAAGAGGCCTTTGCTTCCCCGGAGATTGCATAGGTGTACGCAAGGGCGTCTTTGGGACGCGCAGAGGGAGGCGACGTCCTCTGCGCTGTCTTGGGAGGTTACGACGACGAGGGCGCCGTACGTTGGAGCGCGGAGGATGTCGCCGCCGAGTTCGCCTGCTCCCTCCGACAGCGGGATTGTCGAGGACGACACGTCGATGCCCAGCCCGCAGTGTTCGACTACCTCGAAGAGCGCGCCCTTTAATCCGCCCTCAGAGACGTCGTGCATGAGCTTGACGCCGTGGCAGTCTTGGAGCCTCAGGACCGTCTCCAGAGGCGTGAATCTTCTCCAGCGTCCATCCTGTCGCCCTTCGGAGAGCCTCTTGAGCCAGACGGCCTCGCCGCCTATCTCTCCGATCAGGAGGATCGCGTCTCCCTCTGAGGGGGACGTAGCCCGCATGTTCTCCTCGCCGAAGCACGTGGCCGTGACGAGGGGGATGCTGAGGCCATGGTAGGTGGCGGTCTGGCCAGCGACGACCTTCACGTTGTACTTCCTCGCCTCGTCTCCGAGGCCCTTCACGATAGTCCTGAGGTCGGACTCCCCGGTCCTCAAGGGCATGTATATCCCGGTCACCATGTGGGTTGGCCTACCGAAGCGGCACGCGACATTCGTCGCCGCGTAGTGGAAGGCGAAGAAGCCGAGGGCGTCCAGAGGCACGCCTATGGATGGGCTGTGGGCGACTACAGTCCGTCCATTGAGCCTGATGGTGTTCCCGTCTAGTCCCGGCTCCTCATCGGCAGGTATGAACGGGAACACAGACCTCTCGAAGACCTTCCTTGAAATCTTTCCTAGCCCAAGGATGCCGGACATGGAGAATCCTCTAAAGATATTTTGGTCCCGCCTTATAATCAAGTCCATCTGTTCCCCTAAAACCTTCGGGCTTAACCCTTTAGCTATAATTTGATTCAGTAGGGGAAAAGAGGGTAGAAAACGCTCCCAGAGGGTTTACGCTTAAATATATTAGTCAATAATGGAGAAGTAGAACAGAATGGCTGCCCTTCTGCCCGACGATCTGGTCATCGGAATAATCGTTGTAGCCGTAGCCGCCTTCGTAATCTACATGTTTGTACGCGCGACCGGCGGCGGCAAGCCCAAGGAGGAGAAGAAGGAGGCCCCGGGTGCTCAGCAGGATAAGAAGGCGGACGAGCAGCTCAAGCTCGACCTTGAACTCATCGAGAGCAAGGTGAAGGTGCCCCCGCTTGATAGGAAGCTGGGAGCCGACGAGGTCGAGAGGGCGAGGAGCAACATCCGCACCCTGACGCTGAAGCAGGAGCTCCTCAGCATGGTGCTCAGACGCCTCTTCGAGGCCGAGGACAACGGCGAGATAACCCGGGACGAGCGAGTCCGCCTCTCCAAGGGCTACGAGTCCGAGATGAAGGGGATAGGCGATGAGCTGAAGAGGTCCGAGCTCATCGTCAGCCTCAACGAGCTCGAGACCATCAGGGAGGAAATCGTCAAGAAGTTCGAGGCGACCCTCAGCTCGACGCAGCAGAGGATAGACGCCCTGATGAAGGAGCTCAAGATAGAGGAGCCCCCATCGGCGGAGAAGGCGAAGGAGCCACTACCCAGGCCGCGTAAGCTGGTCGCCAGGGGGAGGGTCGGCGAGGAGGGCGCTGAGGAGGAGGAAGCCGAGGAGGCCGAGCAGGGCGAGAGGGAGAAGCCCGCCGCCAAGTCTGACGTCGACGCGCGCCTCGACAAGCTCAAGCAGGAGGTCCAGAAGGAGCTCGACGAGCTGGACAAGCTGGAGCTGGAGGGCTAGGCTACGAGCTGGACGACCGCCGCCAAGAAGAGGGCCGCCATGAGGGCGGTGAAGCACGTAGAGACCGGCATGGTCGTCGGCTTAGGAAGCGGCAGCACGGTCGTCTACGTCATCCAGCTCCTGGGAGACCTCCTCGAGAAGGGCGAGATATACGACGTCCTCGGAGTGCCCACGAGCAGCCAATCCGTCCAGGAGGCGGTGAAGGCCAAGATTCCCCTCACCACCCTCGACGAGCACCCTCAGGTAGATATCGGCATAGACGGCGCGGACCAGATAGATGGCAGGCTCAACGCAATAAAGGGCGGGGGTGGGGCCATGCTCCGCGAGAAGGTAGTCGCCGCCTCGTGCAAGGAGTACATCATCGTGGCCGACGGGAACAAGCTGACGGATGTCTTGGGGACGGGGCAGACGATACCGGTGGAGGTGCACCCCTTCGCCGTCACGCCGGTCACGAAGACGGTGGAGAAGCTCGGCTCCAAGGTAGCCCTGAGGACGGGGAGCGGCAAGCTGGGCCCCGTCGTGACGGACAACGGCAACTACATCATAGACGCCGACTTCGGCCCGGTCCAGGACCCCTGGTGGCTTGAGCAGCAGCTCAACGCGATCCCTGGCGTTATGGCAACGGGGATGTTCTTGGGGTACGCCCAGCTCGCCTACATAGGGACCAGGGGCACCGTGAAGAGGCTGAAGCCGCAGGTGCCTTGACGCCCCGAGTCCTTCCTAGAAAATCTTAATATCCTCAGGGGTGTTCCACTCTTCGCGCTGCGCTGGGGTCTCCTAGCCTGGTAGGGAGCGGGCCTGCTAAGTCCGTGAGCTTTGCTCGCGAGGGTTCAAATCCCTCCCCCGGCGCCACATCTCAAAAACAGTAGGGGGCCCCGCCGATCTCCGATGGAAAAGCTCCTCCCAACGGAAGAAACTCAGAAACGACACCACTCGCATACTGATCTACACAAACGCATATTAGTGTGCAACAAACGCAAAATAGCTAAATCCACACGTTCTATTCTAGGAGCCGCTTTACGCCTTTTTCTGGGCGATGAACAGAACGGAAAGGTAGGGTCTATTCACTTTTCCTTCGTATTTTTCATCGATCAGGGCCCCGATGCCGGAATACAGCTCGCTCTTTCTCCCATCGTCTAACCTCAGGTGATCCGAGTAGGTATCGAGGAGCTTGAGGTATTGACCCCTGCCGTAGACCCTCGTCCAGGGGTACCTCTTAACTGTAACCTTGTCAAACATGAACGTCTCCTCGATATTATCCTTTATCTGCCTGATTCTAGCCTCCGTCCCCGGCCTCTCCCTGGGGTCCCTCCATTCGGGAACTATCCTCCGGTAAACCTCCTGAACGTCGTCGAAAAAACCCGAGTACGGCGTCGGGTGAAGGTTCCAGAAGAGAGCGATGTGCCCCCCATTTCTCAGGACGCGGGCCGCCTTCGGGTAGCCTATCTTCGGCCTTATCCAGTGAAACGCCGTGGCGGAGACGACGAGGTCGAACGGCTCTGATCCGGGCTCCCACTCCTCGAAGGAGGCGTTCAAGAACTCCACGTTGGGGTACCCCTCGCATTTCTTCCGGGCTATATCCAGCAGGCTTGCGCCGATGTCGAGGCAGAGGAGCCGGTACCCTCTCCTCGCCAGCTGCGTCGTGGCCTGACCTGTGCCGCACCCAACCTCCAGTATCCTGCCGTTTCTCGAGAACTCGGTGATCTCTATTACGTCCTCGATCAATTCCTCGGGATATCCTGGACGTACCTCGTCGTAGTCCTTGGCGACGCGATTAAAAGAGCTGTTTAAACCCGACATGCATCGTTGCCACCCCAAGTGGACCCTTAATTACATAATATTTTAGAATAAAAACCCCAATTCCCGGGCACAGCCTCAGGCTAATGAAGTATCAGGCTCAAAAATTTGGGAAGGTCCAGCCTACCTACAAGGGAAACGCACCTCCAGCCGAAAGGCGCTCGGAAAAGACGCCATTCAGGACACGATCTGTGCAAAAATGCATCCATTTCAAAAAAAGCCGGAAAATTTTTTCCCGTTATGTACAGCCACGGTACATAGACCGACAGCCGCGGGGGCTCGGACCCTCCGGCGCAGGAAGCCGAGGTGAGGCTAAAGTCTTAGGTTTATATTCGTAGATTCCCAGGAATGCCTTGGTGTATCAATGTCATACCGCGTCAAGGATTATATGGACAGGGAGTTCCCGACCATAGAGACCGCCTCCTCCGTCGTCGAAGCGGCCAAGGCCATGGCGAAGGCCGTTAAGAGCTACCTGATCGTCCTCGATAAGGGGAGCCCGAAGGGCATGCTCACAGAGGACGACCTCGTAAGGAAGGTCATAGCAACGGAGAAGGACCCGAAGAAGCTGAAGGTCTCCGATGTCATGTCCTCGCCCCTCATAACAGTCGACCCAGACGAGGACCTGATCAAGGCGTCTGAGATCATGCAGAAGAATGGCATCAAGCGCCTCCCCGTCGTGAAGGAGGGCATAATCTACGGCGTGCTCACCTCCCAGAACATCGCCCAGAAGTGCGGCGCCTATGTCGAGAAGTCTGTGAAGGACATCCTCCGCTGGTCCTTCCCGATGGGCTGACCCTCACCACCTCTTCTCCAGGGCCATTTTGACCTCGGCCCTCAGACCTTCTTTATCAGCCCACGAGCCTTTGATCGGCGTCGCGTTCACGACGAGCCAGTGGTTCCCGTGCATTATAGACTCCTTCGGGCTCTCCCACTGGTCGAAGAGCTCGACCGCCAACCGCGGCGCGACCTCGCCGAGGAACTCCCTCACCCTAACGGCGAAACCGTACGAATACTCGCAGGTCGGGTTGAACAGTGCCACGGCCCTACCCGCGTCGTCCGGCGACGGCTGATAAGTCACCTGCCTCGGTGCGACGTAGCTCCTCCCGATGAGCCTGAACATCTCGCCGTCCGCCGCCTCGAAGCCGTTCGCCGCGTAGAGCTTATCCATCGGCGTCCCCTCGCCTGTGTTGAACGCCTCGGCGGCGATGAAGCCGCAGGCCTTCCCCCCGAGGGAGGCGAGCCCCCTCTCACAGTCATCGACGAGTGACCTGATCAGGGCAGTCGCAGCCCCCTTCCCCCTGGCCTCAGGGAAAGGGTTGTAGACGCACCGAAGCTGGACTACTCCCACGCGGGGCTCAGGGACGTACGGGATCGCCTCCTCAGGGATGAACTCAAGCTGTGCGACGGGCCTATCGTCGAGGTAGGCGACCTTCGCGCACGGCCCATAGTCGGCAAGCATCCTCCTCAGCCAGGCCCTGCGGAGCTCCATGCCGGCTCTCTGAAGCGGCTTATCCATGCTCGCGTGCGAGCAGACCCTGAAGACATCCTCTATATGCGCCTCGTCTACGTCCCTCACCTCGAGCATCTGCGACCACACTGTAGGGTGTCCCCAAACTCTATTTATCTATCTGCAGAGCCTGCACGTTGTTCGTGATCAGCAGGTCGTAGCCCCTGGACCTGCTCGAGACCTTGCTGCTCAGCATCCTGTTCGTCCTGAGCGAGATGAGCCTGAAGGGGGTGCCCCGGTAGAGTTCTCTGACGAACCCTGTGTCAGAGTTGCTCTGGACAAAGGCCACCCTTCTCTCGTCGAGCCTGAGGCAGAGGCTCCTGAGCCTCTCCTGGTCACCCGACCCGAACCCGCCGGCGGCGTAGTCGGTGAAGCTCGCCGTCCTGCTCGCAGGGTGATACGGTGGGTCGAGGTAGCAGACGTCCCCCTCTCCAGCCAGCCTCTGGACGTATGTGAAGTCCTCGCTGAGGATATCGATCTTCCTCAACACGTCGCTCGCCTTAAGGATTCGAGCGGGGTGGATGATCGTCGGGGACTTGTATGTTCCGAAGGGGACGTTGAACTCGCCCCTCGAGTTCACCCTATACAGGCCGTTGTAGCCGGTCCTGTTCAGGTAGATGAGGATCGCGGCGTCCTCGACCTCGTCGGTCTCCCCAGAGTTGAAACGATCCCGAAGCCTGTAGTACTTCCCCTCGTCGTACCTGTAGCTGAGCGCCTCCTCTATGAGCTCCTCCGGGTGATCCCTGACCACCCTGTAGAAGTTCATCAGCCTAGGGTTGACGTCGTTTATAGAGCCCCTCCTCGGCTCTAGGCTGAAGAAGACGGCTCCTCCACCTACGAACGGTTCGTGATACCCTCTCCCCTCAAGGTCACTGGGTAGAAGAGCCCTTATCGTCCTGATCAGGCTAGCCTTCCCGCCGGCCCACTTGAGGAGAGACCTCAAAAGAGAGCACCTAAAAGGAGGTGAAACCCTCTACGGTCTTCTTGTCAAGTCTCTTTATCAGCTCGATGAGGAGGCGGACCGCGTTCTCCGTGTCCTTGAGGCTGATGAGGCCGACGTGGCTGTGGATATGCCTGGTCGGTACACCCATGACGACTGTCGGGCAGCCAGCCCTGCTCATGTGGATGGGCGCGCCGTCCGTCCTCCCGCTCTTCATCAGGCTGAGCTGGAGGGGTATCTGGGCCTGCCTCGCGACCTCTATGACCCACTCCTTGAGGGGCTGGTTCGGGATCATGCCCGCGTCGAAGGTGAGCAGGCTCGGCCCCTTCCCCATCCTCGCCAACGCCTCCTGCGGCTTTATGCCTGGGACGTCGCCCGCGATGTCGACCTCGAGTATGATGGCCACGTCGGGGTCAACGACATGGGCAATGGTCTGAGCCCCCCTCAGGCCCACCTCCTCCTGGACGGTCGCCGCCCCGTACACCGTGTTGGGGTGGCTCAGCCCCTGCTCCTTGATCCTCCTGATCGCCTCGGAGATGATGAAGGCGCCTATGCGGTCGTCGAAGGCCTTACCCATCGCCACCTTTCCGTCTTGGATGAGGACGAAGGGGCTCCACGGGACAGCTGGGTCGCCGACCTTGATCCCAGACTCCTCGACCTCAGCCCTGCTCGTAGCGCCGATGTCGATGAACATGTCCTTCTTCTCCAGCACCTTCTTGCGCTCCTCCTCGGATACTATGTGGGTCGGCTTAGCGGCGATGACGCCGTGTACATCGCCATGACTGCCCCTGACGACTACCCTGTGCCCGAGCAGGACCTGATCCCACCAGCCTCCGAGCTGGTGAAACGTGAGGTACCCCTCGTCGGTGATGCTGGAGACGATGAAGCCCACCTCGTCGGTGTGCCCGGCGAGGAGCACCCGCGGCCTCTCTGCTCCCTTAACGACGAAGGCGACGGAACCCATCTTGTCTGTGATTATCTCGTCTGAGATCGGCTCCATGTAGCCCTTGAGGAGGCTGTTCACCTCCCGCTCGAAGCCAGACGGGCCGAAGGCTTCCATCATCTCCCTCATCAGCTTCAACGATTTTGCGTCTAGCATAACGGTTCGATACAATAGTCTCGTGTTTAAAATTTAGAGTTATCCCAAGGGCGATGGGCGCCGTGATGGAGGTTCAAACAAATCATGTTCATTGTATATAGAATCTGCGGTCGTCGCGGGGCGCACCTTGTTGTGTGGGATCGGTAAACGCCGTCACGTCGAAGGGTCTAGGTTTGACGGTGAACAGGCATTACTTTCCCGTCAAACGGTGTGGCTTGAAATCCGCCAAAATTTTAAACATCTGTGGCAAGAAGCCGCTCAGAGAAGCTCGTTTTTATCTGTTAGGCGGAGCGTCGATTGACAGACGGGTTTTATAACATTGTCAAAGAGTCTCTTGTTTCGATGGGGCCTGGCCGCGTCGGCTGTCGTTCCTCGTTGCCGTCCGGGCGACCTCGCTCCTGACCAGCAATGATCTGAGGACGCCTTTCCGTTCCTCGGAAGCCCTGCGCCCGCGGCCACGGCAAGTTACCCTCATTTGCACTAACTAAAAAGAGTATTCTCGCATTTCATGAGAATAACCCATTTTTTTGAGATAAAATGCACGTCTTCGATACAAAATAGCGCCCGGATCGCCTTTCTCTAGACTCAAGGCGCTGGTGCAGGGATCAATCAAGAACTTTACGCGCAGTCGTAAGGTACCCCGAGTGGCCCAACATCAGGGTCTCAGGACGAGTCCTGTTCTCCGCGACTGTTATCCTCCTCATGATCAGCTCGACAGTCTCCACCTCTATGAATGGGTGCCTCTCGACCTCCGCGACGGTCTTCATCACCTGCTCTATCGTTGGACTGAAGGAAAGGAAGACGCCGCTCCCGGCCAGTGCCTCCCAGGCGTGGGGCACGACGAGCCAGGGCGTCGCCATGTCGAGGACGACCGCGTCGACATCCCTCTCGTCGATCCCCTGGGTTATGTCACCGAGCCTCATGTCGACGTAGTCCATCAAGCCGGCACGCTCGATGTTACCCGCCGCGATCTTCTGTGACCTCGGCTCTATCTCGTAGGAGATCACCCTGCCCTCGGGCTTAACAGCGTTGATGAGCGCCATGGTGAGGGCGCCGCTGCCGGTCCCGGCCTCGACGACCCTGCTCCCGGAGCCTACGCCGAGCTGGAAGAGGACGTAGCCGATGTCCTTCGGGTAGAGGACCTGGGTCCGCCTGTCCGTCTTCAGCACCCTATCCCTGATGAGGGGTTTCAGAGCGTAGAACTTGGCGCCGAGGCTGCTGATCAAACCGAAGCCGTGGGGCTTCCCGATGAAGGCTCCGAGGTCGACGTACCCCTTATGAGTGTGGAACTGCTTGTCCGCCTCCACCTTGACTTGATATGTGCGCTTCTCGTCCAGGTAGAGGAGGACGTCGTCTCCTTCCTTGATGAGGGTCATCTCATCTAACTCGTGGCCAACGGAGATAAAATCTCTACCTAGTCCCACCTCGCGGGGCGAATCTATAAGTAGGGTTAGAATAATATCTGGGTCATGAAAGACCTCAAGGAATTCAACGTGTTCCGCACTCAGATGAACGAGAGGATACTGGGATGCGGCCACGTCGGCTTGAAGAGGTTCTGGGCCCTAGACGGCAGGGCGTACAGGAAGAACGCGCTGGACGAGAAGACGCTCGAGCTCCTCGGCCTCGCGACGAGCATGGTTCTCCGCTGCGACGACTGCGTCACCTACCACCTGATCAGGTGCGTCCAGCTCGGTGTGACTGACGAGGAGCTCCAAGACGCCGTCAACGTCTCCCTCATCGTGGGCGGCTCCATCACGGTCCCCCACATCAGGAGGGCCTTCGAGACCATCGACAAGTGCAGGGAGCTCCAGAAGAAGGACCCCGAGCTGAAGAGCCTCCTCTAACCACCCCTGTTTTCTCCGCGTGAGTTCCTGGACTAGATGATATAAATATCTTTATTATTTTCTGACACTTATCTGATGCATGGGCTTCAAGCCTAGGTTACGAGCCCTCCTCTCACGCCTTCTTGCGGGCAGATCCTTCATGGTCTTCGCTGTAGCCTGTCTGGCGAGGCTCGTCGTCTGGTACCTTATACCCCTCGACTGGAACTGGGACTCCTATCATCACTGGCAGATATCGTACCTCTCCCTGAAGATCGGCTTCCCCAACTGGAGGCTCTGGGACCTGAACGGCTGCGAGTACTACTGGGGGATCGTCCCTCACCTCGTCCAGGCTTTCATCCTCGGCGTCCTTTCGACGAGCAGTATCATACCGCTGAGGGCGATGAACCTCGTCCTCGGCGGGTTGAACGCTGTCCTCGTTTACCAGATAGGCTCCAAGTACTATTCTGAGATGGTGGGGACCTACTCCGGGCTCCTGTACGGCGTATTCCCCGTCGCGGCCGTCTTCGACATCCTTGCCCTACAGGACACGCTGGCCCTCTCCTTCCTGCTAACATCTATTATGTTCGTAAAGGAGAGGCCGTTCGTCGCCGGCTGCCTCCTGGCTTTAACCGGCCAGAGTCGAACCGAGCTCCTGCCTGTATCCATGATCATCGTCCTGCTCGTGTTAGTCGCCGAGCGTTTCTCGACGAAGATCGCGCCGCTCCTCATAGGCTGGCTAGTTGTAACAGGCGTCTTCGGCTGGTTCGTCTACACCCAGACCGGGAACCCGCTGTACTCGCTGTACTGGAGCATGTACAACGTCTTCGGCGGCTGGGCGGAGGGCAGCGCCGGTAAGCCCTTCATAGAGCTGATGCTCGGCTGGGTCGGCTGGAAGCTCAGCGCTTGGCTCTGGAAGCCTACGGGATGGCTGATAATAGGATCGGTAATCGCGTCACTCTTCTTCTTCGTATACGCCACGGTAAAGAGACCTAAGGGATACGTTGTGCCCCTCGCCTTCCTCGCAGCTCTGACGATCCTCAGTCCTATCTTCATCCCCTACATCGGCTCGGACTGGCAGCGGTTTCTAGTCATGCTCAGGATGACGAACCCGCTGGCGGCGACAGGTCTGCCCCTGCTCGTCTCTCTCACCGGGAGGGTGTTCAAGGCAGCCTTCGTGACAGGCGTCAGAGTCACACTGCTACTGGCTTTCCTAGTGGGCTACCTCTTCCTCGTACCGGCCTATGGAGCAATGCAGGTCGACACGGTCGGCGCCTTCGAGGCCGCGGACATTGCCTGGGGGCGCTACGAGGGAGGCAACGTTGTCTGCGACTTCCCCATGATGAACTATCGATTCGTCGATCGGTGGGGGGTACAACCGCGGAGCCTCCTCGGGAACCACTACGCCCCTGACTACTACGGCGTCGAGGAGCCCATCGAGTACGCGAGGTGGCTCGAGAGGAACAACGTGACGATCTGGATATACTCGTATGACGGCGGCGAGAAGGTACAGCTGATCTTAAACAGAGACTACCCGGGCGTCCTCGCCTACCTCGACGAGAACCCCTACGCCAAGATATACGGGGTAGACGCCGTTCATCTCAGGGAGATCCTTGGCTCATCGTCTTCGAATCCCGTAGCGAGTCCGTAATGATAGCAACTTCTAAAAGACTAGTTCCCCCCTTTGAGTCTCCGAGGAAGGCCTACACTTTGTCACTCTACGAGTCTCTCGGCGTCGACGTGAAGAAGAGGGGGATAGAGAGCTTCAAGGGATTCTTGGACAACCTCTTCCCAGGCGCCTTCTGCGTCGTCCAGAGGGATCCATCCGATCCGGGTACCGGCATCGTCTGTCACACCGACTCCGCTGGGAGCAAGCCGATACAGGCCTACCTCCAATACAGGGAGACCGGCGAGGCTGGGTGGTTCATGGGGCTCGCCCAAGACGCCCTCGCCATGAACGTAAACGACGTCATCTGCGTCGGCGCCAGGCCCGTCACCTTCGTCGACTATGTAGCTTTCAATACACTGAACATAGACAGGGTCGGACTGCTCGCCGCACTCGCCGAGGGCTTCGCCCACTGTAAGAGGGTTCTCACAGAAGAGGGAGTACCCCTCATGTTCGCCGGAGGCGAGACCGCCGACCTCCCTGACCTCCTCAGGACCCTCGACGTCAGCGTCGCCATCTTCGGCAGGGTCCCCTTAGACGAGGTAATAACGGGAGAGAGGATTAAGCCGGGGGATGTTATCATAGGGCTGAGGAGCGGCGGAGGCGTCAGGTACGAGAAGTGCATTAACAGCGGGATAATGAGCAATGGCCACACCCTCGCGAGAAATAGCCTCCTCAGGAGGAGCTACTTGGAGAAGTACCCCGAGCTCTCCCACCCCGGTCATGGAAGGTTCACGGGCAGATTCAGGGTGGACGATTACATAGATGAATTGGGCATAACGGTGGGCGAGGCGCTCTTGTCGCCGACCCGCCTATATGCCCCCATCGCCGCCGCTGTGCTCAGTAAGGTTGGCCAAGACGTGCATGGGATGGTCCACAACACGGGCGGCGGGCAGACCAAGTGCCTCAGGCTCGGGAGGGGCATCCACTACGTCAAGGACTCGCTCCCTGAGCCGGACCCGATCTTCGCCCTCATCGAGGCAGAGGTCAAGGTCGACCCTGAGGAGATGTATCAGGACTTCAACATGGGGGTAGGCTTCGAGTTCATAGTCGAGCCATCTGCTGTCGAGGACGTCCTCAAAGTATCGGAGGGACACGGGCTTGGGGTGCAGGTCATCGGAAGATGCGAGGAGAGCAGGGAAGGCAACGTCCTGACGATAAAGGGCGTCAAGGGGAGACACCGTTACAGATGACCCACTTCTAGGAGACGAGGTAGAAATATGTCTACCTCTCGGAGAGTCAGCGGAGTCTGCCGCCAGCGAAGACAGCGTTCTTCTCTTGGCTCATTCCCAGCCGACTGTCCGCCCTACTCCGGCACCGACTTCTTCGCATCTAGCTCGAAGGTGTGGCAGGTGTCCTTCCTAATCCACCTGTTCCTAACCTCAACCCTCGCCCTCAACGGGAGAATCTTACCCCTGTAAAGGTCAGCCGAGTCAACCCAATCACAGCTTGAGACGCTGGTAAAGAGCCGGCCGCCTTCTCGTGAAAGCTTTCTAGGTAAACAGCTTGGCAACTTCTGGTACTTCCAAGCCCGTTAATACCTCCAGCCTCTTCAGGACGTTCAGGTAGTGGGATCTGTTCCTCTTCATCAGCCCTTCAACTTCCCCGCGCATCCCCATCGACGCGGCTCCTCCGCTGAGCGAGATCACCATGTCTCTGAGCCTGCGAAGGATCTCGAGCACCTCGAAGTAGTCGAGGTCAGCAAACTCGCGCTTGGAGGCGGAGGCGTAGCCTGAGACGAATGCGTCTCCAAGTTCAGGTGAGTAGAATGTGGTGGCGAGCAGCTTTGTCCAGGCGAGGTCCTCGCGGGGGTCCCCTATGTCGGCGCCGCTCCAGTCGATGACGATGGGGCTGCCGTTCGTCCTGAACAGGATATTCCCAGGGTGAAAGTCCTGATGGATCACGACGAGGGGCTCGTTGGCGACCTTCTTTTTTTGGCTGTCCAGCCAAGAGACTATATCTTGGAGATATGTGATGCCTGAGTCGCTCAAACTCTCCTCGATTCCGCGGATGCGATACTCGAGTCGACCGCGCGTGCCCCTGTACTTCCTGCTGAATGGGAGGGTCTTCCTCGGGAGCCTGTGGAGTTCGGCGTAGAGCCTGCTGAATAGGGCGATGTTCTCTCTCCGCTTCTCATGGTCAGCCAATAGGAAATCGTCCATTAGAGATCTTCCCGCGAGCTTCTCCATGATGATGAACGGTGCACCGATGAGATCTGCCCCAGTGTCGTAGATGTAGACATCAGGCACAGGATAGCCGGCACGAAGCAGCCTACTCATAATGTGGAACTCTCTGTCAGCTCTCTCACCTGCCGAGAAGCCGCTGAAAACCCTGGCGACCATCTCATCGACGTTCTCCCCTTGGATCAGGCGGAAGCCGTAGACGCGGGCCTCCCAGCCCGCGTTTACCTCCTTAAGATCAACTACGTCGACAGCCTCGTCGCCGTGAAGTTCCTTGAAGAGGGACCTGAGTCCCTCTTCGATCCTCTCCATCCCTGCCAAATCCGAAGCCCTTCGCTCTGCTTTCTGTTTTCAGCGCTTGCTAGTAGATAATAGCTCGTACAAAATAGTTGCTTGCAGGTTAGCCTCAGCGTAACTCTGATCGCTCACGATTCGCCCTAATGCCTTCACATCATTGGCTGATGAATACTGGGATAGTACCGTTAAATAGGTTCCGAAGAAACGGGTCCAGAACTCTACTCTACCTTTATCTCGCGTCCCATGCCCTTCTCTTGCTTCTTCTTGACGACGGTCTCCAGGACACCGTTTTTGTAGGTCGAGGAAGCCGTTGTGTCCTCCACCTCCGATGGGAACTCAAGCTCCTTGTAGTACTTTCTCTCAGGGTTGGTGACGTTGATCGTGAGGACCCTGTCAGAGATGAAGAGCTGTATGTCCTCCTTCTCTACGCCGGGGAGCTCAGTGATGACCTTGAACTGGTCTCCATCGTCTATCATGTCGACGAGGGGCTCCCGTGTCTCCTGGAGGCTCAGCGGCTTCTTCCCCTCCTCGGAGGAGAGCTCCGGCTTCATGTTACCGAACTCCCTAACCACGGGCTTGCCGTCAGGCCCAATCTTGACAGAGTAGCCGTAGACGAACGGGCCGTACTCCTTTTTAACCGAACCATCAGGGAGGACTCGCTCCTGCGCCATGTCCTCGGGTATCTCGTCCTCCATCTCCTTGAAGAAGCTGGCCATCTCCTTCTCCATCTCGTCTATCATCCTCTCAAGGTCGGGGAAGAAGGGCGTACCCCTCCTCTTCCTCTTCATCCACTCATCCCAAAACGACATGGCTCCACCAGTGAAGACGTTGGGGCGGTATTCTTTTAAACGCTTCCCCGCGGCGCGAACCTATTAAGCGGGATGCCCCATCCGTCTCCTAGGAGAACCGACTTGGCGATCCTCGCCGCCTACAACGAGATAGCCCTCAAGAGCAGGTACGTCAGGGGCAGCCTTGAGCGAACCCTGGCGGCCCACATCGAGGCGAAGCTCCAAAAGAATGGCTATACCGAGGCAAGGGTCGAGAGGAAGTTCGGCAGGCTCATCGTGAGAGGCGCCCCAGAGGAGGCCGCGAGCTTAGTCTCTGACGTCTTCGGCGTAGTCTTCGTTCTGCCCGCGGAGGAGACGGATTCAGGGATCGACTCAGTCGTCGACTTAGCGACCAAGGTTGCCGAGGAGGCCATCCACGAAGAGGAATCTTTCGCGGTCAGGTCAAAGGTCGTGGGCGACCTTCCGTACGGGAGCAGGGACCTCGCGGTCAAGGCCGGCGCCGCCATCCTTGAGGCGCTCAAGGGCAAGAATGTCCGCGTGAACCTCTCGAAGCCAGACGTGACAGTAGGCGTAGAGGTCCGAGACGACGAGGCGTTCGTCTTCACGAAGACGATACAGGGCGTCGGAGGAGTGCCGTACGGGACGCAGGGGCACATGGTCTCCCTCTTCAGCGGTGGCATAGACAGCCCCGTGGCGACCTGGCTCATGATGAAGAGAGGCGTCGCCGTCTACACCCTATTTATGGACCAGACACCCTACGTCGGCGAGAGCTACCTGAGACGCGCAGAGGAGGCCTACGAGGCGTTGGGCAGGTACGCCTCTGTGGGGGCCTTCGACCTGTACGTCGCGCTGATGGGCGACGTGATGGCGCGCATCCTCGAGTCTAGGGAGCCCAGGTTCACCTGCATCCTCTGCAAGCGCGCCATGTACAGGATAGCCCAACGCTTCGCAGCCTACAAGAGAGCCAAAGGCATCATAACAGGGGAGAGCCTCGGCCAGGTAGCCTCCCAGACAACAGACAACCTCTTCGTACTGAGCAACGCCGTCAGCATCCCCCTGATCAGGCCGCTGATCGGGCTCGATAAGGTCGAGATCGAGGTGATCGCGAGGAGGATTGGAACCTACGGAATCTCCGCACATAGTGTAGAGGGCTGCAAGGCCGTGCCGACGACGCCCGCGACGAGGTCAAGGATCAGTGTAATCGAGGGGCTTGAAGAGGAGCTCGACCTAACCGCGCTCTGCGTCGACGCGGCCAAGAAGATCGAGAAAAGGCGGCTGATCCGAGCCTAAAAATGAAATAGAAGTCCTAGACCTATTTGGGTTGAGGTAGAACAGTTGGCTATACCTGCTGATGCTCTGGCTGAGAGCACGGATATCGACTTCAAGGAGTTGGAGGAGCACTGGAATGTCTACCAGCTCAGCGACGGCACGAAGCTCAAGGTGAAGCTGATCCTGCGCGGTGTGAAGAGGCTCAACCAGTACGAGCCTGATGGTACCCCGATCTACATGATCAACTCCATCAACGTAGTGCGAGCCGTCGAGATCCCGCCAGAGGTTAAGGCTAAGCCAAAGAAATCGAGCCTCCCACCCGTGTGAGGTCTAGGCCTTGAGGCTGACGCTGATCGCCCACACGCCCAGCCCCGAGGCGATGATAGCGGCAGCCATGCTCACCACCACGAGCGGCGTGAAGCCCTCCACCATATACGAGAGACTCCAGGCGAATCCCGAGAAGATCAATGACATCGTATCCCGCCTGGAGGTTCAGCACGGAAGCATCCTCGAGCACAACAGGCTGGTCTGGATACTTGAGGCCGACGAGCATCTAGTGCTTGACACATTGCTAAAGAATAAATTTTTCTCATTCACGAGGCTCGGGAGTGGTATGTGGCTGATGAGCGCCAACCTACGGGCTGCCCTGGAGTACTCCAAAGAATATGGGAGCGATCTAGGCGATTCGTTGCTCGACTCGATAGGTACTGTCGCGCCAAACCTAAGATGTTTCTCGGAGAGGAAAAGGACATGAAGGTCAAACTGCTCTCGTACCAACCCTTAAAAGATGTCCTCTCCCACCTCCCCGCCGCGAAGCTCTCCGAAAAGGAGTTGCTCGGTCACCTCTCATTCACGTTCGCGTTGGAGGGGATCAGCAGGGCGTGCAGTCACCAGCTCGTGAGGCACCGCGTCGCCTCTTTCTCCCAGCAGAGCCAGAGGTACATCCAGGTCAGGAGGTTGAAGACGCACGTGGTAGCCCCCCCGAGCGTCACCGCGAAGTCGCCTGAGATATTTGACTCCCTCATAGGCCAGGCAAGTAATGCCTATCAGGCACTCGTCGACGCAGGCATCCCCAGGGAGGACGCCCGCTTCGTTCTGCCGAACGCGACGGAGACAAACCTCCTCGTGACCATGGACGGGAGGTCTCTGGTGCACTTCTTCGGCCTCCGCTGCTGCATCAGGGCCCAGTGGGAGGTCAAGGAGCTGTCGGACGAGATGCTGCGGCAGGTGAGGGAGGCGGAGCCTGGATTATTCTCAGGGGCGGGCCCGTATTGTTTCCAGCTTGGCCGCTGCCCTGAGGGGCGTTTCACCTGCGGGCGCATGGGTGAAGTGGTGGAGAAATATCGGGTTTAGCTCAGGGGAAGGATTACTTCGGGTCTGAGCATCCGCGCCCTGATCTGGGTTGTCCCGTCGACGCAGGCGAGTTTTCCTTGAAAGGAGCGTAGCAGGCTGAAGACTTCCCCGTCCATTGGGCGGGGTCCGAAGCCCTCCGTCAGTATCAGCGTCATCCCCAGAGCCTCGTTCCCGGTGATGCCGAACCCAAGCTCGTATCCGAGGAGGCTTGTGAGGTCCTTCTCGTCGACTCCTCCAACGATGACAGCCCTTGCCCCGACTTCGCGGGCCCTCCTCAGGGCCTCAAGGGTGACTGTGGAGCCTCCGACGACGATCTTGTCTCTGTGCTCTTTCTCGATGGCTGCCTCCATGAGCGCCTCGTCCGGCTTCTCCACGGCGAGTATGATCTCTCCGTGGGTCTCCCCTCCGACGCCGAAGACGCCTTCCACGGATTTAGCCTCCGTCTCGACGACTGCGCCCTCCTCAGGGATGACTTCGACTACCTCTCCTGGTATGTGGGCCTTAACCTCGATGGCGATGGGGGCTCCACGTATGAGGAGCTGGCCTGATGAGGGTAAAAACGCCTCTATGGAGCCGTCGATCGATGCTCTGCAGACCTTCGTCCGGCCGAGGAAGCTTCGGCGTAAGGCGATGACGTCGTCCTTTTTCACCTCGTCTCCGACTCTCTTCAGCAGGTAGGGCTTGACGTTAGCGGCGTCCACTCCCAGCTTTAGGTCGAGCCGGATCCCTTGAATATAGGGGTTCCGGACCTTTCCCTTCGCCACCGTGGTGGTGGGGGAAACCCGCTCACCCCTCTTCACGAACACCTCGCCGGCCGCTGGGAGCATCCGCTTCTTCCTGATCACAGCTTGTGTAACCCTGCTCATGGTCAGGCACCTCCCTTACCCGCAGCCAAAGCCAGCAGCCACTTCCGCTGCTGGTCTCGTTTCGGAGGCGGCAAGGGCCTACCCCTAGCGTCGATTATCAATCCGAGGGAGCCCCCGGTCACGACAGACTTCACGGTCTTACCCCTCCCTCGACCGAGATCCAGCCTTCCTGAAGGTGCAGCCTCTAGCTCTGCCATCTCCCCCGCTTTCAGAGGGATTGCCTTGATCTCTCCTGAGGGGATAACTTCGGTGGCTGCGAGGCCCGTACTTCTTTGTAACTTTATCGTGAGAGCTCCGTCCGACTCTGTTTTGCCTTTTGGGCAGACGCAGGTTCCGATAGGCTTGAGGATCCTATCACTCAGCAGCTTGACTGCGGCGTCTTTGTTGTAGTCGAGGAGGATACCGGCGTGGGGGACAAGTAGCTCCGGGTCGTACATGATTTGGGTGACACCGACCGGCTCCAGAGCATCCAGCAGGATCAGCGCTGATGCTTCTTCCAGTCCCTCGAACGCTTTTCCCCGGGCGACTATCACCTGGGTCTTCGCCATGTTTACGTGGGTTTCCTCGAGGCTCTGGCTGAAGGTGTCGGCGATGGTCCTCTTGATCACAATGCCTTTGAGGCGGCTTGCGATGCGCTTATGGAGCTCGACGCTGAGCTTGATCGCCTCCCTGGCGGCGGCGTCTCTGACGGCCTCCTCCTCCGGCGTAAGCTTCTCGGGCTGGAGCGCCATCAGGTTGGCTGCGATGTTGCGGACCTCCTTCTCGTTGAGCTCGTATGGTAGCCACCTGGAGACGGCGTCTACGCCTGCGATCTTGAGGACGTTGAGGATCCCGTAAGTGAGTCCCACCTCTGCGTTAAGTGATCTGTTGAAGACGCCGTTGTAGACCGAGTAGATGTCGGTGGTGGCGCTCCCCACGTCCACTGCCAGCAGGTTGATGTCTCTGCTCTCGGCGTAGGCGTAGAGGGCTTTGCCGACGGCGGCTTGGGAAGGGAGTATCTGTCCCTTTACCATGTGGGCGAGTTTATCGTAGCCGGGGGCGTGGACGATGACGTGCTCCATGTATGAGTCGTAGATCGCCTCCTTGGCGGGTCCCAGGTTCTCCCTGTCGATATCTGGGCGGACGTTTGCGACAGCCCTGGTCGCGTACCTATCCTCCCTGAGAGTCTCAGAGACCTGCTTGCGGACCTCCACGTTCCCAGCGAATATGACCGGCAGCTTGTATCCTTCCCCGAACCTCGGCCTGACGTCGGATTTAGCGATGAGCGCGGCGAGTTCAAGGACTTGATTTACAGCCCCTCCATCGGTTCCCCCCGCGAGGAGGAATATGTCTGGGCGATTGCTCCTCATCGCCTCGACGAGGACGTAATTGGGGCGTTCGTCATCCTTTGAGAAGGCGTCGAGGAGGTGGGCCCCAGCGCCAAGGGCGGCCCTCTCGGCGCTCTCCCTGCTTATCATGCCCATAACGCCTGCTACGACCATGTGTAGGCCGCCTGCGTCTCCGCTTGAGCAGAGAAACTTGACCTTCGGTCCCTCATCTCCCCAGAGGCTCTCTCCCGACTCTGCCTCGAGGCGCTCCACCGCCGCCTCGATGCCCTTGGTGACGTCGAGTCTGGGCGGCTCCACGGTGGTGGGTGCCTCAGCTACGGCTTCTAGCTGAAGGCTTCCCCCCTTGGCTCGAAGTAGGATGGCCTTGGTGTTGGCTGCTCCTATCTCCGCAATTATCATCATATCTTCTTCTCTCTCTCCCATCGGTCTCCCCTGGGTTCTGTTGTAGATAGCAAGTTTAATATTTGTGTCGTTTTAATATTAAAATGACGTTTTAATGGTGATTGGATGAGTAGCTCAGCATCATTCAAACTACTCAAAGTCATCGACAAGGAGACCTTCACCCTCCTAGAGGACCGAACCCGGAGGAACATCCTCCAACTCCTCCGCGAGGAGGAGCTCACAGTCAAAGAGATCGCCAAGCGGCTCGAGGTGACGCCCCAGAACATTTACCACCACATCAAACGGATGACGGACGCCGGGCTCGTCTCAGAGATCAAGGAGAAGTGGTCAGGCCATCTCATCGAGAGCTACTACACGGCGACCGCTGACACATACGTCTACCACGAGGACGAGATACCCAGCAGCGACATCCACGAGTACATTGAGATACTCAACGGCCTCAACGAGCTCAGCGGAGCCATCGAGGTCTCCGAGGAGAACGCCGAGAAGCTCGCGGAGCTCAGCAAGAGGAGGGAGAAGCTCCTTAAGACCTCAGGAACCTCGAATGGCGTCTGCGGAGCCTGCAGCTTCTCGGGATACTTCATGAAGCTCGGTCCTATGAACCCGATGCTCGTGGGGCGCGTCCTGCAGCTCAACAGCGTCATTTCCATGAGCGACGAGGAGTTCGAGGAGACGCTGAGGATCACGAGGGAGCTCAGGAAGTTCCTGATCTCGATCAAAGCTAGTGAGAAGCGCTAAGTCGAGTTCAACTCAGGGCTCAACCTGGAAGAGTGCTCCTGAAAAAAGGAGACGCTAGTCGCAAGGCTCAGGGTCGCGCTCAAGAGAACCGGCGCAGCAGTGGATGCTGCCACTGTTCCTAGGACGGACCAGGCTAGAGCACTCGACCTCCACAACGTCGACGCCGATGCTCTCGAGCCACTTCGTCGCCTTAGGGTTGCCTTTAGGGACCAGCACCTTCATCGGCTCGAGTACTACGCCGGCATCTGGGCCCTTCTTGAAGCCGCGGGTGTCTATGCTGACGAGATCATCCGGAGGCGTTATGAAGTCCCAGTTCATCTCCCTCTTCATCCAGTCGACGAGGTACGGATCGTAATAGCTAGGGTCTCCGACGCTGGTGTGGCGGTCGATCATGCTGTAATGGATCGTACCCTTCCTGGTACCGTAGCCCGGACCGAGCCTTATGTCGACCTCAGGGTCCTGAAGCTTGACTATGCGGGCGTACTGCTCGTGCCCTGAATCGTTGGCCCGCGTAATCTCTGGGTCTGGTGTGTTGCCGCGGGGGTAGTGGACCTCTATGAGGAGGTGTCTCTCGTCGAGCCAGCCACATGGACCTCCCTCGACCATGCCATTGCCTACTATCATGCCGACGACAGGGCAGCCTATCTCGGCGAGGGTCTGGTAGGTTGAGACCTCCTCGCCCTTCCTGATCCAGTCGTACATCCTTAAGATGACCTGGCCGTAGACTGCTGCGTGGCAGACGTCGTCGGTGTAGATGCTCTTCACCTGGTATGGCGGGTCGTAGGGGTCCGGTTTCCTGATGATTACCCTGACGCCCTCGTCCTTGTACGCTTTAACCATGTTCTCGTGGTGCTTGACAAGCTCGTCGAGGCTCGGCTTGAAGGTCATCCGCCAGGCTGCTAGGCTCGCCTCGTGGGGCGGCCAAGGCGTCTTCCTGCCCACGGTGAGGAACTCCTTGCCTGGGCGATGTAGGAGTACAGTCCTAAGCTTCCCAATAGTCGTGTTCGCCTTCCATCTCCCACCCCAAAGTTTGGGCATCTCCTCCTCGAACTCCGAGAGGACTTGCGGGTGGAGCCTGTGGTAGATATTGTGGAGCTCCTGGGCCGCGTCATTCTCCGACATAATAATCGAATTAGAGTTGGACCTTGGGCTTAAAACATCTGCCCCGAAGGTTAGTTTGACTTGAAAAGGTCTTCCCTCCTCAACGCATAAACAGTTTAAATGCGATGGGTCAAGTAGGTTGGCTGATACGACTTGGAGGAGCGGGTGCTGGGCAGAACTGGTCTAAGGGTCAATGCCGTAGGCTTCGGAGGCATCCCGATTCAGCGCGTTTCGGAGGAGGAGGCCGTCAGGGTTATCAGGCGGTGTTACGAGCTGGGCATCAACTACTTTGACACGGCGAGGGGCTACACAACCAGTGAGGAGCGGATCGGGAAAGCCCTTCAGGGCGTCAGGAATGAGGTCATCCTCGCCACGAAGAGCCACGCCAGGACGAAGAAGGAGCTCCTCGAGAACCTGGAGATGAGCCTCGCGAATCTCCGCACCGATCACATCGACGTCTACCAACTCCACAACGTCTCCTCGGAGGAGGCTTGGGAGAAGATCACCTCGCCGGGCGGCGCCATCGAGGGTCTCATTGAGGCGAGGGACGCCGGTAGGGCGAAGCACATTGGAGTCACGAGCCACAACCCAGAACTCCTCACCAGAATAGTCGAGGAAGAGATATTCGAGACCGCTATGATCCCATTCAACTACCTGGCGACGGAGCCGGAGGAAAGGCTCCTGCCTCTATGCAAGAAGAATGGCGTGGGCACGGTTATCATGAAGCCCTTCGGAGGGGGCGCTTTCAGCGACGCCAATACGGCGCTTAAGTATGTGCTTGCTAACGAGGCGGTCGACATCGTCATCCCCGGTATGATGTCAGAGGCCGAGGTCGAGGAGAATGTCCGAGTCGGCGGGGGAGATCTGGCGTTGACCGACCTGGAGCTCAAGGTGATCGAGGGCGACAGGGTGCGGCTGGGCAACCAGTTCTGCAGGAGCTGCGACTACTGTAAGCCATGTCCCCAGGGGATACCAATCTCCTTCGTCCTCAGGGCCGAAGTAGGGATGCTCAGGAGGATGGGGTGGACCGAAGGAGTCGTAAAGCAGACGCTGGAGGCCGAGCCGAAGGTCGCGACGTGCCTCAAGTGCGGCGTCTGCGAGAGCCGCTGCCCTTACAAGCTGCCCATCAGGGAGCTCCTACCCCAGAAGATGTCTTCGCTTATGAAGAGGCTCGACGAGAAAAGCATCCCTTAATTCCCTCGACGCAGCCCTGTACACTAACCTTTTTTAAATCCGCCGTCGTCCGGTAACTTAGTGGTTGTTGTGTCCTCAAATGAGCAGCAGAAGATGCTGGAGGAACTGAGGAAGATCAGGGAGCTTCTTGAGCCCAAGCCGGCTCCGCCTCCTCCTCCCGCGGTGAAAAAGACGTTTGGCCAGGAGTTCATGGATTTCCTCAACAAGTACGGCGTAATCGGCCTCGCCGTCGCCTTCATCATAGGCGGAGCCGCAGGCACACTTGTCAGCGCGATGGTCAACGACCTGCTGATGCCCCTCATAAACCCTCTCCTTCAGGGCGGAGAATGGCAGAAGGCAGAGCTGGTCCTGGGCCCTGTCCGCTTTCTCGTAGGCCACTTCGTCGGCGCCCTCATCAACTTCATCATCATCGCCCTCGTCGTCTTCGTGCTGATGAAGCAGCTCTCGAAGACAGGGCTGAAGTAGCTGAAGGGAAGACAATAAAAAGGGAATCCCCCCTTTCTTTTCCATATGAGCATAAGGAAGGTTCTCAAGGAGTCCGAGCTAGCCGATAAGGAAGTCGCCGAGCTTACCTCAGGCCTCGTCCAATTCAACTCCGCCCACCCCGAGGGGCGCACAGACGAGTGCGTCGCCTACATCAAGGAGTACATGGACCTCCACGGCATCAAGAACGAGATCCACGCGAAGGAACCCAAGAAGCCGAACCTCGTCGCGAGACTAGACGGCGAGTCAAAGAGGACTGTCCTCTGGGTAGGCCACCTCGACGTGGTCCCGGAGGGGAAGCCGGAGAACTGGACATACCCACCATACAGTGGCAAGATAAGGGACGGCAAGGTCCACGGACGCGGCTCAAGCGACATGAAGGGGTCATGCGCCGCTGCGATGGTCGCCGCCCGCATCTTGAGCCAGCTTAACAGGGCGCTGCCTAACACGGTTGAGTTCTGGTTCACCTGCGACGAGGAGATCGGCGGAGGCGTGGGAGCCAGATGGCTCGCGGAGACGAGCAGGTTCAGAGGCGACGTCTGCGTCATAGGGGACGGCAACGGCGGCGGCAGGGCGAACCCGAGCATCGACCTCGGCTGCAAGGGGGGCGCACAGACCCGCCTGATAGCGAAGGGGAAGACCGCCCACGGGAGCCAGCCGTACTTGGGTGATAACGCTATCGAGAAGCTCATCAAGGCGATCCCATGGGTCTACAAGATCGGGAACTACAGGCTCGACATCGCTCCAGAGCTGGAGAAGCCGATAAGGAGTAGCGTCAAGTTTTACAAGGAATCGCAGCCAATGACGCCAGATCAGCTCAAGGCGATGAAGAGGAGTTACTTCTACCCAACAGTGACCTGCAATATCATCGATGGAGGCGTCAAGATCAACGTCGTCCCTGACTACGCGGAGGCGGAGTTCGACATCAGGCTGACACCTGGCACCAAGATCGCGCCGGTCAGGAACCAGATAGAGAAGCTCGTGAAGGAGGCAGCGATACCCGGAGTCGAGGTCGCCCCCGGACGCGAGAGCCACGCCAGGGGCTCAGGAGCGTCCGCCCAGAGGGCCGGTTACTACGAGTCGCCCGACTCGCCGTTCGCTAAGCAGCTCGCGGTGACGATAAAAAAGGTAACTGGGAAGAAGCCAAGCTTCAAGATACTTACCGGCGGCACGGACGGCGTGAGCACGAGCAAGATCGCGGGGATACCCAGCCTCGGCTACGGAACCAGCCTGACAGGGCAGGCCCACGAGCCGGACGAGTACATCACAGTCGAGAACCTTGTCCTCGGCATAAAGGTCTACGCTGCATTTCCCCTCGTCTATAAGCCTTAACCCCACTTCTTTTGTCTGCCAAAACCCTGATAAGGTGCAAAACTGTGCAGCATGAAACTCTAACGGAGTGGTTATTGGGCTTATTTTTTAAAAATAAGCGGTTTTCAACCGCCTTGTGACGGACCCCCCTACCTTTTTTCCAACTTAGGCAATCAGGAGAGGTTCCTCGGCTTCGCGACTATCTCCCTGATCTCGAGTTCATGGAACTTCCGTGGGTAGGCGGGCTTGACCACGATGCAGGTGTCGGCTCCCTCGCCTGTGCCGCCTATCGCCATCACCTCCCTGTCCATGGGTATCAGCCCGGCGTCCGCTGCCATCAGGGCGACCTCGACTGCTACCTTCATCCCCTGTCCGAACCTGTAGAGGGTGTCGCGGGCGATCTCCTCTATTGACTTTCCCCCGCTCTTGTCGGTGAAAGCGCTCGCTACGCCGTCTCCGAGGGCGTGGGTGCCCGTGAAGACCTTGATCCCCTTCGACTGGAGCCTCTTCCGCTCCTCGCCTGTCATGCACCAGTCGTTCTCCCTGTAGCCTTCCGATATGGTGACTGCGACGACGTTCGCCTTCTCGCCGAAGGCTTCCTTCGCCTTAAGGGCTGTGCCGCCGTGGGTGCTGGCGACCACGAAGTCCTTTATACCCAGCTCCTTCGCCCTGAGCTTCGCCTCGGATAGGAGCTTATCCGTGTTCCCTGTCCCAGTCTCCTCGAAGTAGATGATCTTCTTCTCCAAACCACTCAACCTCAACGGATCAGGGTCCATAAAATAGATAAGCGTATCCGGTTTGGCGCGGCCGGCAGGATTCGAACCCGCGACCATGGGCTCTCTCCTAGAAACCTATCCGAAGGCCCACGCTCTATCCAGGCTAAGCCACGGCCGCCCGTTTGAGACAAGAAGCCCTAGGCTAGTTAAATTTTACCTCGATACCCATGTAGTGAACCTAAAATACGTCGAGCCTCAACCTAAAGGCGGAAACACCCCACTCCGTTGATGAGGGTAGATGTTTTGGCGCCGGTCACTGAGGGGCAGAGGATAGCCAAGAGCGTCGAGCTATCGGTCTTCGTCCACGCCACCGAGAGCGAGGAGAAGGTGAAAACGGCGGTGATTAAACTGCTCCCCCCGACATTCGGTGACGTCACCATCGACTCGGTCAGGCTCACCGGCCATTACGATGACCCGATAACGGTGCTGACCCTCAAGATCCAGAGGAGGAAGGAGGCGACAGAGTTCCTGGACGGCCTATACGCGAAGCTCTCCAGCCTCGACAGGGAGAGCCTCGCATCCGAGGCTGAGAACAGGGTAGACGCATCAGGGAACCTCTACATCCGCCTCGACAAGCAGAGGGCTTACATCGGCGGCGCGGTGATGCAGGAGAATGACCCGATTAGGGTGAAGGTGAAGCTCCAGGTGCCCCACGGCGCAGACCCCGCGAAGGCGCTCCTACGGCACCTCGAGGAGCTATCAGAAGCCGAAGCTGGTGAATCCAAGCCATGAGGGAGTTCGCCGATCTGAGGGTAAGGAAGCCCGCCGATCCTGCGGAGTTTGAGAGGATGATCCTCACCGCGAAGGAATTGGGCTACAGGCACCTCGGCGTAGTGTTTAACGGCGATCGCGTGACGGATGAGAACTCCCTCGGGATGGACGTCATCAGCCGCGTCGAGCTCTCCCCCACGAGCCCAGGCGATCTTCTCTCATCGTTGAGGAGGGTCAGGGACAGATTCGAGGTCGTCGCAGTGGACTGCTCCAGCAAGGCGGTGGCGAGGCAGGCGGCGAAGGACCACAGGGTCGACATCCTGATGTTCCCAGGCGACCTCTCCGAGAAGAAGGCTATCGGTCTCGACGAGCAGGAGGCGACACTCGCCGCAGGAATAGGCTGCTCATTCGAGATCAGCGCCGTTGAATTGATCCGTGCTGGCTCGGCGAGAATGGCGAAGCTGATAACACGGTTGAAAAAGGAGACTACTTCAGCTAGAAGACACGACATACCGATAATAGTGTCGAGTGGGGCAGCTTCCACTATCGAACTGCGCGAGCCCAGGGCTCTCTCCGCTATCCTTGACCTCCTCGACGTCGAAGAGGAGGCGGCCCTAGACATGGTCTCGATAAACCCACTCAACGTAGTTGAGAGGAACAGGGAGAAACTGAAACCTGGCCACACCGAGCCGGGGGTGAGGAGGCTCTAGGATGCCGGTTAGAGGCGTACGCAGGAGATACATAGGGTTCAGGGTCGACGCCGACACGAAACTCGCTGGGGAGGAGATCTTCGAGGCCATCCACAGTAAGGCACTGGAGCTTTACGGCGTAAAGGGCGCATCCGCCGCCTCCTTGTCCGTGATCAGCTACGATGGCGATGAGGATAGGGGCGTCATCCGCTGCAGCCACGAATCCCTGAGGAGGACGAGGGCCGCTTTGGCGATGATCTCCATCATATCGGGTTCGTCAGCAGCCATCAGAGTGGACAGGGTCTCAGGTACGCTCAAGGGTCTGAGGCTAAAAACGGCTAAACAGGAGCCGGGCGACATCTATTGAGTGTCGACACATCGGCGAGAAGGTTTACTGTAATAATAGAGAAGTATTTTTATTCATCCTGATGATTGAAGAGGTGGAATCGGGCGCACTGAGGCTGAGGTAGAGCCACCTGCGCCGGATGAAGGATGAGGACCTGAATGATAGTGCCTGTGAGATGCTTCTCGTGCGGGAAAGTCGTAGGGGACAAGTATGAGAGCTTTAAGAAGCGGGTCCAGGCCGGCGAGGAGCCCGGGAAGGTCTTGGACGACCTCGGCGTGACGAGGTACTGCTGCAGGCGGATGATCCTCTCCCACGTCGAGATCATAGACGAAGTGATCAAGTTCCACGAGGGAAAAGAGAACCTAGATCTTAAAGGTGGAGAATAGTTGGAAGTCGAGGTAAACGAGAACCTGCTGCTGCCGCAGGAGGTGCTTCTCTCGGCGGGCGTCCACATAGGGACCCGCGTCAAGACGAAGGACATGGAGCCATTCATCTACAAGGTGCGTCCCGACGGCCTGTTCGTCCTAGACATGGAGCAGATGAACGAGAGGATAAAGGTCGCCGCAAAGTTCCTTTCAAGGATGGACCTGAGGAAGCTTGTAGTGGCCTCAAGCAAGAGATACGGGAAGAGCCCAGTCGAGAAGTTCTGCGAGGTCATCGGCTGCATGCCAATGACGGGCAGGTTCACCTCAGGGACCTTCACCAACCCCATCTACTCTGGCTTCTTCGAGCCCGTGGCGGTGATCGTGACCGACTCGCTGGCGGATAACCAGATCGTGGAGGAGGCGAGCCAGATAGGCGTCCCGGTGATAGCCCTCTGCAGCACCGACAACACGAAGTCGAATGTCGACATCGTCATACCGATGAACAACAAGGGGCGGAGGAGCCTGGCGATAGCCTTCTGGCTGATAGCACGCGAGATCCTGAGGGAGAGGAACGAGCTGCCCGCCAGCGGCGAGATGACTCAGACCATCGACAACTTCGAGACAGGCCAGTAGGGGAATAGGCATGAGCGTCAGACGCCCGTGTGTGGCAGGGATGTTCTACCCCGCCGATCCGAGGCGCCTGAGGCAAGAGATTGAAGCGTGTTTTAAGCACGAGCTAGGTCCGGGAAAGCTTCCCGGCAAGCCGGAGAGGCCGAGGAGCATAACCGCCATAGTCTGCCCCCATGCAGGCTACATGTACTCCGGCCCGGTAGCCGCCCACGGCTACCTCAGCCTCTCAGAGGAGGAGAAGGCTGACACCTTCATAGTCATAGGGCCGAATCATACGGGCTACGGGACACCCGTATCTATGATGGGGCAGGGCTCCTGGGAGACGCCCCTCGGGAAGGTCGATGTTGACTCAGAGCTGGCTCAGCTAATATTCAAGGCCTCGGACGTCATCGACCTGGACGAGACCGCGCACATCAGGGAGCACTCAGTCGAGGTTCAGCTCCCCTTCCTTCAGTACCTCTACGGCTCTGACCTCGAGATCATCCCGATATGCATGGGGTTCCAGGATCTGGAGACGAGCAGGGAGGTCGGCAGGGTCCTGGCAACGTCTGTTAAGGGGCGGAGCGTCGTCATAATTGCCTCCACAGACCTCAACCACCAGGAGCCCCAGGAGTCGACGAACAGGAAAGACGGGCTCGTGCTCGAAGCGATAAGGGGAATGGACGAGGAGGCACTCCAGGACGTCGTACACAAGCACAGGATAAGCATGTGTGGATACGGCCCCGTCTCGGTGGCCATAGCCGCCTCGAAGCTCCTAGGGGCGGACAGAGCGGAAGTATTATCACACCACACAAGTGGGGATATTACGGGTGACCTCGACGCCGTCGTAGGATACGCCTCAGCGAGGATAACCCGAACGGTGCAGTGAATGGCCGTCGAAGCGACTGCCCCTGGGAAGATGATCCTCTTCGGGGAGCACAGCGTCGTCTACAAGGGACCTGCCGTAGTCCTCGCCATAGACCGGAGGGCCAAGGTAGTCGCCGACAAGCGGGACGATAAAAGGATATACATAGACGCCGAGGACCTCGGCTTCTCGGGCTACTTCGAAGAAGACATCTATTACCCTGTCACTGGCAAGGCCTGGAGAGGGAGGAACCTCGCCGCACTTAACATAGCTGCGAAGAAGACCATGGGGCACCTCGGCGTCGACTCAGGCCTCAGCCTCATGGTCAGGAGCATGATACCCATAGCCGTCGGCTTGGGCTCCTCAGCAGCCGTCTGCGTCGCCACCGTCGCCGCCGTCTCCGAACTCTTCGAGGGCGGCCTCACGAGGGAGAAGGTCTCTGAGCTCTCCTTCGAGGGTGAGAAGGTGATCCACGGGATGCCCAGCGGCGTCGACAACAACGTCGCAACCTTCGGCGGAGTAATGAGGTACGAGAGGGGCGCCGGCTTCGAGAGGTTCAAGCTCGAGAAGGTGCCCCACTTCGTCATCGGCAACACGAGGAGGAAGAGGTCGACGAGGATGATGGTCGAGGGCGTTAAGGAGCTCAGGGACAGGAACACCTCAGTCGTCGACGCCATAATAGACGCGATAAGCGCCGTCTCTAAGGATGGATTTGACGCACTCATGAAGGGTGACGGCCCTAGGACGGGGGAGCTCATGAACATCAACCACGGCCTCCTCTCGGCACTGGGCGTATCGACGTCCGAGCTCGACACCTTAGTCTACGCGGCGAGGAGGGAGGGAGCCCTCGGCGCCAAGCTGACTGGTGCGGGGGGAGGCGGCTGCATGATAGCACTCGTCGAGGAGGCCTGCCTAGGTGTTGTCGAGAAGACGATAAGGAGGTACAGAGGCCAGTCGATAAGGGTCGACCCAACCGACGAGGGGGTCGTAGCTAGGAGGCTCTGAGATGTTAAACGTGCTCAAGCTCGGCGGCTCCGTGGTCACATTCAAGGACCGGGTGATGACGCAGAACGAAGAGGCTATAAGAAGACTCTCCGGGGAGATCGCGGCGGCGGGTCCCCGTCGCCTCGTCGTCGTCCACGGCGGCGGCTCCTACGGTCACCCCCTTGCGAAGGAGCACGGCATCGCCGATGGCTTCAAGTCGGCTGGTCAGCTTGTAGGCTTCTCGAAGACGCGCCAGGCGATGGTCGTCCTAAACTGCTTAGTCGTGGACGCACTCTTGGACGAGGGTGTGCCGGCGGTCTCCGTCTCCCCCTCCTCATTCATCTCGACCCAGGACGGCAGGTTGCAGGAGTTTGACCTGGACATCGTGAAGAGGTACCTGGACTCTGGAACAGTGCCTGTGATGTACGGGGACGCTATACTCGACTCTGTCCTCGGATTCACCATCCTTTCGGGGGACCAGCTCGCCGTCAGACTCGCGACGGACCTCGGCGCCGCGAAGCTGATATTTGGTGTCGACGTCGACGGAGTCTACACCGCAAACCCCAAAATGGCGAAGGGGGCTAAACTTATCGAGAGGCTTTCACTTAGCCAGGTCAAGGGCATAATCAGGATAGGCGAGGCCGTATCGACGGACGTCACGGGCGGCATGTTGGGCAAGATAAACGAGGCACAGGCCGCCGTGGAGGCCGGAGTTAGCGTCCAGCTCGTCAACGCCCTTGAGCCTGGGAGAACGCTACGGGCGCTGAGGGGAGAGCCAGTCGTCGGGACGATCCTAACGAGGTGAGTGGATGACGAAGATAGAGACTAGGAAGCAGAGACACATAAGCGTCTCACTGAAAAACAACGTCCAATCGGACGTCGGCACGGGTCTCGGCGACGTGAGGCTCATCCACCGCGCCATCCCTGAGGTGAACCTGAGCGAGATAAGCACTGAGACGACGCTATTCGGTAAAAGGCTCAAGGCACCCCTTATAATCTCAGCCCTTACCGGCGGCACGGCGGAGGCGAGGCGTATCAACTCGACACTCGCGGACGCCGCCGAGGCCTTCGGCATAGGACTCGGCGTGGGAAGTCAGAGGATCGCCGTCGAGCAGGAGGAGAAGGAGAGCTCATTCAGGGTTGTCAGGGAGAGAGCCCCTGATGCGCTCGTCATGGGGAACCTGGGCTGCCCTCAGCTCAGCCTAGGCTGGGGCGTAGCCGAGGCGAAGAGGTGCGTCGAGATGATCGCCGCCGACGTCCTCGCCATCCACATGAACCCGCTGCAGGAGGTGATCCAGTTAGAGGGCGAGACGAACTACCGTGGCATTCTCGACAAGGTCATGGAGATCACAAGGAGCCTAGATGTGCCTGTCGTGATGAAGGAGACTGGCTGCGGCGTAGCCCGCGAGGACGCGGTCAGGCTAGAGGAGGCCGGCGTAGCAGGCATCGAGGTGAGTGGACTCGGCGGCACGAGCTGGGCCGCCGTAGAGCACTTCATCGCCAAGGAGTCCGGGAAGAATGAGCAGGAGACCCTGGGAAAGGCTCTGTGGAACTGGGGGATACCTACCGCGGTGAGCGTAGTCGAGGTGAGGAGGTCGACTGGTCTCAAGGTGGTCGCCTCAGGCGGGATAAGAACGGGCACCGATATGGCGAAGGCGATAGCCCTTGGCGCCGACGCCGTCGGCATAGCGAAGCCCTTCCTAGACAAGGCGGTAGAGGGCAGTGACGCCCTGAGGGAGCACATCGAGGGTATTCTGAGGGAGTTCAGGGTAGTCATGTTCCTGGTAGGCGCCAGGGACATCGAGGAGCTGAGGAGGGTGCCGCTCGTCATCCTTGGCGATACCGCTGAATGGCTTAGGTCGAGGGGCTTCAAGACAGAGGAGTACGCCAGACGGCACTGACGCCCCGTAAAGTTTTATTATATATCCAACCCGCTAATCAAGCGACCGTGGTCGTGACATGCCTTCACGCGAACTTATAAAGGATAAGCTCACGTCCAACGCTGCTAGGGTGGACGCTTACATCGACTTCATCCTGAAGCCGAGGAGGCCGGAGACGCTCTATGAGGCTTCGAGGCACCTGATATCCGCGGGCGGCAAGAGGCTGAGGCCTTTCCTCGTCGTCAAGTCCTGCGAGGCCGTCGGTGGGGACGCTGAGGAAGCACTGCCCTTCGCCGCGGCGCTCGAGATCCTCCACAACTTCACGTTGGTCCACGACGACGTGATGGACAACGACGAGCTCAGGAGGGGAGCGCCGACCGTCCACACGAAGTGGGGCGTGCCCATCGCTATAGCCGCGGGGGACCTCCTCTTCGCTAAGGTCTACGAGATCATGGCGGCCCAGAAGTTGTCCTCATGGAGGCTGAGGGAGTGCATCCGGAGGGCGACGGAGGCGGCGATAGAGATCTGCGAGGGGCAGGTCCTGGACATCAGCTTCCCGGGCACCGCGGAGGTGACGGAGGAAGACTACCTCTTCATGGTCGGAGGCAAGACCTCAGCCCTCTTCAAGGCCTGCGCCGAGATAGGGGCTACGGTCGGGGGCGGCTCGAAGAGGCGGGTCACCGCCCTAGGTAGGTTTGCTTGGGACGCGGGAATCGCGTTTCAGCTCGTGGACGACTACCTTGGGGCGACGGCGGACGAGAAGACTCTGGGTAAGCCGGTGGGAAGCGACCTCAGGGAGGGGAAGAAGACCCTCATCGTGATCCACGCCCTCAGCCACGCATCGGCGAAGCAGAGGGCGAAGATCAAATCGGTGCTCGGATCTCACGCCGCTGGCGACGGCGACATCGCCGAGGTCAACGCCATATTGAGGGAGATCGGGTCTATAGACTACTGCCTGAGGAAGGCGGACAGGTACGTCGCCAAGGCGAAGGCGAGGCTCGACGCCTTCCCAGACACCGGAGCCAAAGGGGACCTGCTGGAGCTCGTCGACTACTTTACCAAGAGAAGCTATTAGCGCCTTGGGAAAAAGATAATAGGATTCCTCAGGCTCTATCACGCGTAGCTGCAAGGATCCAGGGGGCAGAGGGTTTGGATAAGGTCAGGGAAGCCGCGCTGAAGTACGCCGTCTACAACGCCTCCCAGTTCGGCGGGAAGGCCCAGCCAGGGCCCGTGATGGGGAGAATCTTCGCGGAGTTCCCTGAGGCGAAGGCCAACGCACGCGAGGTGACGGCACTCGTCAACGAGGTCGTCTCTGAGGTCAACTCCTGGAGCCACGAGAGGCAGCTCGAGACTGTTAAGCAGTGGCCTGAGCTCTTCGAGCAGAAGAAGGAGGCGGTGGAGAAGAAGCACCTGCCCCCGCTCAGGAACGTCGATGCGTTCCCGATGGTCAAGGTGAGGTTCGCCCCGAACCCGGACGGCCCGCTACACCTGGGAAGCGCCGAGTCGATCATCTTCTCCGACGAATACGCGAAAATGTACGGAGGTCACTTCATCCTCAGGTTCGAGGACACCAGCGCCGATGTTAAGCCCCCGATACCTGAGATGTACGACTGGATCGACGAGGACCTGAAGTGGCTAGGCGTCAGGATCGACGAGCGGTACATCCAGTCAGACAGGCTCCAGATCTACTACAAGTACGCTGAGAAGCTGCTGGCGATGGGAGCCGCCTACGTCTGCACATGCGACTCGGACGAGTACAGGAACCTCTACATGGCGAAGAAGGCTTGCCGATGCAGGGATCTGCCGCCTGAGGAGCACATGGCCCGCTGGGGGAGGATGCTTGACGGCACCTACAGGAAGGGCGACGCTGTCGTCAGGATCAAGACCGACATAGAGCACCCCAACCCTGCCATAAGGGACTGGCCCGCGCTCAGGATATCGACCCGCGCCCATCCGAGGGTCGGGAAGAAGTACCGTGTCTGGCCCCTCTATAACTTCAGCTGCGCCGTGGACGACCACGAGATGGGGGTCAGCCACGCGATCAGAGGGAAGGAGCACGAAGTAAACAGCACGAGACAGAAATACATCTTCGACCACCTCGGCTGGAGGTTCCCAGAGGTCATCAACGTCGGGCGCCTCGGCCTCGAGGCAGGCATCCTGAGCAAGTCGAAGATAAGGGTCGGCGTCGAAAACGGCACCTACTCGAGCTGGGATGACCCGAGGCTTGGGACACTTCGAGCCCTCAGAAGACGCGGGCTCCAGCCCGAGACAATTAGAGAGATCATGATTCAAGTCGGGCCGAAGCCGATCAACGTGACTCTGAGCTGGGGGAACATCGCGGCTGCGAACAAGAAAATCTTGGAGCCCAGGGCGAACAGGTACTTCTTCGTTCAGGACCCAATAGATATCATGGTCGAGGGGGTGCCTGGAGAGCTATCCGCGAAACTGCCACTGCACCCTGATCACCCCGAGAGGGGCTACAGAGAGTACACGGTAAAGCCCGTGGACGGTAAGCTCAGGCTCTTCGCGCCTTCGAAGGACATGGAGCAGGCGGAGGGCAGGCTGATCAGGCTAATGGGACTGGCGAACGTCGAGGTCCTGCGGGTCGGGGCCTCGGTTGAGGCGAGGTATCACTCGAAGGAGCACCAGATCGCCCGTGAGAAGGGGGCACCGTTCATTCACTGGGTGACCGAAGGGGAGAGCATCGCCACAGAGGTCGTGATGCCAGACGCTTCGAGGGCGGTGGGGCTCGCCGAGAGGCTCTGCTCCTCACTCAGGGTCGACGACATGATCCAGTTCGAACGCTTCGGCTTCGTCAGGGTCGACTCCGTAGACCCGTTTGTCGCGTACTACGCCCACAACTAAGGGGATTTTCATCAAAAACTGTCATGTCAAGTTTCTAACGTTACACTCGTATAGGTCTCCTGGTACCGCCTTTATGCCTCTGTGGAACCTTGAGTAGTTGAACCACTCCCTGTATTCCTGCAGCCTGCCCTTGAGCCACCCAGGG
>Ga0315279_10001223_pt1 | contig 43639 bp, 57 predicted proteins | sample YL17G06_20_MG_FD_203694 | JGI IMG/M metagenome (GOLD analysis project Ga0315279, IMG submission 203694) | Sediment microbial communities from Yellowstone Lake, YNP, Wyoming, USA - YL17G06_20 | ecosystem: Environmental > Aquatic > Freshwater > Lake > Sediment | place: USA: Wyoming | collected...
ACTCCTTACCGGTATAGTAGAACTTTCTCAAAAGCTGAACATCGAGAAAATCAAGTCTTTCAACAAACTCAATCAAAACCGTTTCTATATCGTTATTTTCTAGACTTTTGTCTAATGAAGTTTCTAAAAAAGATTCAAGATTGTTCAAACTATTCACTTTTACCGTAGGTTACTGTATTGATGCTAAACTTCGTAGGGTTTAGTAAAAACTATTTTACAGAAATATGATATATATTCTTTTCGCCGCTGAACAATCTATATTAAACTCAATGATTTCACATCAACTTTTCCGTCTTCAACAATAACAACACCATAATGACCCTCTGGAAATCGACCAGGATTCAAAAGTTTTGTATTTTTCAGTTCATCTACACCTTTTGACTCCTGAACATGAGCAGAAATCGCTACAGCTGGACTATGATCTTCGATAAACTTCCTTACAGCTTCAGATCCGATATGTGCGCCAGTATAAATGAGATCCATCCCCGTTCTCGCAGGTGGTGCATGAGTGACTTGAATTTTTATTTTCACATCTTTTACTTCATTAAATCCATTTTCAAGCATTAATTCAACTTCACCTTCACTCAATTCCAAAGAAGTTTGAAAAGGAGTTTTCGCTCCACCAACGCCGTAAAACCCAACACCATCAATAATCTTTCCCCTACCATGAATACTTACATTTTCAGTTTCAAGAACAGGAATTATTTCCTTATCAAGATTTCCTGGCACGCAAACAATTGGTTTTCCTAAAGATTTCATTTCTTCTAAAATAAGTTTAGCAATATCTTTTTGTGAAAACCCTTTGAGTCCAACATCAGTAAAATCTCCAGCCCCAACAATCACATCAAACTTTATTTCTGACAGTTTATCAAAATAACTAATCATGTTTTCAATGTCATTATGAATGTCTCCAACGACTAAGATCTTCATTGTCTCTAAATGTTTTTTATGTTGCAATTTTAAATATTAACTGCGTGCGAAAATGTTTACAAAAAGAAAGGGCTATAGAGTTGAAAGAAAGATTAGAATTATGCTGGAAAATAGAGGATGGAAAGTTGTTCGCGCGGGAGCAAGCATTGGCCAAGCAGATCTAGTTTGTATAAAAAACAAAAAATGTATTTTACTTCAAATAAAATCTACGAAAAAGAAAAAATTTTACTATTATGATTATTTGAATAAAAAACTCGAAGGTTTCCCTTTTTATGTCGTTGTTGATTTCGGATACGGTAAAATACGTGTTCTTAATCCTCAAAAAATTATTGCGCAAAGCGATGGGATGGATTTTGTAAATTTTTTGGAAAATATTTAAAATCTAAATGCGTAGAATATAACGAGCGATATGGTTATCCAAGTTAAAGATGTCATGGTAAAACCACTTTTAACTATAGATATCAGCAAAACTGCTAAACATGCCGGCGAAATTCTACGAAGAACAAGAAGGGATTCATTAATTGTTACAAAAAATGGAAAACCAGTAGGCATTGTTACTGATACGGATTTGATAAAAAAAATTGTTGCAAAAAACCTATTACCTTCTAAAGTAAAAATCAAAAAAATAATGGCATCCCCGCTTGTAGTAATATCTGCAGATGCAAGCATTCTCGATGCATCTAGAAAAATGAAGCGAAACAATATTAAACGACTCGTGGTAGTTGATGGTAAAAAACTTATAGGCGTTGTTTCTTTGTCTGACATTGCAAGAAGCTCTCCTGAAGTGATAGATCTTCTTGAATTCAAACTCCATTCAAAAGAAATGCCGACCGAGATAAAAGAAAAATTTACTTTTGGTATTTGTGAAGGTTGCGATAATTATAGCGTTGATTTGGAAAACGTCAATGGTCAGTGGCTATGTGAAGCATGCCGGGAAGAAGCAGAAGCATGATGGAACTTGAAAAATCTGGTTTGGATAGATTTTCGAAAATCATAAGCATAGCAAATCTCCGACCAATTTTTTGTACAAACAAAGAAAGCATAGATTCAGCAGTCACAAAAATAATTAATTCAAATCATAGAAGCCTTCCAATTGTTGACGCTAAACTTCGAATATTAGGAATAGTTTCAGCGTCAGATATTTTAGACTCTTTTCTGATCGGACAAGATTTTTTCCGCTCAATCACAGAAATTATGCACCGCGATGTTTTAACATGCGAGTATAACGACACTATTGGATTTGTTTTGCAAAAATTCAAAATGTCTCGCAGAGGAAGATTTCCTGTGACAAGAAACAAAAGACTTGTCGGCATCGTGAGCGAACGGGATATAGTGAAATTTTTTGTCAATATGAATTTTCAGAATAAAATCGAATCGATTATGACAACGAAGCCTTTGTTTGTTTCTCCTAACATCTCAATACTTGACGCAATCAAGACAATGGTAAACACGCACTATAGAAGGCTACCAATCGTCGAAAACAATAAATTTGTCGGTTTAATAATAGCAAACGATTTGCTAAAAGTTCTAAAAGCTCAAAACTACAAATTCTCCTTGTTGCAAGATCATCTTTCAACTGTTATGATAAAAAATGTTATTTCAGCAAGAAAAGAAGACGATATCTCATTTGCAATCAAAGCAATGATGGTTCACGATATTGATGGTGTTATTGTTAGTGATAATCAAAAGCTTGAGGGTATTCTGACAGAGAGAAATATATTAGAGCACATTAATTAATTATGTTCCTTTCTTCCAAAATCGGCCAGATAAGTTCAATTCTTGGAGACGATGCGATTATCGTCGAGGGAGCAAAAGATAAAAAAGTTCTCCATCAATTTGGAGTAATAAATTTGCTCGAAATTTCAGGAAAATCATTAATTGAGATTGCAGATATTTTGGCAGAAAAAAATATCGGAAATGTAACTATTTTGACTGATTTTGATGAAGACGGAGAAAATAAAAAATCACAACTCACAAATTACCTTTCACACTATGGGATTAGAATAAACTCTTTCGCAAGAAAGAAATTCAAATCTCTTTTCAAAATTCACAAAATTGAGGAACTAGCTCAATTCACAAAATTTATGGAGGATGATTATACTGGCAAAACTAGCTCAATCTACGATAAAATATTTAATCGAAGCAGAATTCACAACAGACGGTGTGGTAGAAAAACCAGACATAATTGGGGCAATATTCGGACAGACTGAGGGATTATTAGGGCAAGATTTAGATTTACGAGAATTGCAAAGAACTGGAAGAATCGGTAGAATAGATGTAGATATATTTTCCGAAGAAGGAAAAACTAGTGGAAAAATATCTGTTCCTTCAAGTTTGGATAGTTCTGAAACTTCTCTTATTGCAGCCTCTTTTGAAACAATAGAAAGAATAGGTCCATGCGACGCGAAAGTAAAAGTGAATGAAGTAAAAGATGTAAGAATCGTCAAAAGAGAAATTGTAATAGAGCGGGCGAAAGATATTTTGCAAAAACTTGTCAGCGAAGAACTGCCTACGACAGAGTCGATAACAAGTTTGATAAAAGAAAACGTTCGAGGAGCTCAAATTGAAGAGTATGAAGGTCTTCCAGCAGGTCCTAATATCGAAAACTCTGACGAGATTATTGTTGTTGAAGGAAGAGCGGATGTTCTAAATCTTTTGAAAAATGGAATAGCAAATGTCATAGCTATTGAAGGGACTGCAATCCCAGAGACGATAATTAACCTTTCAAAAGAAAAATTGACAACAATGTTTGTTGACGGTGATCGCGGTGGTGATTTGATAATAAAAGAGATGCTACAAATTGCTGATGTTGATTACGTTGTAAAAGCGCCTGAAGGAAAGGAAGTTGAAGAATTGACAAAAAAAGAGATTTATAAAGCCTTACGTGAAAAGCTACCAATCGAACAATTCAAAATTACACCAAAAACAAAAGAACTAAAGGAATTTATTGAAAAAATCTAATCTTGCAAAACACTTTCACTAACCACAGAATATTCAGGGCCACCTCTGCCTAACTTACTTTCTATCAGTTGTATTGACACAATTTTAATTGAAGCGAAAAAAGCAGTCTCGTAATTTTCAACAAACTCAATCAATCTCTCTTTATTTCGAATTGATCTAACACGGCATAATGTTAAATGAGGAGGTTTAACATCACCGCCGATTTTTCGTCTTATTTCATCAAGTAATTTCTCCAAAGTTCCAGTTTCCTCGCGAACGTCAAGTGCTATGACTCTGATAAAATTCTTACTTGGAATGGCCTTAGCCCCACAAATTGTCACATCAATTTTCTTGAATTTAGCAGCAATTTTAGCAAGGTCTTTCTTTATCTTTTCAGCATCTTCTTCAGCAGTTTCACCTAAGAAAGACATGCTTAAGTGCAAATTCTCTTGTTCTACGTTTTTACAATCAACATCCAGAGTAGTTATTTCAGACTGCAGTTTAAGAACAAAGTCTTTATACTCTTCTGGAAGCAAAAAACCGACAAAAAGCCTCATTTTCTCTTTGAATATTATCAGATTTTAGCGTAAAAAATACAGCAGAAACCTTAAAAGAATTAAAACCTATATTGTTTTCAGGTGATAGAATGGCAGAAAGTAAAGTAAGAGCAGCGGACATAGTAGGTAAAACAATTATCAGTGAGGAAACAGGGAGAAAATTCGGAGTAGTAAGCAATATAGATTTTATCACTGAAAGCGGAGAATTAATGAATCTTATTGTTGAGCAGCCTACGCGTCATTTATCTGATTTGAATATGAAGTCTGATGAAAAAGGAAGATTACTAGTTCCTTTCAGCTCTGTAAAGTCAATTGGAGATTTTGTAATAGTCAGCGAGAATGAGTTAATCTAAATCCAAGTAACATCTACTTGGTCAACTCTCCAGTTAGGATTTATTTTATCTTCAATTTGTTTACTATCCTTTGCTAAAATTCCAGTCCATGCTATCATAGCCGCCTGATCTCCTGAAAATTCCTCAGGAACAATATATATTTTCGCTTCTCTATCCTCGCACATTTTAGCAAATATTTCCTGAAGTCTTTTGTTTGAAGCAACTCCACCAACTAAAAGCAGTTCTTTTTTTTCTGTGTGTGCTAACGCTCTTTCACTCACTTCGGCAAGCATATCAAAACAAGTTTCTTGCAAACTATATGCAATATCTTCTTTTTTCATTCCTTCGCTAATTTTTCTTTCGCAGGCAGTAACAATTCCAGAAAACGACAAATCCATTCCTTTCACAACATATGGAAGTTCTATATATTTCCCAATTTTAGCAAGTTTTTCAATTTCAGCTCCGCCCGGCATTCCTAATCCCATTTTTCTTGCCACAACATCAAACGCATTTCCAACAGGAACATCCATGGTTTCACCAAAAATTCTGTATCTTCCTTCCGTGAATGCGACTACTTGTGTGTTTCCGCCAGAAAGATAAACAAAAATTGGATCTTTTGTGTTTGTAGTTAATTTTCCAATTTCTAAATGCGCAACAGCGTGGTTGACTTTTACAAGCGGTTTTGAGTTCAATCTAGCTAACATTTCTGCAAAATCTGCGCCGACATTCAAACTCGGTGGCAATCCCGGTCCAGCAGAGTAAGAAATAATATCTGTTTCGCCAATATCTATCGCAGCACTTTCCAAAGCATTTTGTAAAACTTTTTCTTTAACTATTTTGTGATGCTCAGCAGCTTCGACAGGAACAATTCCACTTCCAACTTTTGGTTTGTAAACATCTCTTTCGTTTGCTGGAATTTTTCCGGAACTTGTAGCAATTCCTACTCCGAAAGTGTGTGAAGTAGATTCAATTCCTAGACAAATAAATTCTTTCATAAATAAGTTGTTGAATTAGATACGAATAAATAGGTTTTCAAATGAATGTAGACGAATTGCAAAATTTTGGAGTAAATCAAGAATTTATTGAAAAATTCAAACAAGAAAACATTAGTGAACTCTATCCGCCGCAAGTTGACATTCTAAAAAGAAATTTACTGAAAGAAAAAAATCTTGTTGTTGCAATGCCAACTGCAGCAGGAAAAACTTTTGTTGCAACTCTTGCAATGATTGACAAACTTTCTACAAAACGAGGAAAGATTATTTATATTGTTCCTTTAGTAGCACTCGCAAACGAAAAATATGAATACTACAAAAAATTCTTTCAAGGAAAATATAAAGTTGCAATTTCAGTTGGCGATCTTGATTCTGCAGATCCTTGGTTGAATGATTATGACATAATAATTTGCACAACTGAAAAACTCGATTCGTTAATAAGACATGGAGTAAATTGGATAAGTGAAATCAGTCTAATTGTAGCAGACGAAATTCATCTCATTAATGACCCTTCAAGAGGTCCGACACTCGAAATTATCCTTACCTTACTAAGAGAATTGTCTCCAAGAGCACAGATTTTCGCTCTTTCTGCTACGATTAGAAACGCAAAGGAAATAGCTGATTGGATAAATGCAAATCTTTTGTTCAGCGACTTTCGTCCAGTCAAACTCTATGAAGGAGTTGGTTTCAATTCGAAAATTTCTTTTTACGAGAGAAACGAAATTGAGCTACCGAATCTTGAAACAAATACTGCGATTGTTGACAATACTCTGAAAATGAAGAAACAATGTTTGATCTTTGTTTCAACAAGGAAAAATGCTGAAAAAACAGCAGAAAATTTACAGAAAATAGTAAAATCAAATTTAGGACGAAATGAAGCATTTCAACTAGAAACAATTGCAAGCGAAATAGAAAATGTTCTAGAAATTCCTACACGACAGTGCAAAAAACTGGCGAGCTTTGCTAGAAATGGTGTTGTCTTTCACCATGCAGGACTTCTGGGAAAGCAACGAAGAATGATAGAAGAAAGTTTCAAAAAAGGTTTAATTAAAGCAATAGTTGCAACTCCAACTTTGGCCTTAGGTGTCAATCTCCCAGCATTCAGAGTTGTAATAAAAGATGCAAAAAGATTTTATTCCGGAATTGGGGCAGTGTACATTCCTGTTCTGGAATACAAACAAATGACTGGAAGAGCTGGACGCCCGCAGTATGATGAATATGGAGAATCAATTCTTATCGCGAGATCTGAAGAGGAAGCAAAGAATTTAGTCGATCGGTATATTCTTGGCGATACAGAAAACATTACTTCAAAATTAGCTGTTGAACCGATTTTGCGAATGCATACTTTGGCTTTGATAGCAAACGATTTTAAAAAAACAGAAGAAAGCCTGCTGAATTTTTTTGTGAATACGTTTTATGGATTTCAGTATGGGGACATCTATTTGATTGAAGAAAAAATTCTTGACATTTTGGATAAACTTTCCGAGTGGGGATTCATTTCAAAACGAGGAAATAAAATTTCTGCAACTAAACTAGGAAAGAGAGTATCCGAACTTTATATCGATCCTTTAACTGCGCATAATTTCATTCTAGCGCTCGATTCAAAACAAAGAAAAATTGATGCGTTCAGTTTCTTGCAACTAATTTCGAATACAATTGAAATGAAACCGCTTTTGACTGTAAGAAGCAGTGAGTTTGTTGATATTAATGAAATTTTAATTAAAAAAGAAAAAAATATTTTGCAACAAATCCCCGAGCAATATGAATTAGAATTTGATAATTTTCTCAAAAGCATAAAGACTGCAATGATGTTTGAAGATTGGATAAACGAAAAAACTGAAGATGAAATACTTGTAAAATATAAAGTTGCTCCTGGAGAATTACGGAGCAGATTGGAAAACGCAGATTGGCTTGTTTACTCTTTGCATGAAATAACTCAGCTTCTAGGGAAAAAGGAATTGCTAAAGGAAATAAACAAAACAAGAATTCGACTTTCTTATGGAATAAAAGAAGAATTAATGCCTCTTGTGAAATTGAAACAAGTCGGAAGAGTTCGAGCAAGAAAATTGTGGAACATAAACATTAGAAGTTTAGACGACTTGCGAAAAACTTCACTTGAAAGAATAAGTAAAATTATCGGTTCATCGATTGCAAAATTAATCAAAAATCAGCTTGAGGGAAAGGAAACAAAACCAAAGAAAGAAGTTCAATATAATCTTTTATCTAAAAAATATTAAGCATATAATTTTCATTTGACAATTTTATTTTATGTACAACTGGTATGGCCTTCTTGGAATTTTATTAATAATTGCTTTGGAATTTATTCTGTTTTTCCAACTTCAACCATTTGTTCTATGGTTCACACCATTTGTTTGGATTGGCTACATACTTGTTGTCGATAGCATTGTTTACATGATGAAAAAGGATTCTCTATTGATGAATCATAAATTGAAGTTTATCCAGCTTGCTTTACTCTCTACAATGATTTGGTATGTTTTCGAAATATACAACCATTTTAGTCATGGTTGGTTCTATTCTAATCTTCCGAAAACACTTTTAGCAACTTTCACAATAGGCACTCTTTCCTTCGCCACAATTATTCCTGCGATATTTGAAACCTTTGATTTGATTCGTCAATTTCACTTTTTCAACAAATTGAAAATAAAACTTAAAATTCCAACCAACAAAATCTTTCTCGAAACCCTTGTAATACTTGGTTTAATCTTTTTAGTTGTTCCTTTTGTGTGGAAAACGCCTTGGATATGGGTTTTTGTTTGGACTGGTTTTATCTTTCTTTTAGATCCACTTCTCTACATCTTTCATGACGAAAAATCTCTTATTGCCCAAGTAAGAAAAAAACGTTTTAACATAATACTTTCAATATTTCTTGCTGGTTATATTTGTGGGTTTTTTTGGGAATTCTGGAATCACTGGGCTTATACAAAATGGTATTATACTGTTCCTATTTTGGATAATATCAGAATATTCGAAATTCCACTCGTTGGATTCCTTGCCTATGGACCATTTGCGCTCGAGCTTTACGTCATTTATAATTTTTCTCGTCTTCTGTTTTCTAAGAAATTTTTGCATGGGATCGCTGGGATTTGAACCCAGAATTTCCACCGCCCGAGGGTGGCGTCTTAACCAAGTTCGACTACGACCCCCAGGCTGCAATGTTACCGATCGATACAACTTTCAAAATAAGTGGTAAATATTTTCTAAATATTTTGAAACGATAATTAAAGCTTATTTCAAATGCGTCTTCTTTACTAACATGCGGCAATAATCTAATTATTGCATCATATTTCTTATCACTGAAGGAGTAAAGCATTTGCTGAATAATATATGAAATTCTCCATTTCTCACCTGCATAATCATTCCATTTCTGATTATATGATTTGAGCATATTTTCGCTAGAGTCCCCCTTTCTCAATGCCATACTAATACTTTGTGCTGCGAATGCTCCAGAATGGAGTGCATGCCTAATTCCTTCACCGGCTATTGGGTTTATTTGACCAGCTGCATCTCCTATGACCAGAAAGCCATTTCTCACATGATTCTTTATGCCACCATTTGCATACATTGAACCACCATGCAAGTCAGTTCTTACAGCCGACATAGTCTCTTTATTTCCAGCAACAAATTTTTCGAGAAGTTCAATAGGTTTCTTCGATGTTTTATCCCATTTAATTATTCCAACACCAACTTTTGCTTTTGTCTTGCCACTCGGGAAAATCCATGCATAACCACCAGGCGCGTATTTGCTACCGATATAAAACTCCAACCTATTAGATTTTTCAAGTTTGACGTTTTTCATATGATATTCGACAGCAACAATCGGCTTATCTTTGCACTTTATAATATCTAATTTTTTTGCCAACGCGCTCTTTCCGCCAGTCGCATCAATTACAACTCTGCCGAAAACCTTTTTCACTGCTTCCTTTTCTTTTATTTTTAATCCGCAAATAAAACCATTTTTAGTGATCACATTTTCTGCAATCGTTTCAGTTCTTATCTCTGCGCCATTTCTCTTCGCTTTTTTAACTAAGAACTGAGTCAATAACTTATAATTTAAAACATAACCCATTATTTTCTCAAAATTGAATTCATAGTTTTCATTTGGGCCTGCAAAGAACATTGATGACCACGGACTATCGGTTACCTTTTTTGGCAAATTAAAAATTTTCATAGTTTCATTTGGAGTACCAGCTGTTGAAAAATTTATTTTTCCAATTTCTGTGTTAGAGTCAATAAGAAGAATATTGTATCCATTATCACTCAATTCTTTTGCACAATTCGATCCAGCTGGCCCAGCACCAGCGATAATTACATCATATTCTTCCATAAAAAACTATTTAATCTCAAAGGTTATCTTAACTTCTGTTTTTGAATTTCTCAATTTCTCAACCAAATCCTGATCTAATTCAGCCGCAGATTTGTTTGCGAGAATTCCAATTGTCTTTCCGTCAATCTTGTCATCCTTTCTTACTGCAATTTCTTCAGAATTTGTTAATGTGAATGCGGGGGAACAAAAAGCAGTTATCATATCTTCAATACCATCTGCTTCAATTGTTATTTCTAACTTCTTTCCAGATTTCAAGGAATTCTTGAATTTTTTATCAAAATCTTTGCATGCTTTGTTTGCTTTAACAGCAATAATTGCTTTTTGATATTTTTCTGGAGCTGAATATTTTACAATTGCAAAACCAGTGTTGTCAGTTGCTCTAATGTCAGAATGGCCGTATGCAATTACTTCCTCACGACCGCTAGCTTCCATTAAAAGCTTCCATCCACTTTCTGTTGGAACATAAAGACCACCCTCAGAGTAATAAATCATTCCCGTTTTTTCTAATGCATGCATTGCAGTATGCACCATGTGTGGGGTAATTTCTGGGGATGGACCATGAGGTTGATCAGGTGTAGGCATTTTTTTCATTTAAACCATCTTTCGTCAATGAATTTGAACAGTTGAAATGCAGATATTCCGGCAGAAAACATCAACAACCATAATATTGCTGGCCAATCACCACCGGAATAGTGCCAAAGATTTGTGAAGATTGCAATAACATCACTAAACAGAGTTATTCCAAGCGTCAGGAAACCAAACAGTAATTGCTCAGGAATTTCATTTTTCCTTTTCCAACTCTTTCTATATAAAAATAAAGTCAACCAAATAAAAACACCTAAAGCTATTTGGAAATACCACCAAGGACTCCAAGTCCAAAATACTCCAACCATTTACTTTACCTTCCTTGCGAATGTCATAAATCCTGTATGCATTATTCCACTTCTTTGCGGGAGTGTATGTTCGCCAACATCCCAAAACCTAACTATATTTTCAACAGTCTTTGTTTCAGAAAAACCTTTCTTTTTTATTTCTTTGACTACAGCTTTTACTTGTTCAACATACGGAGAATAAACAACAAGCCATCCACCGTACTTTAGCGCAGCATAAGCATGCTTCACAACTTTTTCAGAGTTTTTCATATCAAGCGTGATAAGATCAACATTTTTTTCATCTATTCCTTTGAGAATATTTTTTTGTTTTAGTTTGATGAACTTTTCTAAGCCGGACGATTTGAAATTTTCTTTAGCAACTTTAGCAAATTTTTTATCTTTTTCATATGTCACAATTTTTCCTGGTTTCAGATAATTTGCAAGAAAGATCGACAGATATCCACTTCCACTTCCAGCATCTACCACAAGGCTTCCGGGCATGACTCCAGTATAGGCAAGAATCAATGAAGCATCTTTAGTCATAATAATTTGCGGCATTCGCTTTACTCTTTTCTTCAATATGTCATTCAAATTCGGTTTAACAACAAAAAATATTTTTCCAGTATGAGATTTTACAGACGAATCGAATTTTTTTATTTGCTTCAAATTAACAATTCCTTCAGCAGTTTGTATTTTTTTATCAGATTTTTCAACTAAGTATGAATTCTTCCCATTCAACAGAAGCACAACCTCTCCATCCCTCATGATCTCTTTATAAACTTTGAAATTGTAAAATTAAAACTATGCGCGCGTACATTGTTACTACATTTGTTGGGACCTTTGCATTGGACGAAAGCAAAGAAGTAGTTGGCTTCAAGCCATTCCCTAAAGCTCCAAAAATAGCTGCTGAGAAACTGAAATATTCCGAGATTGAAAATATTGACGAAGAAAAGAAACTGATGCAGGAATTGTGGAAAAAAGGCTTCAAGGAATTCATTTTTTCTTATAGAAAAACTGGAGCAAAGCATGTTGAACCCAATAATGAGTTTGAAAAGTTTTTGAAAGAGAATTTGCGAAAAATAACAATCGAGAGAAAAATCTTCAAGGATCAAACAGAATTCAACCAATTTTTGACAAAAGTAAACTTGGAGACAACAAAAGTAAAATTGAAAAGGGCTGTTGAAAGGGATAGCTTGGTAATTCAAGCAAATGGTGCAATCGAAGAAATTGATAAATCAGTTAACATTTTATCTGAAAGGTTAAGAGAATGGTATGGTTTGCATTTCCCGGAAATGGATAGAAATGTGGAAGATCATAGCAAGTATGCTGCAATTGTTGAGAAATTCGGAACAAGAGAAGGCATAGAGGATGAGGAACTGAAAACTATTGCCAAAGAGAGCATGGGAATTGAGTTAGAAGATGAAGATATTGTAATTGTAAGACAGCTTGCTGATAAAATTCTTGCAATGTATAAACTAAGAGATGATCTTGCAAAATATTTGGATAAAATTTTGAAAAAGATTGCGCCAAATACGAGGGAAATCGCTGGTCCTTTGTTGGCGGCAAAACTTATCGCAAAAGCTGGAGGATTGGATAAACTAGCGCGCGCTCCATCCTCAACAGTTCAATTACTTGGAGCGGAAAAAGCATTGTTCAGATTTTTACACGGAAAAGGCAGATCTCCTAAATTTGGAATAATTTTCAATCATCAAATGATTCAAAATGCTCCTATTGATCAAAAAGGTAAAGTTGCTAGAGTTCTCGCAGCAAAAATTTCAATAGCTGCAAAAATCGATTATTACTCGCATGATGATCGTTCTGAGAAGATGAAAAAAGAATTGGAAGAAAAAGTTAAAGAGATTTTGAAGTCTAAGAAATAGTATGAAGATCAAGCCTTTGAAAAAATTCGATGGAATTTTCTCTATTGATAGAAAAATAGCTACAAGAAACCTTACTCCAGGAGAAAAAGTTTATGGAGAAGAATTAATCAAAAAAGGAATAATAGAATACAGAATTTGGGATTATTTTCGAAGTAAGCCAGCAGCAGCAATCAAAAAAGGAATAAAAAATTTCCCAATCAAAAAAGGAGACAAAATACTTTACTTGGGAATTGCTAGCGGGACTACTGCTTCTCATTTTTCTGACATAATTGGAGAAGAAGGAATAATTTACGGAATTGATGTTGCTGAAAGAGTTTTAAAAGATATTATTAGAGTTGCAGAAAAAAGAGGAAATATTCTTCCAATTCTATCTGATGCAAGGATTCCAGAAAAATATGCAAACCAAATTTTAGAAAAAGTTGATCTTGTTTATGCTGATGTTGCGGATCCTGAAGAAGTAGAGTTGTTTATCAGAAATTGCAAAATGTTTTTGAAAGAAAAAGGATATGGAATGATCGCAATTAAATCTCAAAGTATTGATGTAACTAAAGAGCCTAAAGTAATTTATGAAGAGTCAAGAAAAAAATTAGAAAAAGAAAATTTCAAAATTTTAGATTTTGTAATATTAGATCCTTACGATAAAGCACACGGATTTTTTGTTATTCAAATGAAATAAAAAAAGGAGGAAGAAAGAGAAAAAGATCAAATTTGATTAACAGGTTTTATGAAACCAATAACTCTGTTCCCCCTAACAACATTTACTTTCCACTTCAGCTGCCCTCTAACCTTAATGAGCTGCATGCTGATTTGCTCTTTCATCTTTTTCACCTAGGCATTGGAAGCTTGATATAAGTGTCTAGTTTGAACTGATTCATATTCCTAAAACTCATGCCTTCTTCTAAAAAACTTCTACCGCAACCTTTGCAAAAAACTCTCCTCTCCCCGAATCCATCAATGAATTTCATTGTATGCGGCGAGTTGCACATATCGCATTTCATAATAATCTAATTGCACTTTGAACTATACCCTCTTTACGAGACGTCCGTGCCGGTGAACTTCTTAGAAAAGGTAAAACAAGCCTCCTTTTTGTTCAAAAAGCCAAAATATTACTTCTTTTTTCTTAAAATTTCAATTAATTTTTTCTTAAATTTTAGCAAATCTTCGGCATTAACAACACAACCGGCTGCTGCTTTATGCCCTCCGCCACCAAATTTCTGCATAACTTTGCCAGCATCAATTCTTCCATTTTCCATTCTCGCACTTACTTTGTAAATCTTTCCTTCTCTTCGGGCAAAAACAATAAAACTATTTGGATTCTTTACTGCAATCTCTGTTGCTAGAGCAGATGTTATTCTGAAATATTTTGGTGCTAGTTTGCAAAAAATTAGTTTTACATCAGGATAAATTTCCAAATTTCTTTTCAAACTTTTTTTTGTTTTAACAACTTCTTTTCTAAATTTTTTGTATGCGTTTTTAATTTTGTAGTTAGAGAAAAAGTCACTCAAACTAGTACATTCTTCTAAAATATGAAAAGTTTTTTTCGAACCATAAACTGAAATTGCAGCATCTAATCTAACTGCAGCCTTCCAAAAAACATTTTTCGTAACCTTTTCTTTTCTTTTGATTTTAACTGTATTCTTATAAAGATCTTTAACATCTTTAAAACCGTAATCCCCAACAGTACCAAGAACTGCTATCCATTTAACTTTATCAAGTCCAACAAAATCAGAAAAAAGTTTGTATGTAGTATAACTTGTTGGCTGATAAATATCTTTTTTAATTAGCCTCGGATTTATGTAAAAAACGTTTTTTGAATTTACATCTCTAAATGGATGATGATCAATATACAAGATTTTTTTATTTGTTTTTCTCAAAAATTTTTCTTGAGTATCTGTAGGTACGTCAACAATTATTCCAGCATCAAAATTTTTCACATCTAAATATTTTATCTCACCAAAGTGACACGGAATTATCTTTGAGATTTTTATTCCTAATTTGCGAAATGTCTCCAAAGTAATTACACCAGAGCTAATTCCATCAACATCTGTGTCGAAAACCAAAAAAATTCTATCTTCAAATTTTAGGTTATGCAAAAAATTTTCAAATCTATGAGAAAACTTACTTATCTTCAGATTTTTCACCAATCATTTTTTTAATTGTTTCATCATCTAAAAGAAGAATTTCAGGCGATTTTGTATGCGAATAAAGATGAAATTCAGTTGCTGCGAGAAGATTGTCTAAGTGATGAAATATTAGTGCTTCAAAATTTCTTGGAGTTGTCAGACCAGCTTCTCCTGCATGCGATGCAATTATGTGAATAACTTCTTCTGGAAATCCTCTATGATATAGTTCAGCAACAGCAAGTGTTGTGTGATCAAGTGATAAGCCTGTATGTTCAATTCCTTCCTTAGTCTGCTTGTATTCAAATAAATGCATTACATCGTGGAGAATTGCTGCTGCAATCAAATTATCCAAATTTAGTGGTACTCCGTAATTTTTTTGCAAAATTTTCGCAGTATTTTCACACAATTCTGCAAGCGACAAACTGTGATTTAAAATATCTCTTTCAGCAATATTATTACTTGAACCGAACATAGTTCTAGCTTTTTTCAAATCCTCCTTTGGATATTTCTGAAAATCTTTATGAGATAATTTAAGATCTTTGAGAAAAACTACTACTTGCTCTCTCAATTCCTTATTCTTTATTTTCTGAGCCAATTCTATGAATTCTTTCATACTAACCAAACAGCGCACTCAATCCAGCAGCAGCCTCTTCAGCTTTCTTTTCCTCTTCTTCAGGTTTTTTCTCTTCCTTCTTCTCTTCGCTTGGCGCAGGCGCAGCTACAACTGCAGCTTGCTTTATTGCATCGTCTATGTTAACTCCTTCAAGACTTGCAACTAGCGCTTTAATTTTCGATTCATCTACTGAAGATCCTATACTATGCAAAACTTTCTTGATGTTCTCTTCGTTTATTGGCTGCTTTGCATCATGTAATATGAGTGCTGCGTATACCTCTTGCATTTTATTTACCTCCACTAATTTTCTCTAATGCATTAGCTTCTCTTGCCGCTTTTGCTAGCAGGAAGCCAATATTTGTTTTAGTTGGATATGAAATTGAAACTGAAAGATTTAAAGCATTATTAAATGCTTCCTTCAGTTTATTCACATAACCTTCTCCAACTAAACTTAGAGCATCTTTGCTATAAACCATTCCTTTTTCAAAAATGCCAACTATGTTAACTCCAATCAACATTGGTTCTATATTCAATTTTCTCAAAGCACTTGCAAGTGGTTTTGAAATAACTACACCTTTTTTTGCAGCAACAACATCTTTCTTTATTGCAATCTTTCCTTCTTCAACTCCAGCAGGAATTCCCACTTTCGTTAGTTCAGAAATTGCTGGTCCTGGCATGAGATTTGTTGGGCCTGCTGAGATTTTTATATCATCTGGTGCAACATCTCCTTCTTTTGCCGGAGCTGGTGTTTTTACTTTGTCAACAATTGCATAAAATTTGAATGGATCCATTTTCGTCAAAAATATTGCAGGCTGTTTCGGAACAATTCCTTCTAGTTTTTGTATTCCATCTTTCTTCGCATTTTTTAGTGCCAAAAGCAACGTTGATTTTTTCGTTATCTTGATAATTCCTTCTTCTTTCAATTTCTTCTTGACATTCTGCAAAGGTCTTGAAGGAAGTTTGAACATATCAATAATTCCGACTACAGGATAATCTTCAATCATTTTTCTTACTTTCTCGACATCTGCAATCTTTTGTTCGCTAACCATCTTTACACCTCAATTTTTATCGGTTTGCCCATTGTAAGTTTCATCATAATTTTTCCAATGTTGTTTTTTCCTTTAGGCAATCTTGTTTTTAGAAAATTCAAAACCGCTTCAACATTTTCTGCAATTTCCTGGTCTTTCATATCTTCTTTTCCAATTATCGTCTGAATAACTGGAGCATCTTTAACTCTAACGCGAACTGATTTCTTGTAATTTTTAACAAGTGCTTTAACATCTCCTGTAATAATTTTTGGCAATTTCCCTCTCGGTCCGACATACTGACCTAAAACTTTTCCGACGACTGGCATCAATTTCGCTTCTGCCAAAAAGAAATCTGTGCTGGAAACCATTTTTTTTGCTTTTCTTTTATTTTTCATCAGGTTATTTACTTCTTCAGTTGTAAAAACATCTGTACCAGGATCTTTAATATTATCTGCAAAAACTATAACCGAGCTCTCCCTTCCTTTTCCATGAGGAAGAATAACATCTTCAGTAAATTTATTTTCAGGTTTTTTCATATCATACTCTTTCAAAGAAATAATTAGATCAAAACTTTGAGAAAAATTTCTTTTACCAGACTTCTCTCTCAATTCTTTGATTGTATTCAGTATTTTTTCATCCATTTTTAACCCTCCTGCCTAAGCAGTGACTAACGAGTTAACTCATAATATAACGGCAATATATTTAAATCTTCTTTTTCGCTTCGGTTACTAGATAGTCTATTACTACATGAGCAATTCCAGAAACAGCTCCTTCTGGACCATTGCAAACATATCCAATAATAAACGCGGAAATAGGATCGTGGAAAAGAACTCTATGGCCATTTTTTAAATACCTTACTGGATAATCGATAACGACGTGTGTTTTATTGCAGTCGTAACCAGTAATCAATTTGCTAATAAATTTGTGAACATCTCTACTTGGCATTTAATAAAAAAGAATTTCAAAAAATCTTCTAAATTTACAACCACTTCAGTCAGTTACTTTAAGTAAGAATCAAATTTTCCTTCTTCGATTTCTTTCATAACTTCTTTCGGTTTTTTATTTTCAATCAGAACAGGCATACTCGCAGCTGTTCCGACAACTTGCCTGACAGCCGCTTTCAAATCTTTTGCATACAGATTTTCTTGCTTCATTTTCGCAATTCTTACGATTTGATCAAAATTAAGATTTCCCACATTAGTTTTTCCAGCAGTTTTTTCTTCTTCAGTTATTTTAGCAGCTTCAATTCCCAATTCCTTTTTAATCAAACTTGTCGTCGGCGGAGTTCCTACAGTTATTTCCACTTCTTTTGTTTTTTTATCAATGATAATTTTTACAGGAACTTTCATCCCAGAATAGTTTTTTGTTTTCTCGTTTATTTTTTTGAAAACATCTTGAATATTTACTTTTAATGCAGACAAGCGGGGAGCTAAAGCTGCACCTGGAGTTGCCTTTCCACCTTCAACCAATGCATCTATAATTTCTTTGTCAGTCATACTCTCACTATATTAATTTAAACTTTCGTCTTTTCCAAAATTTTTACAAACTCAACGTTAACAGTAACTGGAATCGGGACTGTTACTTCTAAAAGTTCAATTGTAACTTCTCTTTTTGTTTTATCATATCGTGTAACTTTTCCTTTCTCTCTTTTGAAAGGACCGCCGATAATTTCAACAATATCTCCCATTGTAAGTTCTATCTCAACAGTTTTAGGCTCCAAAAATCTTTGTATCTGCGACATGTCAACAGGCTTTTTTATCAGACCTCTTATGTGCGGAACCATTTGCACAGCTTTTTCCACGTCTTTCAGTTCACCTTCAATAAAAACATATCCTTTAATTTCCTCTGGATGAAGTACTGCTTGAATTTGAAGATTCCCAACTTTAGCTTTTGTCGCGATTGTATCGAGAACAATGTTTTCTCTTCCAACAACAGTTTTTACTGTGTAAATCATTTTTTTCACAATCCAAGTAAAACAGCTATCAAATAAAGACTTAGCCCTACAACTCCAATAATTCCTGTTCCTATAGCGCAAATTCTCACAATGAAACTAAAGTCTGTGAAATTCGGTTTTTTTGTGATCAACAAAATTCTTTTATAATTCTCTAATCTTTCTTTGATGTTGAAATGCATCAGAATCAACTATATTTTATACAAACTCAACATCTAAAAGCTTTTCTATATCCTTTCTTTCTTCTTTACTCCAAGGTTTCTCAGGTCCAAAAATTTGTGGAGATTTAACGCCAGTAATAATCAACATAGCTCTTACAGACTCTCCAAGATCTTTTGAAATCTGCGCACCCCAAATAATCTTTGCATCAGGAGCTAATTTTTGTGAAACATTTTCCACAATCTGTTGCGCTTCACGAATCGTAATATCAGGCCCACCAATGACATTAACAAGAGCTCCATTTGCCCCACTTATGTCGACTGAAAGCAGTGGATTGTTCAACGCTTTTTCCACAGCTTCTACAGCTCTGTTATCAGTGTCGCTCTCGCCCATTCCAATCATTGCCATTCCGCTCTCAGACATAACTGTTCTAACATCTGCGAAATCCAAATTAACCAATCCTGGTTTAGTAACAAGCTCAGCGATTCCTTTCACAGCATTTACAAGCACTTCGTCAGCAACTTTGAAAGCTGTCTGCAGAGAGACATCAGGAACTATTTCCAAAAGTTTGTCATTCGGTATAATTATCAAAGTGTCAACCAATCCTTCTAAGTTTGCTAATCCTTCTCTTGCATTCATCATTCTCTGTTTTCCTTCCATTGCAAACGGAAGAGTTACAACTGCTACAGTCAACGCACCCATTTTCTTTGCAACTTCTGCTATTATAGGAAGACTTCCAGTTCCAGTTCCACCACCCAAACCACAAGTAAGAAAGACCATATCAGCTCCTTGCAGAGCTTTTTTAATATCGTCTTTACTTTCTTTTGCAGCTTCCATCCCAACTGTTGGATCAGCTCCTGCGCCAAGTCCTGAAGTCAGCTCTTTTCCAATCAAAACTTTTTTATCAGAATCAGTGTAAAGTAAATCTTGCGCATCAGTATTAATCGCAACAGTCTCTGCACCAACAATTCCAACTTGCATAAGTCTTGTTACTGTGTTGTTTCCTGCACCTCCTGCGCCAACAACTTTAATCTGAGTCTTTCTACTCTCTAAAATCTGTCTTAATTCTTCATCTGCAGCTGCTGTTCTATCTTGCTGCATACCTCTTTCCGAAATTTGTTTAATTCCCATAAAGAACTCTCTTAATTATTCTTCAAAAGTAAAAATAAATGTTTATTTTGTCTTTTCAAATACGTCTGTAAACTTAACCTTCTCAATTTCAGTCCATTTTATAATAGTATCAGCTATTGTTTGTTTTGCTTCTGTCAGAATATCAATTTTTTTTGTAAAACTAATCTCAACCTCTTTACCTTTTATCTCAGTGATTACAATCTCATTTGGAACTCCAATAAAATAATAAACAACTGCTTTCACTTTTTCAGAATTTTCAGAAATTATTCCAACAACTTCAATTTCATAAACAAGAGTTTTTCCAGCAAGAGGATGATTAAAATCAAGTCTAACTCTTCCTCCATCGATACTCATTACCTTTCCTCTAAGTTTGTTTATTGTTATATATGATCCAACTTCTGGTTCAATTCCTTGTGCATGAAATTGCGTTTCTGGAATTAGTTTAATTAGTTCTTCACTTCTTTTTCCAAAAGCTCTTTCCGGAGTTAATTCAACAGTTTTCTTTTGTTTAATTTCCATTCCTTTCACAGATTCATTCAATCCAGGCAAAACAAATTCAGCATCAACAATTATTGGAACTGGGCCATATCGAAATTCTTTTTTGTAAACTCCTTCTTTTTTCGCAACATCTTCTTTTGTTATATCAAAAATTTCGTTTGTATCTTTCACTTTTCCAACATAATCTATTAAAACAAATTCTCCAGTTTTCATTTATTATTCTCTCACTTGTTTTTTATCAAAACTTCCAACAGTTTTTCTCCCCTTGCAAATAATGCAGAATGGACTACCTTCCATTACGCAGTTTGGGCAAACGTGCTTTCCGCATGCTTTGCACGTAAACAATCCTGGAGAAAATCTTCTACATGATTCACAAATTCCTCCAAGAGCCATTACAATAATTTCCTCTTTAAAGTTTTAAATGCCGGAGGTGCGATTCGAACGCACGAAGGGACTATTATGGTGATTTCTCATACCCACAGGATTTCTTCTTTCATCTTGCTATCAAAACTTAAGATGTAAATCTTAAGTCCTGCGCCATTGCCAGACTAGGCGACTCCGGCTTCATAGAAATAAGATAGAATTTTTTATTTAAACCTTTACTTTAATTTTCCAACTGCTTTTTCAAATTCGCTTGCTTTGTTTTCCAAATATTCTGCAGCAGAAACTACAATTTCTTCAGGAGTGAGACCAGAAACAGTTTCAACATTAAAAGTAAAGTTGCTTCCTTCATACTTGTAACCAACTACAGCAGACTGCCATTTTGCATGCATTCTTCCATTCCCAAGTTGCGCGATTGCTTCGAACTGAATTTCATCATTTGGCTCAAAAAGTTCTACTATCGGTATTTTATCAAAAACAGGTTGCACATCTTTTGCTTTGCTTTTCAAATCTCCAGAATAAACAATTCCTGGGCCTTTCTTTTTCAGAACTAATTCAATTTGACATCTGCTACATCCTTTTCCTTTACAACTACAATCATCAGGCATACTGTAAGCCTTTTTATCAAAAGTAAGCGGAATCTGGCCAAGCCTATTTGCAATCAATTCATCAGGAAGTGCGGAATCATTTTTTTTAAAATCAACAAACTCAATTGCCATTACTGATATTTCAGAAATCATAATCCTTCGCAATTCATTTGCAAAATCATGATTTATCTCTTCGACAACAAAAGTCATTTCATCCTTATTTTTTTTCAAAATTTTTATTTTCATTGTATCACAAATTAGTTTTTGATTATTTTAAACTCTTCTTCCCCTTCTTCCGCCTGGCCTTCTTGTTGTATCATGCGGAATTGGGGTAACATCTTCGATCATTCCTATTTTGAGTCCAGCTCTTGCTAAAGCTCTTATCGCAGGCTGTGCTCCGGCGCCCACTGATTTACTCAAATGACCTCCGTGAGCACGAACTTTGATATGAATACCAGTAATGCCTTTTGCAATTGCGTCTTCCGCAGCTTTTCTTGCAGCTTGCATAGCAGGGAAGGGCATCCCTTCTTCTCTATCTTTGTCGGTCATCATACCACCAGAATATCTTGCAATTGTCTCAGCACCAGTAATATCCGTGATATGAACGATAGTGTTGTTTGAAGTACTAAAAATGTGGACTATTGCCCATCTTTTCTCGTCTTTCATACCGATCTCTTTATTGGAATTTTGCTTTGAATTTTATCTTCTTCTGATTTTGGAACAAGATAACTGGGATAAACAATTCTTTTCCCATTAATCAACACATGCCCATGAACTATTATTTGTCGCGCTTGCCTCGGTGTTGTGCATAACCCTTTTCTAACTAAAATTGTTTGCAATCTTCTTTCTAAGAAATTTTCTGTAGTTAAACCTAAAACATCATCGAGAGTGCTTCCTTCTTTCAAAAGTCCAAATTTCACAAGTTTTTCAATTAATTTCTTTTCTTTTTCTTTATCTGCTCTTGCGGCAAGATCTCTCGCCAGCCTTCTGAATTTTCTAGAAAGAGTTTCGTTTCTCCAAATTTCACGTTTCTTTTTCAGTCCATAAGTTTTTACAAGCTCTCTTTCTTTTTCAATTCTTTCTTTGTCCCATCCTTTTATTGGTGTTTTGTAATTTTTTCTTATTTTTCTCATTCAATCACTTCTTCTTTTCTTTCTTTTCTTCAGTCTTTCCTTGTTGAGCCAAAACAGCTTTTCTAACAACACCAACAGCTCTTCCCTTTCTAAAAGTACTTCTTGTCCTTTGCCCTCTGGTAGGAAGACCTAACATGTGTCGAACACCCCTGTAACTTTTTATATCAATCATTCTCCGAATGTCAAATTTTTTTGCAACATCTAAATCACTTCCAGAAAAATGAATATCCTTCCCAGTTGCTCTGTCATGTCTTCTATTCAACATCCAAGCAGGAATTTCATAATTTTCAGGATTTTTAATAATATGTTCTATTTTTTGAATATCTTGCTCAGCCAAAGAACCGAGCTTCATCATTCCATCATAACCAGAAGCATTAATCACAGCTTTGCTCATCGAATAGCTAATTCCTTTTATTCCTTGTATTGCTCGGATAAGTGGTTTTTCTCCATCCAAATCGCTTCCCATTACTCGAACTATAGAACGTAGTTCTTTTTGTTCTGCCTTCGGCTTTTCAGGTTTCTTAGCTTTTTTATATTCCTTCTTCTCTTCTTCCTCTACAATTGGTTTTAATTTTGTTGAACCCAAACCGACACCTTATGTATATGTTCTATAATAATCTGTTGAAATACTTTTTAAGCTTTTAGAAAGCATGGTCTAATCATATTTATGACAAAATCTATTAAGGAACGGCAGAAATTTCTCGACGAGCTTGCCACTAAACGAAAAAAGGATGATTTCGGAACAATAAAATGCTTGAATTGGAATGTGAGAAACCCTTCTTTGCAGAGAGCTATGAAACAAATGAAGTGGTTGGAAAGAAAAAATTTTGATGCAATTGTCCTTACGGAAGTCAAACTTTCTCAAGGTTGCACATACATCAAAGACAGGCTTATAAGTTTGGGCTATACTTGCATATTTCCTAAACCTGAAAACGAAGATTATGGTGTCATCCTAGCTATTAAGAAAGGCTTCAAAGAAATTCCAAAGATTTCTGTTGATTTTTTACCATATAGAATTGCTTTTGCAGTTTGTAATTTTTCAGGAAAAAATGTTCTGAATACTGGAACATACATACCAATTTGGAAAAACGAAAAAAAAGATAACATTTCTTAAATCATTTAAAAAATTGATTTCAGATGAAAATTTGAAAAAGAAATTCGGCAATTGGATAATTCTTGGTGATATGAATATATTAGAACCAAATCATCTTCCTTATTATCCACTCTATAAGGACTATGAATTTTTCTACGAATCCTTTGGCAGGCAGAAGTTTGTGGATGCATTTCGATTCTTTCATCCTGATGAGAAAGAATACTCGTGGTTTAGTAGAGAAAATAACGGCTATCGTTTCGATCATATTTTTGTATCTGAAAAAATGTCAAAAATTCTTAAGGATTGTTTCTATATTCATGATGTAAGATTAGAAAGACTTAGCGATCATTCTGCAATGTATCTTGAAATAAGTGGACCGACCGGGATTTGAACCCGGAGCCTCTTCCATTCTGGAGTAATTGCCATGGAAGCAGTCTACCGTTCTTCCAAATTGGCATAACCAATCTGTTTGACCTATCGGCCCTCAATAAATAATAGATAGAATTAGAAAAATTAGGCTTTTCTAGACCACTTTCTTTTCTTAGCTTCTCTTCCCATTAAATAGTTTTTCTCACATTTCGAACCATCAAAATAGAGAATGGTTCCATCATTTTTTACATACATTTTTCCTTTTCCAGGTTGCAGATCCTTTGAGCAGAAAGAGCATTTCATTTCAATTACCTTTCAACCATTTTTCCTGCCATTTCCATTTCTGTTTCTCTAAGCATCAGAACATCGCCGACTCTGACTGGTCCAAGTACGTTTCTTGTCAAAACTTTTCCTTTATCTGGCCCTTGAAGAACTTTACATCGTACTTGCATAACGCCTCTTACACCAGACCTTCCTAATAATTGTAAAACTTCTGCGGGGTATGATTCGTCAGCCATAATTTACCCCTTTTCTTGTACTTTCTTCAAAACTTCTTTAAGTAGTTCTTTTCCTTCTCCAACTTCTACAACAGAAATAGCTGCTGAAGGAACGTCAATTCCAGCCGCTCTTCCTAATTCAATTTTGCTTTGAACATATACATAAGGAATTTTTTTTTCCTCGCAAAGGACAGGAAGATGCATAACAACTTCTGGAGGTTCCACGTCACTTGCAATAACTACTAGCTGCGACTTTCCTTTTTCAATTGTTTTGGTTGTTTCATTGGTTCCTATTTTAACCTTTCCGCTATTTTTCGCAGCTTCCACTAGTTGCAATACTTTAGCATTTAATTCTTTTGTTACTTCAATTTTCGGCATAGTTACACCTCATCCTTTAATCTTATTTGTGTGAGTAATATAAAACTATATCTTTATCTGTTTTATCAACCCTACAAAAGCCTATTCTGACAAGTTGAATTAATTGATTCACTTCTAGTTTTCTCACATTATTTTCAGCAATTCCTTCTTTTACACTTCCATCAGCCATAACAATTTTTATTTTGGTGTTTTTTTGTGGAACCCACTGTATTTTTTGCGATTCGAACTTAATTTCACTGGAAATATACTTGGCATCTTTCTTTAGAGCAACAGTTCCAAGATTAATTAGTCCAACTTCGTTGTTTTGATATTTTTCAAAGTCATCCTTTTCTACAAAAATCTTTTCACTCACACTTATTTTTCTAGTTTTCTTTTTATTTTCAGGATGCAGAGGAACATCAACTGATTTTATTTTCGGCAAATTTTTTATTGTTATTTCCTCTGGATTTAAAACTGCAAAATATCTATTTGCTTTCTGATCAATTATTTTTCTGTTCGCAGCTTCTAAAGGGTCCCATGTTAAAATGGCTTCAGTTTTTGTAACACCAGTTGAAACCAAGAATTCTGTAATCGCTTTTGGTACAAATCCCCTTCGTTTTAATGCTACCAGAGTTGTTAATCGCGGGTCATCCCATCCTGTCAGTTGTTTAGTAGCAATCATTTCTCTTATTACTCTTCCAGAACTCGGAACGCCTTCAATGTTGAATCTCCCAATTTCAATTATATATGGAGATTTTGCACCTAGAATTTTTTGAATGTATTGTTGCAATTCTTTTCTTATTTCAAATTCTTTACTTCTTACTCTATGCGTAACTCCTTCCCATATGTCAAGTAGAGCAGTTCCATAATCATAAACAGGCCACAATTTGAATTCATTTTTTGTCCTCGGGTGAGGAGCATCAATAATTCTCATTATAGCAGGATCTCTCATTGTAGTATTCGGATGCTTCATATCAATTTTCAATCTTACAATTGCTTCTCCTTCTTTCATATTTTTCATATTTTTCCATAATCGAATGTTTTCATCGATTTGTTGCATTCTATGCATGCAGACTTCTTGCGCTTCTCTTTTGCGTTTAATATCTTCTTGTTTGCAAGTGCATACATAGGCAAGATTTTTTGTTAACAGGTCTTCAATAATTTTATAATATTCAGGAAGATGATCAGAAAGATAATCTAATTTATTCCATTTGATTCCTAACCATTTCATTCCATCCAAAATTATTTTATAGTATTCTTTTTTTGCTAGTTCAGGATTGCTATCTTCAAATCTCAAAATAAATTTTCCTTTATATTTTTTTGCATAAAGGAAGTTGATTAGAGCAGCTTTCGCATGGCCTAAATGCGGAAATTTGCTTGGTTCTGGAGGAAAGGCTGTAATTACTTTTCCTGTTTTCGCTCCTGGGAGCTCAAGTAATTCGTAAGTTTCCTTTACTTTTTTCTTTTCTGGCAGTTTTCCGAATGCTTCAAGTTTCTTTTGTTGTTGTTCAACAGACATTTTATTTACTTCGTTCACAACTTTCGAAATTTCAGGAATCAATTCTTTTATTTTATTTTTTATGTTTGGATTTTCTGCAATCAGCTTCTTCAAAACAGCTTGAACTTCCGCTTTTCCTTCATGTTCTGTTGCATTTATGAGGGTATGTTTCAAAATTAAATCTTTCATTAGTAGAAAGTTGTTTTACTAAATTAATAAAAGATTTTGTTAATTTGGCCAATTATATACTGCATTATATAAATTATATTGAAAAAATAGATTGAAAAATATAATTTAGAAAATATTGTTTTGAAACAATTTACCAGTTCTTATATATTATGTTGCTACTTATCTAAAGTATATAACAAAAACAATATGTTATAACTATAAATATAGCTTTTTTACAATAACTATTTAGAGTGTGAGATTTTTGGCAAAAGAAAAAGTACTTCCTTCTATTTTTGTACGTCCTAAACCAATAAAACTTCTCACAAGCTTAAAATCTGGGCCAAAATATGCAACAATTCTTTCAAAAGAAGTTGATTTAACTTATTCACATACTGTGAAGCTGCTTGATCAATTCAAAACATATGGCCTTGTTGAATTTGAAAAAAAAGGTAGAATAAAAATTATAAAGTTGACTAATGAAGGGCAAGATCTAGCGCATGCTTTTGATACAGCTTTAATAAAACTTTCTAAAATTAAGGAAAAAAGTTCAGTAAAGTGAGTCTAAAGGATTTTTTACTTTTTTCAATTCTGCTGTCGAAATGTGAGTGTATATCTGCGTCGTGCTCAAATTAGAGTGCCCCAACAATTCCTGAATTTTTCTTATATCTTCCCCAGATTCTAGCAGATGAGTTGCAAAAGAATGCCGTAAAGTATGGACGTGAATAGATTTTTGTATTCCAGATTTTTTTGCCACATTCGAAATTGTTTTTTGAACTGCTCTAGCAGACAATTTCCCATTTCTACCTTCAAACAAAAAACTTTCACTCAATCTATCTTTCGTGAAATTTTTCAATTCATCAATCATTTTATTTGACAAAATGAAAATTCTATCTTTTCCGCCTTTTCCACTACGAACCCAACCAATGTTTTCATTGAACTCCAAATCCCCAACTCTCAAGCTGATTAGCTCATTCAGCCTCAGCCCTGAAGAATAAAGCAGTTTGATCATCATTTTGTGTTTTTTATTTTCAGCAGAATCAATCAGTTTTCTAACTTCGTCCTTTGTTAAAACTGTAGGAAGTTTTCGAGCAACCTTTGGAGTTTCAAGGTTTACAATATTTTTTTTCAGCACTCCATCATAATAGAATTTTAGCGCAGCCTTTATCAAAATAATTGATTTTGGTGCAAATTTTTTCGAAATTTTTTCCGCGATGAATTTTTTAATATCGCTCTCTGTTATGTCTTGCGGATTTTTTCCAACAAAATCTAGGAATTTCTTGTTCCAGAAAAGGTATGCTTTCAATGTCTGCGGAGAAAAGCCGCGAAGTTTCAATTCAGTTTCTAGATCCTCAAGCATAATATTATATTGTATCCTACTGTTTTATTTTCAAGCAAACAATTCTTTACTATCAATGAGGAATAGCGAAAGACTTTTATACTAATTGTGCTCAATAAAATCTCATGCCAAAGAAGAAGAAAGTTCTAAAAGCACGAAAGAAAATTGCTGCAAAAAAAGTCAAGGCTGCCAAAGTTGAAGAGATTTCTTTGAAAAAACCAGAATTAAAAGGAAAAGGCAAAATATTGCAGCATCTAGAAAGAGATATCGTAAAACAAAATGAAGAGGAAATTCCTCTAGAACATATTGCAGAGGAAGAAGAAGAATTAAGCGAGGATCCAAAGGAACTCAGTGAAGGTTTGGGAATCGAAGAAGATGAAAAGAAGGGAGAAGAACCTTATCCAGAAATTGCAGAAGCTGAAAAAGATCCTGACGAAGAGGAAGAAGAATGAACTGATTTTAAATGTTTTCTCTTTGATTCAGTATTATGAGAATTTTATACACGGTCCCTTTACTGCACACTGCAAATGAGATTATGGTCGAAGGAAGGGGTGATTTTGCAAATCTGCCAGAAGAACATAAGAGACCATATCTGAGATTCGTAAATTCCTACTGGGATACAATCGAGAGAAGGATACAGGGATACAAAGTCAATAGAGTCTACTTGGATGGATATTCTGGTGGATATTGGGACAGTCTTGCACTGAGTGCAAACTTAGGGAGTAGAGTTGCGAATACAGTTTTAGATTTGATTTCAAAAGGTGCAACATTGGAAATTACAGATGAGATGCCTTTGGTTGCAAAAACGCGCGAAATCTATGCCAAATTGGGATCAATACCAAATCCTAGCCTAAGAGAATTCGAAACAAAAATGCTTTCAGCACTTATGAGCAGGGATTTGTTCATAAGCAGAAATGTGCGTGCAACGCTCGGAGAAAATGAAGCGGGAATGCTTTTTCACGGCTTGACCCATTGCCCCATGAATTTTAAGGATGTGAAATTGATCGGTATTTATTCCAGAAAAAAACTTCGAGAAAAATTGTTGAGAACAGGTGCTCTAGGTGCAGTCGTGGTGAATATGATGGATTTACATCAACAAATTCTGAAAATAGCTGAAAAGTCAGGAGTTCTGCCACAACTTGCAGACTATGTCGACAACCCCAAGAAATACGGTTACAATTACTCTGTTTGAAAATAATATGTGCGTGTTGCTTTTTTTGAGAGAGATTCGTCGAGAACATGAGTCTTCAATCTTTATAAGTCAATGATTTTATTATATGCGTTATGAGTACGAGATTGAAGAAAAGTGAAAAGAACTGTCCAATAATATCAACACACGATAAATTTGAGGAAGCTCATTATTTTCTACATAAAATGATTGACACTTATCACTTCCCAACCAACTTTCGGTATAATTTGAATGCTTTTTTGCAAGCGTTAAGAAATATTACTTTCATGCTACAATCTGAAAAAAATAAACCAGAAAATTTTGAAGAATGGTATGCAAAAAAACAAAGCAAAATGCAAAAAAGCAGAATATTACGAAAAATGGTCAAAGGAAGGAACATTCTCGTAAAAAAGAGTATGTTAAAATTTCGAAGTAAAGTAGGTGAAGGTTTATTTCGAGGCAGACAATATAAATTACTATTTGACTCAAATTGTTCTCCTTTTATGTCATCGGAAGAACTCCTTGAAATAACAAAAAAAGCGATGATTGGTTGGCTAATTGATAAAGAACATTCTGAAATTGGTGAACAATTGGGCATAGAAAGAACTTGGGTTGTTTCCGAAATCAGTAGAAATGAAATAGTAGGTGTTTGCTATGAAGCTTTGTGGGACATGTTCGAAATCGTAAAAGAAGCTCATGGACTATATAATTTTAGACTTGAAAATGATGAATTAAATTGCCTAAACAATTTCGAAGAACAAAGAGTTTTACTTGAAACGGATCTAGACCCTACTTTGATAAGAAAATGGAAATGGTAAATTGTGTAATTACGCATAATGTATCTTACATGCACTTTTTCCTAAGGAATTTACCTAAGAAAAACCAATTTCTCACTTAGATGACGCTTTCGTCAAACAAAAAATTAAGAAAACAACTTTGTCCCAAGTGCAGAGGACCGATTTTCCCTTTTGTAGGATTCAATGCTGGAATGATTTACGAATGCAAAAGATGCGGCTATCACGGTCCGTTGGCTCTTAACGAAGCAAAACCATCTAAAAGGTGGCGCATTTAGTGAATTGGAAAAAAATCGACAGACGAATTTTAGTGCTGATTGCATTTGCACTTTTTGCAGGAATTTTTGATGGACTTTTTGGAATTGTACCAACAAGATACAAAATTTATCCTAGTGATTACCAGTCTTTTTGGGGTGCTTATCTTTCTCTTTATTTCTTCCTTACAATAGTTCTTCTTTTTGGCATAAAAGACAAGCTGAAATTGCTCCAAGCAACCTTGCTAGGCTTCGCATTTTGGGGATTGGGCTTCTTTATTCACATTTTTGATGCTGTGAGACTCGGTTTTATTGATCAAAATAAGCTAATATTGATGAGATTCGAGTTTACGAATCTGTTTGGTACTCCAATAACCTTCAGTTTCTATGAAATAATCGCACTAAACGTGTTTTTTATCGTCGTAGTAGTTTTTATTGAACTTTATCGTAATAAAATGCGCCATATATAAGTAAAAGGCTGCGCTTTTAGTGCATTTTTTGGAAGTGAGAGTTGGTAATGTATCTATATTCTTGAATGTATATATGAAAAAATGGAAATATAATTATATAGTTTCCTATTACTGTATTATATAGGATGTATTTGATTAAGTGGTTTAAAAAATATATTATAATAAATATATTTTCTAGAATATGAAAATCTGTTGTTGATGTTTAACATGAACTTTTAAAGGAGAGTGAGAGTTCAATGAGAAACCTGTAAAAATCGGCATTTTGAGGTATTTCTGATATATTCAGGAGATAGTGAGAATTGAGGTAAAAATTTATATTCTAGCAAATTTATAATAAATAGTGAGAGAAATGGGCTTTGGAGATTTTTTATTACGTTTTCTGCGCCAGAAAAAAGAACCTGAAACGATTAAAGCGCTTGATCAATCGCTTGAAGCGCTTGAATCGCCTAAAGGAAACGATTCAATCACCTACCCAACATCATCATACTATAAGGACGTGTACATTCCGAATGTTGTCAAACCAACTGCACAATCCACACTCTTAAAGCCAGCAGAAATTGATGAAAGTTCATTTAAACTAGGTGTCGCTAGTGGTTATACTGGACATTCCATTCGAAATATTGAAAGTGCTCTTAATCGTATTGAAACACAGATGGTTACTAGGGATTGGTTTAATGTCGAATTCGAAGATAAAACACCGGTTTTGATTAAAGAAATTGAAAAACTGCATCAAGAAATGCAAATTCACGAAAAAAACGAGGAAAAGAGGGCAGAAATCATACAAAACATACTGGAAAGGATGAGAAATGTTGCAAATTTTGCTCCAAATGAGGTTAAATTCCAACTTTTGGATCAAATTAAGGCCGTTGAGAGCCAATTACCGTTAACTAAGAAGATGGAAGAACTACTTTCTCTAGTTAAATCTGGTAAAGAAATAAGCTATGATGAATTAGCAGCAAAATTGAACATTACAATCTCAGCTTTGCGTGGTTTACTATCCACAACAGCTCAAAGAACTAACAAAATTGAGCGTTTCATGGTCGATGGGAAGGGTTGGGTACGCTTTAAAGAAGCTTAAATCGCTTCAATCGGCTTATTTTCTATGCCCATTTGGAATTACAGAACGGACAAACAGAAATTTTTTCATAAACTCCTGTTTTTACCAAATTATGACACTTTCCGCAAGGAACATTTACCTTAAACATATATGAACTGAATTTTCCTATAACGACACCTTAGTAATAAATATATGTGTTTTTGAGTATTTAAATTTGGGAAATTATCGTTCTTTTACTTTTTCCATAACCGAAAGGAAACGATAGATATTATTGAGATCAGTCCCCTCTTTTAGCTTTACCATCTTTACATTGAAAGGTTCCATTGCTTGTTCCTCAACAAACATTGTTAAATGAAGTTCAATGAGGCGAGAAACGGTTTTATGGTGAAGCCCAGTGCGCCTACTTATTTCTCTAATCCATAACCAGCTATTTTCAGCCTTTTTTAGGCAATTAACGATTTTAATTATGTTTTTTACAGTATCTTTTCTCATTTAATCTACCAAAATATCAATTATGCATAGTTGGCGCATTTTATAGTTGTGAACGAGAAAAGATAAAGATAGTAGGAAAAGAAAGGGATTAACCTTTCTTAACCATTGGCAAACCAGTTCTAGGATTCTCAAAAACTTTGAATTGTTGAGGTAATTCGATAGAACCAGCAGGATCTTTTGAGAAGAAATACAGCATAGCTCCACCTTTACCTTCTCTAGAATGAAGGTGATAAGTTTGCCCTCTGCTGTTTTTATGACTATAACCCATTCTGACACCCCCGAATTGTTAAAACTTTACTAAAACTATTAGAAAACAAGAATATAAAGGCTGCTTAGAGAAGGATTGTTGTTTCAGATTGAGCTACTTTTCCGTTTCCCCTCTCCTTTAGAACAGGGTATTCTTCCAAACTTCCAACTTGAACGAGTTCTTTTAATGCCAGTTCAAGCTTCGCTCCACTTGCAATAGAACGAATCCACCTTTTGGCAAATGGCATTCCCTGGAATTCATCCCTAGCTTTAACAAGGATTTTCCTTGCATCTTGAGATCTGACATTTTTATCTTGGAGGTATCTGTAAATCAAAGTTTCTGAGCTTTCTTTAACATATCCCTCTCCATCTGTGGTGAAGATTTCCACAGCAATAGCTTGGCCTTCTTGCAGTTCAATTTGAATAGTATTTCGGGAATTTGGAATGCTAGGTCTGGCGTGCTGTACAAATCTTTCTAATCCATGCCCACAAAGATTTTGCACTGTTTTCACCCCAAATTTTTCCACAGTACTTTCAACTACTTCTGAGATTTCACACACTTTCACGCCAGGTTTTATCATCTTTACTGCTGCTTCAATCGCTTGTTCAGAAGCTTCGATCATATTATCCTTTTCATTCCCAATTTTTTTTGTAAAAGCAGCATCCCAAATGTACCCATCAATATGTACACCAATGTCAATCTTCACCAGATCTTCATTTCTAAATATTAGATCTGTGTTAACATCTGGTGTAAAATGCGCAGCAATTTCATTTATTGAAATATTCAATGGGAATGCCAACTTCCCACCATTTTCAACAATTTCTTTTTCTACAACTTCTGCTAGTTTTAGAAGCGAGAAACCTTCTTTGATTTCTTTTTTCGCTAGTTCTTGTGCTTGTTCAGATATTTTTTGTGCTTCCTCGTATTTTTTTCTTATTTCGGAATCCATAAAATTATATATTGGTTCTTTCTATATTAGAGTATGGCACTTTCTAAATCAGAGAAGGTCAGAAAATTCCAAAATTTAATGAAAAAAATAAGAATCAAGAAATTAGGAAGAAAAATTCGTGGTTTTGTAAGAACTTGCGAAAACTGCGATAAAAAAAAGCAAGAACTTTTCAAAATTTACACTTTTAAAAATAATACTGAAACAGCGCATTTTTTTTGCAGGCAATGCTATTCTAAGTTAATGCAAGGAAAACGAATGGAATAGTTATGAAAAAACCAAGACTAACCACAAGTGGAAAAATATTTTTTGGAATTATTGCCTTTGTGATAATCATCTATATTGTCGTTTCATTTATGAAATTCCCGGTTCAGCCTCTTTTGACTAATATTTATTGTGTTCCAGGTTGCTCTCCTAATCAAGTACCAATAGGGTTTCCTACTCTTGTTCACGGCTGTTATATTAATCAAACAGAATGCCAAATAGCTACGCAATCCACAACTACCACAACATCACAACCTCCAATTTCTGAACAAGGAACTGTACTTGTCGCTATAAAGGACAAGTCCCAAAGAGTAGATGTAGTTGGTACCCTAAACGAACTTTTCATTACAATAAAGAAAATTGAGGTTCATTTTGTCAATCAAAACAACGACGTTAATGCAACTGGAGAATGGAAAACTGTTTTTGAAGGAAACAAGAGTGTTGATTTGTTAACACTTACGGATTTAGTTGGAGTGATATGCCAGCAAAATCTTCCATCAGGAAAATATACTCAAATCAGATTTAGCATAGAAGATGTTGTTTTCAATGTGACAAACACACAGCTTTACATCAAAAATAGGAGATATCCAGCTATGGTTGTGAGCTCTGCAGGAGTACCAAGCGGAGAATTACGTTTTGTTCATCCTTTCAACGTCACAGCAGGAAAAACGACGGCTGTAATAATCGATTTCGATGTTCAACTCTCTGCAAAAAAAACTGCTGATGGGTATATGTTGAAACCTGTGGCGAAAATTACTGATCAGATACTGGAGAAGGGACAAAAGCCAGAGAATTCTGTTGACATTTAGAAATATCAGTCCGTTCTTTTAATTAATTTTATGAAATCTTGGCAGTCGAACATTACATTATGGTTAATAGCAATTTGTGTAGTAGTCTTTATTTTTCAGCAAATATTTCCTAGCATAACAGATTATTTTTCATTCGCACCAACATTCGCATACTCTAGACCATGGACCTTTATCACCGCAATTTTTCTTCACGCAGGCATTACTCATTTGCTTTTCAATATGATTGCGCTCTTCTTTTTTGGAATATACCTCGAGCAAAGAATTTCAAAGAAAAATTTCATTTTTATTTTCTTTGCAGCAGGAATAATTGGAAATATTGGTTATGCAATTTCTGCCCCAGGTTCAATCATTCCAGGTCTTGGAGCTTCAGGTGCAATCTACGGTATAATGGGTACCCTTACTGCATTGGCGCCGACGACAATTGTTTATGTTTCTGGAATACCCATGCCAATGTTTGTTGCAGCTATATTTTGGTTCGTCACAGAATTTTCTGGGTTGTTCATTCCATCAGGAATAGCTCATGGAGCACATCTTGGTGGTTTATTTCTTGGTATAGTTATGGGAATTTATTTCAGAAGTAAATCTAGAAAGAGTATTTTTATCTCTAGGTAAACATATTAATGTTTGTAAATCCTTGTGATGTTATGCCTAAAAAAACGAGAAAGAAAAAAATGAAACAGTGGGAAAAATTCGCTGAAGAACAATTGGAAAAATATATTGAGATTCACAAAAAACACGAAAAAGATCTCAATTACATAGGTTAATTCTTTTTCTTTTCTGGTTTGTCCATCAAATAGGCTGTTACATAACCGATTGTAGTAAAAACTATTCCTAGAATTAATGAAATTTGTAACATTTTCGTTATTGGTGCAAATAAAGTATCTAAAATAGTCAATATATTTTGGCCCTCTGTCATTTTCGCTACCTGTGTTTTAATAGTTGGAATAAACAAATATGTGATTCCGACAAGAAGCAGTGTAATTCCAATAACTTTCAAAATGTTGTACCAAACTCTTACTGAAATTATTATTAAAACAACGCCTAGAATAATTGTTATTATTAGAAAGATTTGGTTTGAAGTAAAGAATTCATTTGCTTTCGATGAAACTAATATTGAAAATTTTTGGTTTTCTTTTGCATCAGAAATATTCGCAAATACAACCTCTCTAACACATTCGACAAACGAACATTCATATTTTTTATAATAAATCTGATCAAAAAGTCCCTTTGCAATCAAATGCGTTATGCCAGATGAGTCAGAATTCTTGACATCATCACATTTTAACTCGGCTTGATTATTCGTATCTAGTGGTACGATTGCTGTTGATGAAGTTTTGCATTGTTCTGTAAGATTTCGATAAAGAAAATCGAGTTGATTTTGGGTAACATTTCCCGTTAACTGACCCTCTATTAAATTCGTGACAATTGGGTGTAAAGTATCATATTGTGTAAAGTTTGCGAGGGCTACAAAAACTATTAGAAAACCAAACGCCAAGGAAAAAACAAATCCTCCAATAATTTCGCCAAGTTTTCTCAACATAGCCATAAGTTAATTTGGTTTTTGTTAATAAAATTGCAATATTTAAAAATTCTCTTCCAATATTGTTGTATGGTTAGCAAGCAAGACGTCATGAAAGCGTTGAAAGATTGTTATGACCCTGAAATTCCAATTAACGTAGTCGATCTCGGTTTGATTTATGATATCTCAATCAATTCGGGGAGAGTTGATATCCAGATGACTCTTACTGCTGTAGGTTGTCCACTTTCTGGAGTTATTACGAACGAGGTTATGCAAAAGGTTTCAACAATTAAAGGAGTTAAGAATGTAGATGTAAAACTTGTTTTTGATCCTCCTTGGTCTCCTAAAAGAATGAATAGCAAAGCTCGACAGCAGTTGGGCTTATAAATTATTTTTTAGTCCAAGCATTAAGTTTTTTTTGAATTTTTCCCCCTCTAACTTCTTCCTCTGCATAACCTAATGTTTGCAGTACTCTCATAGCGGCTGGTAGTATTTGATGTTCTACATAATAATTGGAGTCATATTGGTTTGCTTTCACATCTTCCAATGGTTCAGCTCTTTCAGAAATGCTTCCTCTCCCCTTTGTTATAACAAATGCAATAACAGTTCCCTCTCCAATTGGTCTTCCTCTTTCTTTCGCTTTTTGTGCTGCCATCACATGAGGTCCAATTACTTGATATTGTCCTAGTGGTCTTGTGATTTGTTCAAATATTGCCAGATCTTCGAGATTTACTTCCCCATTCTGTATTTTTTTAATAACATCTCTTACCAATTCAATTGCTTTTTGAGGATCTCTATCTCGTAAAATTGTAACTAAAACATCTCTTTGAATTTTCTTGCTTAATTCGCACCAATCTCTTCTAACAGTTTCAAACCCACGAATTTCTAAGTTTCCTTTGAAATCTACAAGAGCATATCTTTTCTTTGCGCCGGCTCCCCCCTTCTGCTTTGCAACAAAAATTCCACCTTGATAAAGATCACGAAATTCAAGTTCAATTATTCCTGGTAATTTATGATTCACAATTTTTGCAAAATTTTCCCCAATAGAGTGCAATTTCTCCTTTGGATGATCTTCACTAAATTTAATCATTAACGAATCTGTGTCACCATATAAAATTTCAAACCCATTTTTCTTCGCTTCTTCAACTACCGAGGTAATATAATGTCTTCCGAAATTTGCTGCTGATGAGCCGCACTCTCTTCTATACCACTTTGCTCCAGCATAGGCAAAATAACCGTAAGTTGCGTTTGCGAGAGTTTTTAATGCAAACTGCTCATTGTCAAGTTTCGTATATTCTTCAGAATCTTTTCTTACCTTTCTCATTTCTTTTTTAACCTCAATTCTTTTCTTGATTATTTCTTCAAGATGCTTTGGAATAAAACCTTTTTTGTCACAGCAGAAAAACCATTTTGCTTCAGGAACTTGAATTTTTTTCTTACATGGTGAAAACTCAAAAGTCCAAGGATCAATATTGTGCGTTACTATGATAGTTGGATACAATGAGCGAAAATCAAAAACTAAAATGTTTGAATGAATTCCTTTTGTTGGCTCAATAACAACAGCTCCTTTGTATGGTGGCTGCAATCTTCTTTTTTCTATTTCTTCTGTTTTCGGTCTGTTTGGAATCAAAACTTTGTCTGCAAATGCTTTTTGCATGAAAAATGATTCCACTAGCTGTGAGTATGTATATCGTGCTGCATCAAACGGGAGCTGCCCAGTTATTCTGGAAAGGGCGAAAATTTGAGGCAAAATCAAATGAGAAAGTTTTAAGGTTAATTCAGAATCCCACAGGCTATACTCAGCAAGCCTTTCCATGTCCTTTTTCTCTTTCCATATATTGGCCATGTCTTTGTATTTCATATCTTTTTTTCCAACACCTAGCAATTCTTGAGAAACTTCATCTAGAGTCAAGACTTCGCTCTTCATTGTTTGGCCAAGAACGTGATCAACAAAATCAAAAATATCAATGTGAACTCGTCCTTTGGTTTTCGATGAACTTATTCTTCCTCTTTGGACAACGTGAACTGGTGCATTATCTCGTCCTAATTTTAGCGAAAGTTTTAGTTCTGTAGCTCTTTCTTTTATTTTTGGAATATCAAAACTATCTGAATTGTAACCGACAAGAAAATCTGGATTTTTTTCTTTCACAATTTGCATGAATCGAAAAATCAATTCTTTCTCATCTTTACAGCTTTCGACATAATTTGGCTTTCCCTTCCACTCGTAAGTTGCAAGAACTTTTTTGTATCCATCATTTCCAGCAAGACTAAGCATTATTAGACTAGATTTGTTTCCTATGTCAATCCATTCAGTATCAAATGCTAGAACTTTGAATTTGACTTCACTCCTTTTATCCAGATTCTTAACAGCTGTTGCTTCAATAGTTTTGTGAGTTTGCAATTCAGGCTTGATTTCATTTCCTTCAACCTCTATCCATCCCAAGGGTTCAAGTTGCTTGTCTATGATGTATCGCTTGTAAAAAGGCAGATCATATTCAAATGTATCTTCAATATTATTCCATTCTTTTACTGCATCTCTTACATCGTGAACTCTTCTAGGATTTTCAAAAACCACTTTCAGAACTTTTCTTTCTTTATTTTGCCATAATTTCTTCTCTAAAATAACTTTCAAAATTTTCGTCCCGATTTTCTTCTCATCCAATTTTTCAATCTTTTTCTTTACTTCCTTTTCTTTTTTATTTTTTGGAAGAACATAAAAGTAGACATCAAATTTTTTGTCTTTGACAAGAACTGTTTTACCTTTCTCATCTTTACAGTATAAAAGAATTACTCCGAAATCATTTTCTAAAGTGTAGTCTGCATCAAGCAGAACAAGGCTTTCTTTCATAAAATAACATTAACTTTATTATTTGAAAACCATTCCTGTTTCTTTAGACCACAAAAGTAAGTCCAGTTCATCAAATGGTATTCCAACGTTTTCTGAAAATTTCTTCATCTTATTTTCGATTTCTAGATATTTTTTTGGACTAGGATTTTTTATAGGTTTGTCGATAATGCCATATTCATATAAATTTTTTAGTATGTGGCTATCTAATATTGCTAAATCATTTGACATTCCAATATTTCTTAAGAAATGAGAAGCTTCTTTCATACCGAAACCATTAATATTTTTTACTAGCCACTCTCTTCTTTCAATGTTGTTACTTAGCATCTTCAGATTATTTTTAATCTGGATTTTAGAATTTTCTGTGAAAAACTTTCTTGCCTCTATAATATATCTTGCTTTATCTTTATTTCGAAAAATTGCATTGAGAAATGGTTGTATTTGATTTTCAGTTCCAATAAACAAAAGATTATTTTTATTTAAAGATTCTATGGCTCTCCAACATACTGTTGCTTTTGATAATGGTGTGCATAAACAAAACGCAAGTTCTGCAAAAATTCTTTCATTCGTATCTTCTAAAATTTCTTTGAATTCCTGAAGTCTTTTTTTAATTTCATCTTTTCTTTGAGAATAAATTTGCAATAACTCTTCAGGCATAAGAAAAAAATTAGTTCTTTAACTTTATCTCTATATGTACACCTTCAGGAATATTGACTCTCATTATTTGTCGCAAAGCTCTGTCGTCAGCTTGAACATCAACCATTCTTTTATGAATTCTCATTTCCCATTTGTCGTAAGTTGCATTTCCATGACCAGTTCCATCTCCGCATGGAGTTTTTAATGTGACAACTTTCAAAACTTTTGTAGGAAGTGGAATAGGTCCACGATAATTAACACCAAATTTTTTAGCAATATCTTTAATCTCAGCAGTAATATTTTCTAATTCTTTCGGATTCTTTCCGGACAATTTTATTCTTGCTACTTGCATTACTATTCACTCATATCTTTTGTATTATGATATGATTTAAAGCTTTCTGTTGAACCATTTTTACTCTTTCAGAAACTTTTTATGATCTTATAACAAAATTAAAGATAATGGTTAAAAAATATCTTAATTATGCGCTTCGTCCAGAGAGACTAAAAAAGTTTATGGACTGGCTTGCGTATGGCTCTCTTGGTTTGGACATTTGCATAACAATAATAACAGTTTCTTCCATTTACTATCCACTTGAACTTGAAAAGTACCTTGGTAGTGTAAATATTGTTTTATCGGTTGTTGTAATTTTTTCTATAATTTCTGCTGTGCTGATTGTTGGAATTAGAATTTATGAAGAAATACTTTTCAGAACTTACAAAATAAGAACTCACATACGAAATCATGTGAATAAATTAAGTGTTTATCATTCCTCAACTCGTATTTTTAGGTTAAAGAGAAGAATTAGAGAAGTTTTTGGTTTTAGATATTAGAATTTATTTCGCCTTCACTACATCTAAACAAACACCAGCAGCTACTGTCTGACCCATGTCTCTTATTGCAAATCTAGAAAGTTCTGGAAAGTCAGAATTCTTTTCAATTACAAATGGTTTTGTTGGAACAACTTTTATTTTTGCAGCATCACCAGTTTTTATGAAATCTGGATTTTGCTGAACAACTGCTCCTGTTCTTGGATCTATTTTTGCTGTTATCTCACTTATAGTGCATGCTACTGAAGCAGTGTGACAATGAAAGACTGGTGTATATCCTTTTGTAATAACTGTAGGATGATTTAAAACAATTATTTGTGCTGAGAATTCTTTTACAACTGTTGGAGGATTGTTTGGATGGCCTGCTACATCTCCTCTTCTTATCTGTTCTTTTGAAACTCCTCTTACATTAAATCCGACATTGTCTCCTGGTTTTGCTTCAGGAATTTGCTGATGATGAACCTCAATACTTTTCACTTCACCCTTTACTCCAGCAGGTTCAAAAACTAAAACATCATTCGTTTTCATAATACCAGTTTCAACTCTACCGACTGGAACTGTTCCTACCCCAGTGATTGTGTAAACATCTTGTATAGGAACTCTTAGCGGTTTCTCAAGTGGTTTCTCAGGTTCTTTTACATAACTGTCAAGAGTTTCAATCAAAGTTTGTCCTTTGTACCATGGCATATTGCTAGATTTCTTCGCAACATTATCCCCAACAAAAGCAGAAACAGGAATGAATGGAATCTCTTCAGTTTTGTATCCAATTGTTTTCAAAAGCTTGACTATTTCTTCTTTAACTTGATTGTATCTCGGTTCATTATAACTTGCAACATCCATTTTATTCAAAACAACTATGAGCTGGTTTATTCCGAGAACTTTCAAAAGCCATGCATGCTCTCTTGTCTGCTCTTGAACTCCTTCTCCTTCTTTTGCTGAAACAACTAAAATTGCAACATCAGCTTGCGCAGCACCAGTAATCATGTTTTTTACAAAATCTCTGTGGCCCGGACAGTCGATAATTGTGAAAAACCATCTATTAGTTTCGAATGGTTTGTGCATGATGTCAATTGTAACCCCCCGTTCTCTCTCTTCTTTTACAGTATCCATGACAAAAGCAAACTCAAAAGTCTCTTTCTTATACTCCTTAGCAATTTCTTTTAATTTTCTCATTTCCTCTTCTCTGATTGCTCCTGTATCATAGAGCAATCGGCCTATCATAGTCGACTTTCCTGCGTCAACGTGGCCTGCTGTCATTATGTTAATATGTGGCTTATTTGGCATCGTGTATCACTCAAATTTTTACTATACTAATTATTTGATAAAGCTTATAAATATAATACTTTTCAAACCTCTGGCTTCGGTATACTTTCAGGAAGGCCTTTTCTTTTTCTTATTCCTGTAACAACTTCCTCTCTTAGTTCTTGTGGCAATTTCTCGAAAACTATTTCAACCAGACTATAAAATCCTCTTCCGCTTGTAGTTGATTTCAGTTGTGCATCAAACCCAAACATATCTGAAACAGGAACTTTAGCATTTATTATACTTGCTCCTCTTTCTTCTCTCATATCCAAAATTTGTCCTCTTCTGTTTTCAACCTCCCTAATAACTTCTCCAATTAATTCAGAAGGAACATCTATTCTAATGATTTGTTTTGGTTCAAGCATAGTTGCATTTGCTCTAAGCATTGCTTGCCTTATTCCATACTTTATCGCAGGCATAATTTGCCCAGGTCCTCTATGAACAGGATCTTCATGCAATTCTGCATCAACAAGTTTTACCTTCAGTTTTGTGCACGGTTCTCTTGACAAAGGACCATCTTCCATAACTTCTTTGAAAGCATCTCTAACCATTTCAATAACTTCATTCATGAACTGAATTCCTTTTGTTTGATCCATGAAAACATTTTTGTTGAAAATAACTGCAATACTTTTTGCCTCATCATAATCCATTCCATATTCTGCTATCCTCTTTGCAATTTCAATATTTCTTCCTTTAATATCTTGCGCAGATGGCAAATCACCATCAATCATAGCTTTGTAAACACCATCTTCAAGAGGTTCGACGATTATGTCAAACTTATTATGTTTATTTGGCGATTTCGCTTCTATCTCTGGAGAAGGTTGAAAAATAGTTTCTCTATAAACAACAATTGGTTTCGACATCTCTACTTCTAGTCCCATATCTCGCAGTTTGTGTTCGACTTTTATTTCCAAATGCAATTCGCCAAGACCAGAAACCAAATACTCACCAGTTTCCTGATTTATTTTTATATGAAGGGTTGTGTCTTCCCTGCCTATTTTTTTGAGTGCATCAACAACTTTCGGAAGATCCATTGTTTTTTTCGGTTCAACAGATTTTGTAACAACCGGCTCAAAAATATGTTTGATTTCTTCAAAAGGTTGTATAATTTCATCAGGCTCGCATACTGTCTCACCTGTAAAAGCATCTTGGATTCCAACAATTGCAGCAATGTTTCCAGCAACGACTTCGTCAACAGGAATTCTATTTATTCCTTTGTATATTCCAACCTGCTGTACTTTTTCATTTTTTTGCTGTCCGATTAAATGCACGTCTTTGCTTTTGAAAATTTTTCCAGAAAAAATTCTTCCTGTCGCAACAAATCCGACATGTGCATCTGGAACCATTTTTGTTACAATCATTGCAAGTTTTCCATCTTTATTGCAATTAATCATATCTTTTCCTATTCCGCTTGTAACATCACCCTTCCAAATTTTTCCCAGTCTATATTTTTGTGCTTCGATTGGTGATGGAAGGTGTTTGATAATCATGCCCAAAACAACTTGATGCATTGGCGCTCTCTGAGCAAGTTCATCCTCCTTTCCTGCAGTAGTCAACTCAATAATATCCTTGAAAGTTATTCCGGTTTTTTTCATGAAGGGAATTGAGATTGCCCATCTTCTATAGGCAGATCCAATAGCAACTGTCCCCTCATTAACGCTTACAAGCCATTTATTTTTGTATTCTTCTTCAGCATACTTTTGAATTAAATAATTGACCTCACGTACAACTTGTTCAAATCTTTCTACCATCATTTCAGGTGTCATTTTCAATTCTCTGATGAGTCTGTCAGATTTGTTGATAAACAAAACTGGTTTTACTCTTTCTCTCAATGCTTGACGAAAAACTGTTTCTGTCTGCGGCATTATTCCTTCAACTGGGTCAATCAAAACAATAGTTCCATCTACAGCTCGCATTGCTCTCGTGACATCGCCACCGAAATCAACATGTCCAGGAGTGTCGACTAAATTTATTAAATAATCTTTTCCTTCAAACTCATGTGCCATCGAAACATTTGCTCCGTAAACTGTGAGCTGTCTTTTTCTTTCCTCAGGATCAAACCATGTATACATTACTTTTCCAGCCATTTCTTCTGCAAGCATTCCAGCGCCGGCCATGAGATTGTCTGTTAGCGTTGTTTTTCCGTGGTGAACGTGGGAAGATGTGGCAATATTTCTAATTCTAGTCGGATCTTTCATTATTTCTACAATTCTTTCAGTCATATCCTTTTTTGCCATT